>Ga0247609_10002509_pt1 | contig 19363 bp, 10 predicted proteins | sample 172DNAGHGlowgp2_FD_193487 | JGI IMG/M metagenome (GOLD analysis project Ga0247609, IMG submission 193487) | Sheep rumen microbial communities from Palmerston North, Manawatu-Wanganui, New Zealand - 1728 DNA GHGlow gp2 | ecosystem: Host-associated > Mammals > Digestive system > Stomach > Rumen ...
CGGCATAGACGGCATCGGTGGTGCCTGGTTGCTGGAATGCGTTTGCCTCCAACTTGTAGTTTCCGAGAGGCACATCAGGAATGTCTTGGAAGAAGTGGTAGGTTTGGTCGCCCAATTCAACGACGCCACCTTCCACATTTGCCTCGTGGTTGAAATCCCATCCGTAGAGTGACTTATCTGCAAAGTCTGCATTGGCGATACGGAAAGTGAGGTCGAACGGCTGATTGACGTCGGTGAGGGTGACATTCTCCAAGAATTCCATGGATGCGGTTATCAAACCTGCTTCCACGTTAGTGATGTCGTTTGGTGTTTTTGCTTTCTGAATGTCGGTCTCTGCCAGGGAGAGGGCTGCGGAGAAATTGCTGGTGACATCTTCCGCGGTGGCAGTGTAAGGTACTTCGAGAAGTTTCTTGTAGCCATCGAGACGTGCGTTGAAACGTGCCATTGTGCCAGCTGTTCCATAGCGGTCGAAGAGTGCGAGTTCGTTTTCATTGAGGATGAGCCAACGCTGCTGGGTGGCTGAATTGGCTATGTTGAAGTTCTGGTTGCTGATGCTGGTTTTGGTGGCAGTGAGTGCAGGTGGTGTCCAGTTGGTAGTTGGGTGGATGAACCAGAAACCACGTCCCTTGTAGATGTCGTTGCCCGATCCCAAGGTGACATCGACGCGTCCCTTCATCACGTGCAGGTTCTCGTTGGCGGTTGGTGTGGTGCGTGCCACGGTCTTGAAGCCCGAGGAGTAGGTGATGTAGTTGCCTGTGGCTGCATTGCGCAACTGATAGTACTGATTGGATGGGGTGAAGGACAGGTACCATGCAGCGGAGTCGTTTGCTGCTGCCTCGTCGGCAGTCATGGCTTTCCATGTGAGTTGCTTGTTTTTGCCTTCCATGAGATAGCCTGAATAGAGTCCGAAATCGGGATTCTCATTCTTGAGGTAGTACTTCTTGTCGGAGTCGAAATCAACGGAGTAGTAAGGCTGTGCGAACTCGGCAGATGTGTGCTGCAAACCATCCTCTCCCAAAGCTTGACAAACCATTGAGCAACCTAAATAGAGAGCAGCGGAGCCGTTATCCTCTTGTGCGCCATTGATGCCATAAGGCCACATGTGCTGGTAGTCGCCATTGAGTCGGGAAGTGGTGTTGTTGTCCCAAAATTGTAAGAATTCGGTGACACGATCGCCAAGCCAATAACCGCTACCATAACCATCGCCATTCACTCCCGACCTTAGATTGTGGCGACTCCATTCGGTGTCTGCCCAAGGAATGACTCCCACACCGTGGAGCATCTCATGCATGATGGTGCCTGTGCGCTGGTAGCTGGTGTTTGGACCAACGCGCATCCAACCTCCATAGGAGCAGTCGGCGGTTGGAGTGCCTGATGCGTAACCAACGCTTGGTGCGAAGTTCTTGATGGAGGTGAGGTTGTTCCAGTAGGTTTCGATGGCTTCCTTCACGGCATTGGTGATGCGGTTCTTGATTTCGCCTTCTCCTCCATCGCGGATGGAGTAGCGGATTGTTCCCTTTGGAATGGTGACGATTTTCAGTTCTTCGCCATAGCCCACATTGCCGTTAGTTGCCTTGGCGTAAGGACGTGCGTAATAGATGGTGGCTGGTTTGAGGTCTTTCATCCAGTAGATGCGACCGTTGTTTTCCAGATATTCGGTGGTTTTGTTGTCATCGATGGTAGGTTCTGGCTTTTCACTCCAGCAGAATCCTTGTTCTTCGATGGTGGTGCCGCTGGCAGTGACTTTGCAACGTCCGAATGCCATTGTGGCTCCGCGTGCAAAGCGAGTGTCGGTGGTCACGGTAGGGGTCTGTGCCAATGATGGCAACGTGCCAGCCATCATCCCCAGGCTGGCTAATAGGAGTTTGAAATCTTTCATATTTGGTTAAGTTTTTGGGCGCAAAGCGCAGTTTCAGGGCGCAGAGCGCCGTTTCAAGTTTCAAGTTTCAGGTTCAAGACGGTATTGACTTTCCATCCGGATGGCTCCCTCCCCCTTGGGGGAGCAGGAGGGGGGCCACTTTAATAATGGAACGAGCTTCCTCCGAGGAATTCGCGGAGGAGGGAGGTTGGTGGAAGTTCTTTATCGCTGATAGGTTCGAAATAGCGGAGGAATTCGGTGAGAGCAGCGGCGAGAGTGTGCTCTTCGCAGTTCTCATAGACGGATTCGAGCAGTGGGAGCGCATGGTTGCGAAGTACGGAGAGTTCGTAAATCAGTGCACTGTTGAACATCACGTCGGCATTTTCCTGATAAGGGAATATCCATTTGTCCTCTCCTCGACGCACACTTGGCCAACGAGCGATGGTGCTACGAGCGCTGGTGCCACGGAACTGATTGTCGCGAACGATGCGGCGAATCAGTCGATTGTCGGTGGTTGGCACGTAGTTGTGATTGTCGAGTTTGATGGTGGTCAGTGCAGAAACGTAGATGCGGAATTTCTTCTCTTCAGGAATACCTTCCGACATGAGCGGATTGAGGGCGTGGATACCTTCCATGAGAAGGATGGTGTTCGACTCCAATTTGAAGTGGATGCCACTCTTCACGCTCTTGCCCGTTGGGAAGTCGTAGCGTGGCAACTCCACTTCCTCGCCATTGAGCAGTTGTTTGAGATGCTGATGGAAGAGGTCGAGGTCGAGCGAGTAGATGGATTCGTAGTCGTATTCACCGTTTTCGTCGATAGGAGTGCGGGTTCTATCTACAAAGTAATCGTCGAGTGAAATGAGTTTAGGTTTCAGTCCGCATGCCATGAGTTGCACGCAAAGACGCTTGCTGAAGGTCGTCTTGCCACTGGAGGAAGGACCTGCTATGAGTACAATCTTCGCTTCTGGCCGTTCTGCAATCTTGTCGGCGATGCGACTGATTCGCTTCTCTTGAAGTGCCTCAGCCACCTTGATGGCATAGCCTGCCACACCATTGCGAGCCAGTTCGTTCAGTTCACCCACGGTGGAAATGCCTGTGAGGTCGGCAAGTTTGCGGTCTTCACGGAATGCCTGCAACATCTTTTCCTGCTTCACGATGCCAGCGAGTTTACCGTCGGAACGTGGCAACTGCAGGAGGATTCCGTCGTAGTATTTCACTACATCGAATACATCGAGGAATTCGGTGGATGGAACAAGTGGACCATAGAAATAATCCACGGTGTCAGCCAGTTTGTAGTAGTAGCAATAGAGTCGGCCAATACCTTCCACGAGTTTCGCCTTCTTTTCCATTCCTCGTTCGCGGAACAGTTTCGCCACTTCGGCTGTTGGTGCTTCGATGCGATGGAAGCGGTGGTTTTCGGCAAGGATTTCCTTGATGCGTGTCTTCAATCGTTGCACGATTTCGAGCGAAACAGGGTATTCATCGTTGGTTTCAGCGAATCGCAAAGTGAAAAAATAGCCTTTCGACACAGGGGCTTCAATCACGAGCCGAACACCAGGCAGAAGGTCCTCCACTGCCTTGTAGAGCACGAAGGTGAAGCTGCGCATATATACTTTTCTGCCAATTTCGGAGGTGTAGTCGAGATATTCCACCTCTTTCGAACCAAAAACACGGAACGTAAGTCCTTGAATTTGATTATTGACAACTGCACACACCGGTTTATATGTTAAATTTGGTTTAATTACATCGTAAATCTGCAAAAGTGTAGTGCCAAATTCGAATTTTTCAGATTTTTCATTATTTTTGCAAAATATTTGTACCATGGTGCAATTTGTTAGGTGACGTGTTAGGGGAAAAAACGCAGTTTTCCGCACTTCATTTAGAATTTTGCCCTAAAAGTACAAAAAAAACTTAGAAAGAGTGTCTTTGTACTAACAAAAATTCAAAAAAACGATGAATTATTGGCTTTTTTTGGTCTTATTAGGCTCTGTTGCTTTGCTCATGTACGGTATGAAAGTGATGAGCGAAGGTTTGCAGAAGATGGCAGGTAGCAAACTGCGAAACGTGCTTGGCACGATGACAACCAATCGTTTTACAGGTATTCTGACGGGTGCTTTTATCACCATGTCCATCCAGTCGTCAACCGCTTGTACTGTGATGACAGTGAGCTTCGTGAGTGCAGGACTGCTCACGCTGATGCAAGCCATTTCGGTAATTATGGGTGCGAACATCGGTACGACGGCAACGGCATGGATCATGGTGTTGGGAGGTTCTGGCGACTACATGCGTTATGCAGTGTTTGCCGCCATTTTCTTTTCTATCATCTTGATTTACAGTAACAAGAACCGTAATGCTGGTGAATTTATCATGGGTTTGGCACTCATGCTTTTGGGTTTGACCACCCTCTCTGCGAATGCCAAGGACATGCACCTCGACCAGCAGGAAGGTATCATGAATTTCATCGGTTCGATGAGTGGCATGGGCTATGGAAGCTATTTCCTCTTCCTCCTCATCGGTAGTGTTCTCACCATGGCAGTGCAGAGTTCTGCCGCCATCATGGCAATCACCATGACACTCTGTTCGGCTGGTGTGCTGCCGGTGGATATGGGTATTGCGCTTGTCATGGGTGAAAATATCGGTACGACGGTCACTTCGAATATCGTGGCACTTTCAGCTTCCACTCAGGCTCGCCGAGCAGCCATGGCGCACATGGTGTTCAACGTGTTTGGTGTGTTCTGGGTGCTGTGTGTCTTCCCATATTTCTTGAAGTTTGTGTTTGGACTCGTAGATTTCGACCCGAATGCTGGTTCGGTTAGCCCTTCCAAGTTGAGTATGGTGCTCGCTGCATTCCACACCTCTTTTAATATATGTAATACCGCCATCCTCGTTTGGTTCATCAAGCCTTTGGAGAAGCTGGTTTGCTGGATTATCAAACCTAAACCAACGGTCGAAGGCGACGAGGAAGAATCGCGACTCAAGTATATCAGTGGTGGTTTGCTTTCCACAGCCGAACTTTCCATTTTGGAGGCAAAGAAGGAGATTGGCGTGTTTGCTGACCGTTGCAACCGCATGTATGGACTCACTCAGACTTTGCTCACAACCACGAAAGGAGATGAATTCAACAAACTTTTCTCGCGCATTGAGAAGTACGAAAGCATTACCGACAACATGGAAGTGGAGATTGCCGATTATCTTGCTCAGGTGAGCGATGGACGATTAAGTTTCGAATCAAAGACCGAAATTCAGCACATGCTCCGTGTGGTGAGTGAGTTGGAAAGTATCGGTGACTCTTGCTATAATCTCGCCCGCACCATGAGTCGCAAGCGCCAGCACTCTCAGGAGGATTTCACAGAGAAGCAGTACGAGCACATCCAGAACATGATGGACCTCGACCAGCAGGCTCTCGACCACATGTGCCTTGTGGTGAAATACGGTGAGCAGCGTTATGTTGACATCAACAAATCCTACAATGTTGAGCATGAAATCAACAACTATCGCACTCAGCTGAAGAACCAGAATATTGTGGATATCAACAACCATCTCTACGATTATCAGATGGGTGTTTACTATATGGATATCATTGCTGAATGCGAAAAACTGGGTGACTACGTCATCAACGTCATTGAAGCCAGCGGTATCAAGGAAAAGAAAGCTAACGGGTTCTAAGATAGAACAAAAAACGAAAGAACGAAAAACGAAGACTGCCATCCGGATGGCGGTCTTCGTTTTTCGTTATCTTAAAGCAAAACTATCGTCTTCGTTATCTTTGTGGATAAGTAATAGGTTCAGAAGGGAGTCCTAATCCTCCGCGTTGATTGGCACAACGGATGGTGTAGCTACTGCCCTCGCGTGTGCCAGCCGGAATGGAGTAGGAGGGGGAGGTGGTGAAAGCCACGATTTTGCGGTCTTTCAGCACAGCATAACACCCTGCCTCGGGAATGTCTTCCCATGTGATGGTGCGTCCCTTCATGTATAGCGTTGGAGCAACGATTTGCTCTGCCACCTTCTGTGGATGCCAATTGGGAAAAACCTTGTCGATGGTGTATTCTTCGGCTTCCTCAATGGTGAGTGAAGGCGAGAACTTGATAGGAATTTCCACATTTTCAGGATTCTTGTAGCTCTTTTTTCTTCCGCTCAAATCGAGCAGTTCGAAATGTCCGTTGGTGCTTTCAAATTCGGTGAAAAGTGCAGGTTGATTGCCGTGCATCTCTCCCCAACCGAGTTTGGCGGGTTCCACATTCATGCAGCAATTGATGAATGCGGCACGTGGGGCATTGCGCCAAGGACGACCAAGCAGATATGCCCATCGCTGATGCTCAGGACCATCGATGTAGCAATCCGTGAACACATATCCATATTTTCGTTCTGCTTCCGTGGCAGGTGCACAAATGATGTCGCGATTCCCTGTCGTTCCCCGGGGTACGAGTCTAATATCGCAGTGATTGAAAAACACCGTTCCTCCACCACAGATGAAATCCACCGTTCCTGCTATCTTGCAGTCTTCCAAATAGGTCGTTCCGCCATTGTTGGTGTAGTACGTGTCTTGCGTACTCATCAAACTCACATTCTTCAGCACGTTTCCCTTGCAATTCTTTTCATTGAGCGCCACGGCACGGTTAGCAAACAGTGTGGCGTCATTCTTGAAGTTTGACCATAGTTCCACGTCCTGAATGTAGGTGCTGTCAGCATCCTTGCAGAAGAGTGTACTCGTGATGTCGATGCCTTCATGCTGAGGACAATTCTCTATCTGCGTACTACCTGCACTTTCTCCGATAATCGAGGTGTTGGGTGCCGTGAGCACTGTCATTGGACTTGGAAATTCGATTTCCTGTCCGTTCTCCACAGCCTTTATCATATTTTGGTCACCCTTGATGCGGTAGTATTTGGCACGAAGGAAAATGCGGAAACGCTTCGTCTTGTCTGGGCGTTTGTTGGCAGCATGAATAGCTTGCACAAAATCCCCGTTATCTGGCACGATGAAGTCGTATTTCCACTTCTGAGCCGAGGATGATAAAGAGAAAAAGAACAAAAGAAAGAAGAGTGGACCCACTCCCCATCCCTCCCTATGAGTGAAGGAGGTGGTTGCTTTTCTAATGGTTTGTGTTAATTTGAAATACTGCTCTATAGGTTTCATTTTTGCGTAATTACCGACATTTGTTTCTGTTATAACTCTCTATTCCTTTTCAGGAAGATGGAGGACAGAGTCTTCTTCTGTATAGTCAATCAGCGTGACGCTGTCGCCAGTCACCACGTTTTCATTTGCATTTGCCTTGTCCTCTTGGTTGCGGAATGATACATACAGCATTCCAAACACCATGATGAAAATGAGAATGGCTAATCCCATCATGCCAAGTCCCATATTTCGATTGAATTTAGTTGCGCGGCTCATTCTACATTTTTTTGTAAGCTTCGGTTTTGCCGAAGCCATTCTTCATTTTTTGAGTATCTTGTCGTATTCCTCGCTGCCCAGCACTTCGATGGCTTTTGCCAAGTCCTCGTCGGCTTTCAGTGCTTCTTGCAGAGCTCCCGACTGATAGTAATATCGTTTCACGATTTCTTGTGCCATCAGTTCCTTGATGTCCTTCTTGAATCGGTCGAACTCACGGTCAAGGTTGTGCTCAAGTTTCTTCTCCAATGCCTCGAATTCCTCCTTCGCATCTTCGTAATAGCCCTCAAATTCAGCCACTTTACGTAAGTCCTTCAGACGATTCTCTGACAATCGATCGTACTTGAAACCGCTCTCCCTTGCCATTTCCTTCAGTTCTTCGAAATCGGCATCCGTGATTTCAAATTCTTCGATAGGAGCAATTTCAGCATGTTTCTGAGCGTATTTGGTTCCCCAGTCGAGGAGCACATCGTCATTGCTCAAGTAGAACACCACGTTTGCCATCGTGTCGTGCTTGATTTCAATGTCGGGCTTGATGCCTCCGCCGTCTCTCACTTCGCGGCCACCAATGGTGTGGAACACGTTGGTGAGGCTGTCAGGCACCTTGCTCGTCTTGCCGTCACGCTTCAACTTGTAGTCGATGGCTTGGATGCAGCGTCCACTTGGAATATAATATTTGCTAGTGGTGAGTTTCAAACTTCCGTTGTAAGGCAGCTCGCGCGAAGATTGCACGAGTCCTTTTCCATAGGTACGAGTACCAATCACCACGGCACGGTCCAAGTCTTGCAACGAACCGCTCACGATTTCCGAAGCCGAAGCCGTCGTTCCATTCACCAGCACGGCAATGCGTGTCAAGGTGTCGAGTGGTTCGGATTTCGTCTTGTAAGTGGTGTTGGCTGCCTTGATTTTGCCTTTCGTCTCCACAATGGTCAAACCCTTTCGCACGAACAAGTTCACGATATTCACAGCCTCGCTGAGCAATCCACCGCCATTTCCTCGCAGGTCGATGATGAAACTCTCAGCTCCTTTGTCTTTCAGACTGATAAACGCCTTGCGCAAATCCACACTGCAATCCTCCGTGAACTGCGACAAGTTGATATAACCCACTTTGTCGCTCACCATGCCTGACCACGGAATGGATGGCAATTTGATGTTTCGGCGTGTGATGCTGAACTTGCGTTCTTTTTTCTCGCCAGGACGCTGCACGGTGAGTACAAACGTTGTTCCTGGCTCACCACGCAACATATTGCTCACTTCATCCACTTTCATGCCTTTCAGGTCGGTGTCGTCAATCTTCTTCAGCACGTCACCCACCTTCAGACCCACTTCGGCAGCAGGCATGTTGGCATAAGGTTCACCAATCACCACGACGGAGTCCTTTCTCATGCGGATAATCGAACCCATACCGCCATATTTTCCTGTCGTCATCATCTTCAGTTCGCCCATGTCTTCCTCAGGAAAGTATTCCGTGTAAGGGTCGAGGCTGCTCAGCATGGCATCGATACCAATCTTCACCAGTTCATCCGCATCCAGCGTATCTACATACATCACGTCCAAGTCGCGATACAGCGAATTGAACACATCCATGTTCTTTGCCACCGAGAAAGAGTGCTCATTCTTTTGCTTCTTCTGTGCTTGGGAATGAAGAATGAAAAGCGAAGAATTCAGAACGAGAACAACCAATATGCAGAGTATTCGTTTCATAAATGTAAGTCTTATCGTTGAAAGCTAAAAAACTTCTGCAAAGATACTCATTATTTCTCAATTGCACGCTTTTGCTGCCATTCAAACTCCGTTTTTTATATTTATTTAATAAGGTGACAAAAGGGTGCTGACAACCTCTCCAACTCACCCAAAGGGGAAGGAGGCCATTCGGATGGCAGCTAATGCCAAAGTCAAATTATACTTGCCCACATGATTATTTTTCTTTTTTCTTTGCTTGCTTGTATATTTTTTGCACCTTTGCATGGATTTTCCGAAACACCTAAACAAAAGAAACACATTTATGATGAAAAAGATTCACGCGTTTGTCGTTTGCCTTTTGATGAGCCTCTCATTGTATGCTCAAGAGACAGTTCCAGATTCCTTTGATGTATCCTCACATAAAAACTCTTCTTTCACCAGCAATTGGAAGGCTGAGTTCAGCGTCCGAACTGGTGTGCAGGTGCATTATAAGTTTACCGACTTCACCGCTGGCTATCGCATCACTCCCAGCCATGTCTTAGGTGCGGGTTTCGGTTTCGGTAACCGCTACTACGATGCCGTACCAGCCGATGATTATCACTATCGCTTCTTCCTTTATCACCGTTTCTACCTTCCTCTCGATCGAAACCATCGCTTCTCGCTCTATAGCGACATTCTGATGGGAGGAAGATATGTCTATAAGGCAACCAGCGACCACTCCGATGTAGATAGAAAAGGCTCTTGGGGTTGGCTATGGAGTTGGCAACCGGGCTTGTCGATTCGTGTATGGGGCAAGTCAAACATCTTCTTCGGTCCAAATATCGGTCCAAGTCCTGGCTTGCATATCGGTGTAGCCTTGTAGGACCATTCATTCTTCCTTACTTAGTAATGATAAAAAACTTGGGATTATTCTCAACCACGAATTGCTCGAATTAAACGAATTTTTATTAGATTTTTTCATCATATTTCACGAACAAAAATGCTGGCATTTTTAAAATTAGAAAATTGGCTTTCGCCGAGCTGAAGGTTCGTTTAATTCGTGAAATTCGTGGTTGAAAAAAAACACAAATGAAAGGATTTAAATCGTCCCAAGTTTTTTAAAACGATGACTTAGCCTTTGTTACTCTTGCAAAAGTATCTGATACACTCATGAAAGGCATGAGTGCCACTTTTTCCGTATCTTTGCAACAAACTTATAACACGAAAGACGAATGAAAAAGACATTATTTATGGCGATGAGCTTGATGCTCCTTTTTGTGGCTACGGCAAGCGGTCAGAGTTCCACCAAAAAGGCAGGCATCAGCATTGATAGTAGAATCAAGTACCAGCATGTCACAGGATTTGGCGGTTTCTCTCCAAGTCCCCAGTGGTCCTATTGGTTGGGCGATGCAGAGATGAACAAACTCTTCGGAAAGGGAGATACACAGTTGGGTTTGAACATCCTGCGCCTTTACATTGCCAACAGCAAAAATGGTTGGTCCGCAGGCGTTGCTAACGCCAAGATTGCCAAGCGTCATGGTGCTTTCATCTTTGCTTCGCCTTGGTCGCCTCCTGCTTCCTGGAAGTCGAACAACAGCGACAGCAATGGTGGTGAACTGCTCGAATCGCACTATGCAGACTGGGCAAACTATCTCAACGACTACTACAAGTATATGAAGAATCAGGGTGTTACCATCGATGCTGTGTCCATCCAGAACGAGCCCGATTGGAATGCAAGCTATCAGAGTTGCATCTGGACGGGTGAGAAAATGGCAAAGTTCCTGCGTCAGTACGGTTCGCTGATTGAATGTAAGATTGTTGCTCCCGAAGCGATTCATTTCTCGAAAAACATGCACGAACCGATTTTGAACGACCCTGAAGCCTGTGCACAACTCGACATCATGGGCGGTCACTTCTACGGTTGGGATGGCTCTACCTATCCACTGGCTGCCAAGAAGGGCAAGGAAGTATGGATGACGGAATTTCTCATCAACGAGCGACAGCAAAACAACAATCAGAACATCAACTGGAAGGACGATGGTTTCCTCTTTGCCCGTAGCGTAAACGATGCCATGCTCGCCAATATGAGTGCGTGGGTTCACTATTCGCTGAAACGCTATTATGGTTGTTTGGGTGATGGCACTTATGGCACGACAAACAATGGCATCACGAAACGAGGCTATATCCTTTCGCACTATGCCAAGTATGTTTCGGGTACCACACGTATTCGTCATTCGCTCGACGATGCAACGGGAAAACTCACTTCGTCTGCCTACCTCAGTGTCACAGGCGATAGCGTAGTGGTGATGGTGCTCAATCCTTCTTCCAACACGTATAGCACAACCCTTTCTCTTCCTTTCAACACGATGGTAGGAATGCAGATTGTGACGACTGAAACGCAGAACGTGCAGAAAACGTCCCTCAGTTTGGATGAAGAGACCTATCAGCCGCTCGTGACGGTAGCTCCTTATAGTGTGAATACTTATATCTATACGAAGAGTTCTGCCCGTACGGATTTGCCAGATGAAACAGACGATGGAGATGCCATTTTTACCGATGAATTCGACCTTTTTGGCGCTTCATGCGTTCCTGATGGATGGCGTGCAAAGTTCGAGGATGGCACTCGCACAGCAGGTAATTACAGCTTGGGTCCACGCATCATGAGCTTCTCTGCCGAAGGTGCCATGCAGTATGCGTTCTATTTCCGCACGGGTACAGCAAGCAATGGATATGTCAGCTATGGTGAGGACTCCAAGTATCGCCTTTCCCTCACTCCTGGCAAATACACGCTCTATTACTCCACTGTGGGTTGGAAAGCAAACCCTTCCATCACAGCTGCCATTCAAACTTCATCGGGCACCAACGTGAAGACTCTTGTTTCCACACCAAAGGTTTCCGTGTCGAGCAATGGCTCTTCTTCACGCATCACTTCGACAACCGACTTTGCGCTCGATTTCGAAATCACCACTCAAGCCAACTACTTGCTCAAATGGACGGTGGCAAAGGCTTCTTCAGGTCTTAGCGAAGCCCTTGTTGGCAACATCCGTCTTGTGCGAAACAATGATGACGACACAGCCATTTCCGATATTCATGGTGAATCCTCCCCTGCTTCCACCCTTATCTACAACCTGCAAGGTCAACGTCTCTCCGCCCCTCAACAAGGCATCAACATCATCAATGGCAAAAAACTCATTGTGAAATAAAACGTTTAGTCATCATTTATAAAGAACTTGATACGAATATTTTTAGGAAAGAAATTAAAATAATTAGAATAATTACTCCAAAAATTAGGTGTCGTTTTTTTTAAACATATCATTTCTGATAAAATTATTCTAATTATTCTAATTTCTTTCCATAATATAATCTTACTCAACTATCGCAAGTTCTAAATGTCTAATAATGAGTGTCACTTCGTGACAGAAATCTCACAAATCTTTTCAAATCTTTCATAATATATTTGTTTGATTTGTTTAGATTTGAAAGATTTCTCGCCACAGGCGACTAAATACCAAAGATTTCGCATCTTGCGAAACTTGAGTAATCTTATTCATTTTTCAGTCAAAATTCAGTTCTGGCAGTGAATTGACAATATCCACGGTTTGCACACTGACGTTGATGACGGAGAGAAGGAGGTCGAGGATGTAGCGAGGCTTGCCGTGTTCACGTCCCCAGTCGTTGGCATCATTCTTGATGAGCGACTTCTTGTCCGTACTTACGCAGTAGCGTTCCACAATCCATTCAATGGCACTCTTTCCATTCACCACGTAGTCGTAGGCTTTCTTGGGAATGTTCTCCAAGCGGATGTTGCCATTGTAAATAATTATGCTCTTGTCTTCCTTGCTCTTGAATCTCATCTTTGGATCCACTCGGAAATAGCTGTAGTCGTCCTGCTCTGCCCTTTGTGCGCTGGTGATGTGAACCACCACGTCAGGACTGGCTGCCACTGACTCGTAGTTCAGATGCAAGTCGGCGAGTTGCTTTCCTGCCTTGTAGAACGCCATGAAGTCCTCAATCTTCTCAACAATCGGAATCCTCGGCAGCGACTTCTTCAGGTCGGCAGCAAAACGCTCGCGATAGTCTTTCGAGTGCAACAAACCATACACATAATAGAAAATCATTTCCTTCGTGATGTTCTTTGCTCCACCATAACGACTACGCACTTCCTTCAGAATCCAGTCGGTAATGCCATCGTGACGGATATAGTCATCATCATGGTTATCATCAAATAATGTCTTCTGCTTGTTCTTGTTTTCTTCGTACCAATAGAGAGGATAACTTTGAACTCCTCCATTTCCATGTTTTACAAAGCATAAATCAACGATGTTATTACTAAGTAAACAAGAAAAACTTAAACTACCTATGCCTGTTAAGCAAAGAACTATATTATCTGTGTTTTCTAAAGGAAATATGTTCTCAGTTTGTCCCCTACGATGTATAAATTTTTCACCAAGGTACAGATTCATCTTTACAAAAGGACGAAATGAGGCATTTTTTATTTTTTCAGGTTGAAATTTAGCCTTTTCTTTATTCTCAATTTTAGGAATTAAACTACTTGACCAACTTATTTTTGTGTTGTCTGTACTTATGAAATCATTTATATTGAGATTTGGTTCTTCTTTTAGCCTTTGACAATAATCATCTACTTGTTGATTATAAAATGCCACAGTTTGAGACATGTTTCTCAACAAAGATTTTTTTGAATAATTATAACTCCATGTATCTCGGCTTGTTCCTATGCCAAGAGAATTCAAGGAGAAAAATGATTTTGCGCTTTTGTCAAATTTTGAAACAGGGGTAAGTTGAATAAGTGAATTGAATGAATCGTCTCGAACATTTATCCAATCATTATTTGGGGTTGGATTAATTTCTGTCCAATTGATATTTACTATGGTATTGAACTTTTTTATAATATTCAATTTTTGTTCTTTGGTTAAATAATCACCGATGTCATGATAGTATATTCGGTGAGTCCCTTTTTTATAAGGATTCTTAACAAGTATAGTAATTGCAACAGTGGTTCGAGAACCACTTCCAAACACATTGTCTTTTTCTTTTCGTCGTTGTTCTCCACTTGTACGTGCATTTCCACGGAGGTTGAAAATGTATATGGAAGTAAATTCATCGTGAAGACATTTTCTCATTCCATCTTGTGCATTACCGTCAATCCATCCACCATTACTAATAAAAGCAACTACACCTCCATCTTTGCATTTGGAGATGCGGTCACTGGCCCATCTAAAAGCCTTAATATAGCTGTCATATAAGGAGTTTTTGTTGGCAGCTATTGAAATGAAAGCATAGGTGTCAGAAATCCTTTCCTCTAAAAGTTCATATTTTAGATTTTGAGCATTATCATTGGTTGCTTTCTGTCCCACCGAATACGGTGGATTTCCGATTATCACCCTCACTGGTGCTTTCTTCTGCTTTAGCACTCGGTTTGAGTTTTCGGGGAAGAGTTGTGAGAAGATGTCGTTGTCGCCATGCTCGTTGAGTTGGAAGGTGTCGGTGAGGCAGATGCCATCGTACATCTGATAGGTGTCGGGATGCATGATGTCATGATAGACCGATTCGATATTTACGTCGGCAATGTAGTAGGCAAGCAGGACAATTTCGTTGCAATGAATCTCGTTGCGGTACTTGCGGAGCATATCTTCTTTGCGGATGAGTCCGCTTTGCAGCAGGCGAGTGATGAAAGTGCCTGTGCCCACGAATGGGTCGAGGATATGCACGTTCTCTTCCGTGAGGGAGGTGTTGAACTCTGCTTTCAGAATATCTTCCACGGAATGGATGATGAAATCCACGCACTCCACAGGGGTATATACAATGCCGAGTTTTTCCACGGTGAGCGGAAAAGCTCCCTTGAAGAATTTCTCGTAGAGGTTCTTAATGATGGTTTGCTTGCCTTCTAAGTTGTCGATATTGCCCACGTTCACACGCACCGACTGATAGAACTTGTCGAGCACGACGGTGTCCATCTCAAAACCTTCCGTGGCAAGGAAGTCGAGCATGAACTGCATGGACTTGCTCACGGTGTTGTTGTTCACAAACTGATAGTCGCTAAAAAGAGCATCGAACACGGGGCGCATGATGATGTGCTGAGCGAGCATTTCGATGGCTTGTCCTTCGTCCACACTTGGGTTGATATTGCGCTTCAGTCCTTGCACGAATTCGTTGAAGTGTTTTCTTGCTTCTTCGTTGTCTCTCACCATGCGAGTGATGCGCTCAATGAACTTTCGAGCAATCTCTCCCACGGATTTTGCCCAATTCTCCCAATAAAGCTTGTCGCCCACTTTCTCCACCAGTTTGGCATAGATGCCATCCTGAAGTGTGCCGAAGCGCAGTTCCAGTTGTCGAGCCACTTCTGTCGAGTCGAGTATGACGGCACCGTCGTCTGCGCCAGCATCTTCGGCACGGACGGAGTAGGCATCGCTCCCTATCGTGTAAGAATTACGAGGCACACCGCCTGCCACAATCTTGTCGGGACGCTTCTTGTTGAGGTTGATTTGGTTGACGTGTGCATTGAAAGCCTCGTCGTGGCTTCGGAGGGCGTTGAGGATGGTCCAGACCACCTTGAAGCGTTCGTTGTCGTTGAGTGCCTGTTCGGGTGTCACGTCGCTTGGCACGATGACGGGGATGATGATGTAGCCGTATTTCTTCTCCTTGTCGGTGTTCTTGCCAAAGGTGCGCATCACTCGTCCCACGCTTTGCACCACTTCCACTTCGCTGTTGCGAGGGGAGAGGAAGATGACGGCATCGAGTGCTGGCACATCGACACCTTCGCTGAGGCATCGCACATTGCAGAGCACTCGGCATTCGTGTGGGTCGGAGGCTTCGGCTTTGAGCCAAGCCAATTTCTCGTTGCGCGTGGCGGCATCCATCGAGCCGTCGATGTGCTGCGCCTTGATGTTCACCACGTTTTCGGCTTCGCGTTCCGAAAGGTCTTTTTTGTATTCGTCGCTGACCTGCGCAAAGTAGTGTGCAATCTGTGTGGAAGAGAAGTTCGGGTTGCTCTTCGTGGGGTTGATGGTTTGGCAGAACGCCACGGCACGGCGCATGAGTACGGGGTCTTGTTCGCGTGTCACGCCGTTGTCGCCTTTGATGCGTTTCGACAGTCCGTTGATGCAACCGATGAGTTTGGTGGCATCGTCGAATTGCAGTTCTTTCGGTTTGTCCTTATCGGGTGCAGCAGCATATTGCGCCTTGATGTTGTCTGCCATGCTTTGCGGTATGTCCTCTTCGCTCACGGTGAGCACCAGCACTTTGTAGTCGCAAAGCAATCCTTGACTCACGGCATCGTTGAAGGTGAGTCGATGGAATTCCTTGCCATAGATGCTTTCGTCGTCCATCGAGCAGAGAATGTCGTCGTTTTCGGCAGCCTTCACTTTCACGGATTCGCGGTAGAGACGAGGTGTGGCGGTCATGTAGAGTCGGCGATGGGCAGGGATGCAGTCGTTGCTATGCACCTTGGTGAAGTTCGATTCGTCGCGGTCTTTCAGTTTCACGCCTGTGGTGCGGTGTGCTTCGTCGCAAATGCAGAGGTCGATGCTGCGTCCGTACTGATGGAGTGCATCGCTCACCACGTCAATGCTCTGATAGGTGGAGAAGATGACGATGCGAACGTCTTCCTTTTCGTATTGGTGCAGCTGTCGGAGTACGGTCTTCACATTGGTGGAGGCTGGCACAGCCAAGTCGATGACGCTGGCATCCAAGTCATCCTCGATTTGCGCCTTTCGCACCACTTTCGAGTCCGAGCAAATGCAGATGGCACGCATAGGCTCTGTTCGGTCGCTCATCCATGCGTTCAGTGTTTGTCCCAAAAGAGCGATGCTTGGCACGAGGAAGAGGATGAATCCATGCTTGTCGGTGAGTTGTTCTACAATCTTGAGCGAAGTGTATGTCTTTCCTGTTCCGCAAGCCATGATGAGTTTGCCACGCTCGTTGCCTTCTTCCACGAAGTGCTTGTAGGTGGCAGCGATGGCTCGCAACTGGTGTGCCCGAGGTTGCTTTCCGCTGAGTTTGGCTTCCTTGCCGTAGAGTCCTTGCCGCAGTTTCTTCCAATCCACCGAACTGCTCTCCAGTTCGTAGAGGTTGATTTTGTTGAAAGGAACGGTGAGGTTGGTGATGGCTTTCTGTGCGTTGGGTCCCCACGGATGGCGTGTTGTTTCTACCCAGATGAGGTTGGAGAAACGGCGGGTCTGCATGGTTTCGTCCTCGGTGAAGGTGCGGATGCTGTTGGCAAGAAAACTATCGACATTGCCTTTGTCGATGGTGGCATCGGCATCGTAGCATTTGCACTGGATTGCCCAGTAGTCGCCCGTGTCGGTGCGAGCCACGAGGTCGATGCCGAGGTCGGTGCCTCCAAAGTCCTTTCGCCCAGGAAATTCTTCCCAAAGCCAGACTCGCTCCAGATTGTTGTAACGTGGGTCGGTGAGGAACCAGAGTTTCATCAGTCGCTCGAAATCCTGTCCTTTCTCTCGTTCGCTGAGTGACTTCTGTCGGATTTCGGCAAGCACTTCGTTGATGCCGTAGTTAGGTGGGGTAGGGATAGAGTTATCCCTTGTTAGATTCGTTTGCATGTTGGTCGGACGCTTTATGAAATCTAATGAATGTTAGTTTTTCCGTATGTCAGGGCATAAAGAAAGCGTACCGCTTTCCGTTTCATCCCTAAATTCAGGTAGCGTCCGACCAAAGATTTCACCTTGCAACGAAATGAAAGGAAAGGGTACGCCTAACGAGTAGGCGTATCCTCATCCTCAGGTTCGTCGCTATGTCTGGTCGGACTATTTTGAATTTAGAACCTTCAGAATTGAATACGTAGATTCAATATGCCAATATGTCTGCTCCCATTCTGCCTAAGAATGGTTGCAAGGGCAAAGATACAAAGTTTTTTGGAAACTAAGTAATAAAAGGAAGAAAGAAAACTCAGAAATTATTTTGTTCTGCAACAAATAGAGCACATATTTGCTATTATTTCGCCAACTTGAACATTCATTTTGAATAACTTGCTTGTTTGAAAGACTAAAGGTCTGTTGTTTTTGTGTGTTTTTCTTCTATCTACGGAGTGTTGGAGTATTGAAGCTTGTGGTTTATTTAAACACCTTCAATACTCCAACACTCCGTATTATAAAGTTAGCAGCAGCTACTGCCCTAAACGTCTCGACAAGTCGCTCGGTGAATACCGCAGAGCTTGCTGCTGAGTTTATTATAGGTTCTCGCGGAAGAAACTCTCCAGTTTGTCGTAAGGGATAACGCCTGCCTCGTCGTCATAAAGGTCAACATGCGAGGCTCCTGCGATGATGAGCAGTTCCTTGTTGCCTTCTTTGTAACTACCGGCGTATTTGCCTGTTGGAATCTCGTTGGCTGTGGCACATTCGGCAATTGAAGAAGTGAACGCCTTTTTGCCTGTCATCTTTTCGAACGCATACTCGGAGAAGTAGCGAGAATGAGCCTTCTCGCCGTGGATGAGCAGCACAGGGTTCTCAATCTCGTTGGCGTAGTCAAGGATAGGCTGGTTGAGGAACGACTGGCATCCCACAACATTCCATCCGTCGTTGGAGTTACCGCTACGCTCGTGGTAGCCACGCTTGGTCTTGTAGTAAGAATGGTAGTCTTTCACGAACCAAGGAGCAGCCTCTGGCAGTGGGTCGATGACACCGCCTGCACGCTTGTACTCGCCCGCTTTGAAGTCCTCTGTACGCTGGGTAGCCATCGCCTTGCGAGCCTCCATGCGCTGTTCCTTCGAGTCAGTGCTCATGAAGTAGCCCTCGCGGTTTACCTTTGTCATGTCGTACATCGTTGAGGCAACGGTAGCCTTGATTCGAGGGTCGAGGGCGGCAGCATTCACTGCCATGCCACCAAAGCCACAGATGCCGATGATGCCAATCTTCTCGGCATCGACGTTGTCCTGTACGGAGAGGAAATCGACGGCTGCGAGGAAGTCCTCCGTGTTGATGTCGGGCGATGCCATGCGACGTGGCTCACCACCGCTTTCGCCAGTGAACGAAGGGTCGAAGGCGATGGCGAGGAATCCGCGCTCCGCCATGTGCTGGGCATAAAGACCGCTCGACTGCTCCTTCACGGCTCCGAACGGACCAGAGACAGCGATGGCAGGTAGTTTGCCCTCGACGTTCTTCGGCATATACATATCGGCAGCGAGTTCGATACCGTAGCGGTTCTTGAACGTGACCTTCTTGTGGTCCACCTTGTCACTCTTTGGGAACGTCTTGTCCCACTCCTGAGTCAATTTCAATGTTGTATTCATACTTTCGTTGTTTTGGTTGTTATCACTCTTCTGTGTGCAGCCTGTGAGCATCAAGCCCATCAGCGCTGTGGCTATTATAACCTGTTTCATTCTTTTTTAGGTAGGTTCTAAAAATTATGTCGGATTGATTTTTGAATTGATTTGATTGGATTTTTGTCAGTTTTTGAGGGCGCATAGCGAGCTATGTAACCGAGAA
>Ga0247609_10002512_pt1 | contig 19347 bp, 15 predicted proteins | sample 172DNAGHGlowgp2_FD_193487 | JGI IMG/M metagenome (GOLD analysis project Ga0247609, IMG submission 193487) | Sheep rumen microbial communities from Palmerston North, Manawatu-Wanganui, New Zealand - 1728 DNA GHGlow gp2 | ecosystem: Host-associated > Mammals > Digestive system > Stomach > Rumen ...
AAAGATAAACTAATGAGCATGACTAATATGGAAGTAATAGGTATTACAGGAAGTTATGGTAAAACAAGTACTAAAAATATCATTAATGATATCTTATCTGTTAAATATAGTGTTTATAAAACACCATCTAACTTCAATACACCATATGGTTTAATGATTACTATAAATGAACATTTAGATAAATATAATGACTTCTTTATAGCTGAGATGGGAGCTTGCAAAGTAGGAGATATTAAAGAACTATGTGATTTAGTACATCCTAAATATGGAGTTCTAACTCGTATTGGTCTAGCTCATTTAGAAACCTTTGGTTCAGAACAAAACATTGAAGATACTAAATTTGAACTTATTGAGTCACTTCCAAGTGATGGTTTAGGTATCTTAAATGGTGATGATGAAAAACAACTTAACCACATAATTAAAAATAACTGTAAGATTAAATGGATAGGAATTGATAATACTAATGTTGATTGCTATGCTAAAGATCTTAAACTATCACCTAAAGGTACCACTTTTAAAGTAGTCTTTGCTGGAGATAAAGAAGAATATGAATTTACCACTAAACTATTAGGTAGAAATAATATTTATAATATCCTAGGCGGAATTGTTCTAGGAAGAGAACTAGGAATAACTATTCCTGAACTACAAAAATCAGTTAAGATGGTAGAACCAGTAGAACATCGTTTATCATTAACAAAATACTACGATATAACAATAATTGATGATGCTTATAATTCTAATCCTATGGGTTCTAAAATGGCTTTAGAAGTCCTTAAAATGATGCCAGGGAAGCATATAATTGTAACGCCTGGAATGATTGAAGTTGGAGCTAAAGAAGATGAAGTAAATAAAGAATTCGGAAGACAAATAGCAGATAATGTTGATGAAGCAATTCTAATAGGTGAAGAAAAAACAAAACCTATCTATGAAGGCTTAATTGAGAAGAAATTCCCTAAAGAACATATTCATGTTCTAAACGATGTCTTAGATGCCTTCCCATTAATGATGAAATTAAAAGATAAAGATACATATGCGCTACTTGAAAATGACTTACCAGATTCATTTAGCGAAAAAATAAGGAGTGATAAAAAATGATTAAAGTAGGAGTAATATTTGGTGGTGAATCAGTAGAACACGAAGTAAGTATTATTACTGCCGTTCAAGCTATGTCCTACATGGATAAAGACAAATACGAAGTAGTACCTATTTATATCTCTAAAGAAAGAAATTGGTACACTGGAGAATGCTTAAAAGACATGGCAACATATAAAAACTTAGAAAGTGTACCTAATGTAGCTACAGAAGTAACACTAACCAAAAATGGTCAAGACTTTGTTTTACAAAAGAAAAAAGGCTTATTTAATAAAATAGTAAATACTATTGATGTAGGATTTCCTATCGTTCATGGTAAAGGAGTAGAAGATGGTTCTCTAGCCGGTTATATAGAATCTCTTGGAATGCCACTAATTGCACCTGGTGTACTAGGAGCAGCTTTAGGTCAAGATAAAATTGTTCAAAAACAAGTAATGAAATCAGAAGGTATTCCAGTTGTTGACTATACTTGGTTCTATGATACAGAATATCTTGCTGATGAAGACAAATACTTAGCTAATGTTAAAAAACTAGGCTATCCCGTAATCGTTAAACCAGCTAATTTAGGTAGTAGTGTAGGTATTGAAGTAGCACATAACGAAGAAGAAGCTAGAAGTGCTATTGAAGAAGCTATTAAATATGATCAAAAAATAATCGTAGAAAAACTAGTAGAAAACTTAAAAGAAGTAGACTGTGCTGTACTTGGAACATATAACAATATGGAAACAAGTTTAATTGGTGAAATGTTTACTGATAATGAACTATTAACTTTTGAAGATAAATATTTAGGTTCAGGTGGAAAAGGTGGTAAAAAAGGTCCAGCTAAAGGTCAAGGTGGAGCAATTACATCAGGTGGCTTTAAAATTCCAGCCGATCTAGATAAAGAAATTGAAGAACAAGTATATAGATATGCTAAAGAAGCTTATCGTGCTTTAAATCTAAGTGGAGTAACAAGATTCGACTTCTTAGTAGATATGAAGAAAAAACAAGTGTATGTTAATGAACCAAATACAATACCTGGTTGTTTAGCATTCTTCTTCTATACACCAAAAGGTAAGAATTACACTAAACTATTAGATGATATGATTACCAATGGTATTAAAGAATACAAAGATGCTAAAAAGAAAGTAACAAGCTTTGAATCTAATGTCTTAAGTACTTATGATGGTAAGTCTGGAGCAAAAAATAAAATACAATAGAAGGCAAAAGCCTTCTTTTTATTTACGTTAATTTACAACCCTTTACCCAACACCTTTCCAAAAAGTGTTTACAAGAAAGTATTTTTTATGTATTATTATTGTAGACAGTGGTACATTGTGGAGGAAAGTGGGGGATTTGAAAATGTTCATGGGCGAATATCATCATAATATTGATGAAAAAGGACGACTTATAATTCCTGCCAAGTTTAGAGACGAACTTGGATTCAAGTTCGTTGTAACTCGTGGTTTAGAAAAATGCTTGTATGTTTATTCTGAATCTGAGTGGAATAATATAGTTGCCAAATTAAAAACTCTACCTTTTACCAAAAAAGACGTCCGTACGTTCATCAGATCCTTCTTTTCTGGTGCCACTGAATGTGAATTTGATCGTCAAGGTCGAATTAACATTACCTCCCCATTGGTTAGTTACGCCGATATTACAAAGGAATGCGTAATTATCGGCGCGAACGACCGACTTGAAATCTGGTCAGAAGAAGGATGGAATAAATTCTTTGATGAAAATGCTGATAAGATTTCTGATATAGCGGAGAACCTATTTATTGGAGAAGATTAATCATGAAGCACTACAGCGTAATGTTAAATGAAGCCATTGATGGTTTATATATAAAGAGTAACGGTATTTATGTTGACTGTACTCTAGGATATGGAGGACATAGTAGTGAAATCCTAAAGAAACTAACTACTGGTTATCTATATTGTTTTGATCAAGATGAAGAAGCCATCAAATATTCAAGAGAAAGATTAAAGAAAATAGGCAGACGTTTTACAATAATACATAGTAACTTCGTTGATTTAAAAAAGAAATTAAAAGAACAGAAGATTTCCAAAGTAGATGGAATCTTATTTGACTTAGGATTATCCAGTCCTCAAATTGATGACATAAATAGAGGTTTCACCTTTATGCATGATGCACCATTAGATATGCGAATGGACTTGAATAATAAATTAGATGCTAAGAAAGTAGTAAATACTTATAGTATCGAAGAATTAACAAATATCTTCTTCCTATACGGAGAAGAAAAGATGTCTAAGATGATAGCAAAAAAGATCGTTGCTACCAGATTAGAAAAAGAAATAAATACAACAACTGAATTAGTAAAAGTAATTGAATCAGCAGTAGGAGCTAAATACTTCAACAAAAACCATCCTGAAAGACAAATCTTTCAAGCAATTAGAATTGAAGTTAACAGCGAGCTTACAGTACTTAATCAAGTACTTCCCGATGCAATTGATTTACTAAATCCAGGCGGTAGAATATGTGTTATAACATTCCATTCTTTAGAAGATCGAATTGTTAAACAAATATTTAAAAAAGAAAGTGAAATTGATGATTTAGTTAAAGGGCTCCCTGAAATACCAGAGAAGTATTTGCCTAAACTAAAATTAATAAATAAAAAGCCAATCTTACCAAGTGAGTCAGAAATAAACGAAAACTCCAGAAGTAAGAGTGCCAAACTAAGAATAGTCGAGAGGGTCTGATGTGATATGGCAAACAAACAAATAAAAAAACAAAGAAAGTTCTTAAGATTACTACGTGGAGAAAGAGCTATCTACTTTACACTTGCTTTGATAGCACTTGCAATTCCTGTTTGTAATGTTTATACTAAAGCTATACTATCAGAAAGTAATATTGCTCTAGAAGAAAAGAAAAGTGAGATAAGAAAACAAGAAGATATAAATGATAGTTTAAAAATGGAAATTTCTGAACTTGCTTCTCTAGACACTATTCAAGATGTAGCTACTGAGTATGGACTAACATATCAAAATGAAAATATAAAAGTAGTTACTAACGACTAATTAAGGAGTTAATGCTATATGAAAAGAAAGAAGACTACAATAAATATAAGCTTTATTATTTTTATTGTACTTATTCTTTCTTTTTTTGCTATTGTCATAAAATTGGGTATGGTATCTTTAAAGAAAACTACTGATGGTGTTGATTTAAAGCAGTTCATGGAAAATCGAAATACTGAAAAAGAAGTGCTACCAGCCGCTAGAGGAACTATTTATTCTGCAGATGGTGAAGTTCTAGCTCAAACAATCAATTCCTATACTGTAGTTGCTTATTTATCTAAAACAAGAACTAAAGATATGGAACACCCACAACATGTCATTGATAAAGAAAAAACTGCCGAAGAATTATCCGGTATTATTGGCATGTCTAAAGAATATATTTTAAAATTACTAAATACTAACGCTTATCAAGTAGAATTAGGACCAGGTGGAAGAGACATTAATATTGTTGTAAAAAGACAAATTGAAGCTCTAAATCTACCAGGTATCGATTTTATAGAAAGTCGTAAAAGATACTATCCTATGACCAATTTTGCGGCTTATACAATCGGTTATGCAAGAAAAACCGATGATAATAAGCTAATTGGTGAAATGGGTGTAGAAGGTTACTTTAATAAGCAATTATCTGGTGAGGATGGTTATACCATCTACCAAAAAGATGCTTATGGATATACAATGCCAAATACAACATCAATAACAGAGCCATCAAAAGATGGTGATGATATTTATTTAACAATCGATAGTAAAATTCAAATGTTTGTTGAAAATGGTATTAAAGATATAACATCTAAAAATAAAATGGACTGGTTAACATTCACCATTGCAGATGCTAAAACAGGTGCTATTGTAGCTTCTAGTTCTAGTCCAACATTTAACTTAAATACTAAAGCTGATATTAAGAGCTACTTAAACCCATTGATTCAGTATTCATACGAACCAGGATCTACTATGAAGATTTATTCATGGTTAGCTACAATGGAAAATGGTACTTATAAAGGTGATGCAACATATAAATCAGGTACTATAAAAGTTGATGGCTATACAATCAAAGACTTTAACGGTCGTGGTTGGGGTACAATTAGTTTCGACTCTGGATTCTCTTGGTCATCTAATGTTGGAGCAACAACTTTAGCTTTAGATTTAGGAAGAGATAAACTACATAATTTCTACAAGAGTCTGGGCTTTGGTAAAAAGACCGGTTTAAGTTTACCTGGAGAACTTGCTGGTGATATTGACTTCGTCTATCGAAGTGAACTAGCAACCGCATCATTTGGTCAAGGTATTACAACAACACCAGCCCAAAACATCCAAGCCCTAACAATGCTAGCTAATGATGGAGTAGAGTTACAACCATATATCGTAGAAAAGACAATAAACCCTCAAACAGGGGAAATAACATACAAACATAATAGAACAGAACTAGGTAAGAAAATAAGCCCTGAAAACGCCGCTAAAATGCGTAAATTAATGTATGATGTAGTATATAGTGGTAAAACAGATGCCATGTTCTATAAAACCCAAAATGTTTCTTTAATCGGTAAGACAGGTACAGCCCAAATAGCAGGACCAAATGGTCAATACTTAAAAGGAACTTATGATTATATTCGTTCATTTGCTGGTTTATTCCCATATGAAGATCCACAATATGTTATCTATGTATCTGTAAAAAGATATAGTGGTGCTTATCGTGACTTTGCTAGAATGGTTAAAAAGGTTGTAGAAGAAATAGCTAAATATAAAAATATTACTGAATTAATTGAAAAAATCGATGAAAACAAGATCATCGAAGTCAAGAATTATATCAGTGCTGATACTTCTTCAGTTGAAGAAAAACTAAAAAAACAAAAACTAACAGTAGTTAAACTAGGAAATGGAAAATATATTATTAATCAATATCCAGAAAAGGGAAGTACTATTATTTCTGGATCAAAGATTTTCTTACTTACAAACGATAAAAAATATGTCATGCCAAACATTGTTGGTTGGTCACAAAGTGAAGCAACAACACTATGTCGTTTGTTAGAAATTAATTATAAAATAAATGGTTATGGTTATGTAAAAGAGCAATCTATTAAAGAAGGAACTGAAATAACCAATAACATGAAAATAACTATTACGTTAGAATAAAAAGTATCAAATAAAAAATGTAGTAAAAACTACATTTTTTTATTTTTCTAAATATTTCTTATAATTTTCTGGATCTGTAACAATATCTTCAGGATCTAGTTCTATATCACGACGAGTAAGTATTTCACAACCATCTTTTGTAACTAAAACAGTATGTTCAAAGTGAGCACTATTTTCACCGTCATCAGTTTTAATTGTCCAGTCATCATCTAACATATAGATATCTCTAGTACCAGCATTTAACATTGGTTCAACAGCAATAACGTTATTAGCATGAAGAACAGGTCCTTTTCTTTCTTCACCATAGTTTGGTACATCTGGATCCATATGAACTTTATCACCAACACCATGACCAACTAATTCTCTTACAACTCCTAAGTTATACTTCTTAGCAACCTTAGATACAGCATGGCCAATATCACCAGTAGTACAACCATCATGAATAGCAGCAAGTCCTGCAAGTAAAGCTTCTTCAGTTTCACGAAGTAATCTAACATCTTTTTCTGATTTAGGAGTACCAACTATATAAGACCAAGCTGAATCGCCATGATAACCTTCATAACAAGCTCCAATATCTAGTTTTAAGATATCTCCTTCTTTTAGTTTTCTACGACCAGGAATACCATGAACAACTTCATCATTCAAACTAACACAGTTTGCACCAGGGAATCCATATAGACCTTCAAAAGAGCAAGTACAGCCTTTACTTTCAATGAATTTCTTCATTAATAGATCTAATTCCTTAGTAGTAATACCAGGTTGAATAAATTGTTGAATATACTTATGAGTTAAACCAACAATCTTTCCAGCTTGTCTTAACTTATCTATTTCATCTTCTGTTCTCGTAATAATCATAATATCCCTCAATTCCTAAAACATTATACCACAAAACAATTAATATGAATAATTTTTCACATAAATTATAAATAATATTTATAACTAGTTTTTTCCTATATTAAGAGTATAATTAATAAAGGTGACTATTTATGAAGATAATAATTGTAGGAGTGGGCAAACTAGGCGAATACATTGCTCATGAATTAGTAAAAGAAAAACACGAAGTAACATTAATCGATATTGATTTTAAAACAAGAAATAATATTATCAATAACGAAGACTTAAATTATATCTGCGGTAATGGTTTGGATGCCAATAATTTAATAGAAGCAGGTATTCACGATACTGATTTATTAATTAGTGTAATGAATAAAGATGAACAAAATGTTATGTGTTGTTTACTTGGTAAAAAACTAGGAGCAAAACATACTATAGCTCGTATTCGTACTCCAGAATATGCTTCATCTATTGATATTATTAAAGAAGATTTAGGTTTATCAATGGCTATTAATCCAGAAAGATCTACGGCTAGACATATAGCAGGAATCTTAAACATTCCTAGTGCCATTGATGTTAAATCATTTTTCAAAGGTCGCCTACAATTAGTATCTATTAAAGTAACTGAAAAATGTAACTTAAAAGGTCGTTCTATAAATAGTTTATCTAGAATTAATGAAAGTATAATTGTATGTGCTCTAGAAAGAGAAGGAGAAACCATCGTTCCTAAAGGTCGTACTATCATTCATGAAAATGATATCTTACATGTTACAGGAACTCCTAAAGCAATTCAAAAACTCCTAAAACATGCTAAATTACTTACAAAAGACATTAAAAAAGTCATGATCGTTGGTGGATCATCAACTGCTGTATATCTAGCAGAAACTCTAAATGACATGGGTATTGCTAACAAAATAATTGAAATCGATGAAAAAAGGTGTCATGAATTAAGTGAAGCCTTACCTGAATCTTTAATAATTCATGGTGATGCCACTAATGAAAACGTCCTTTTAGAAGAAGATATTGAAAACATGGATGGTTTTGTAGCTTTACATAGTATAGATGAAGAAAACATTGTCTTATCACTATTTGCTAAAAACAAAAATGTTTCTAAAATAATAACTAAAATAAATCATATAAACCTAGGTGGTATTATTGAACAATCTAATCTAGATTCTGTAATTGCTCCTCATAAAATAGCAACCAATCAAATAGTTGCTTATATTAGAGCAATGGAAAACAGTAAATCTAGTAGTTGTGAATCTATCTATCGCTTTGGTGAAGATGAATTTGAATTGTTAGAATTCTATGTTAAAAAAGACTTTAAAGCACTTAATATGCGTATAAAAGATATAAATTTTAAAGAAAACATCATTGTAGTTGCTATCTGGCGTGGTAGAAAAATAACCTTCCCAGGAGGTTTAGACACTATTCAAGAAAGAGATACTATTATCGTTGCTAATAAGAGTAGTATTATTAAAGATGTAAATGATATCTTGGAGGAAAACTATGAGAAATAAAAATATCTATTATTATTTAGGTATAGTTCTCTTAGGTTTCTCTTTAACACTTATCTTTCCAATGATTGTAGCAATTCATTACCATGAACATATTAATGCTTTCCTAGTGCCATTGATAATCACCTTAGTACTAGGAAGCATCCTCAACTTAACTATTAAAAAAAGTGGTGAATTATATGCTAAAGATGGTTTCATAATTGTTGCTTTATCATGGATTGTTATAAGTATTCTAAGTGCTATACCATACATGCTTAATTGTCATTTATCATTCTTTGATGCTTTCTTTGAATCAGCATCAGGTCTTTCTACTACTGGAGCATCCATAATGAAGGATGTAGAAGTATTAGATAAAAGTATTCTATTCTGGCGTAGTTTTACTCACTTTCTAGGTGGAATGGGAGTATTGGCTTTTGTCATGGCTATTATCCCGTTATCTAAACAAGATAAATCAATGCATGTATTAAAAGCAGAAATGCCAGGACCTAATGTAGCCAAATTAGTTCCATCTTTAAAAAAGACTTTGTTCTTTCTGTATGCCATATATATTGGCTTAACTTTATTAGAATTCATTTTATTATTAATAGGTAAAACCAAAGTCTTTGATAGCATGTTGATTTGCTTTGGTACTGCAGGTACTGGTGGGTTCTCCCTATTAAATAGTAGCATTGCTTCTTATTCAACCTTTTCAAAGTGGGTTATAGCAATCTTTATGCTATTATTTGGTGTTAACTTTAATATTTATTTCTTAATTCTTATGAAAGACTTAAAAAGTGTCTTTAAAAGTGAAGAATTAAGAACTTATATAATTATTTATATTATTGCAACTACCTTTGTTGTCTTAAATACATATAAAATGTTTGATTCACTAAATGAAGCCATTCTAAATGGAGCATTCCATATGAGTTCATTTATGACTTCAACAGGTTATAGTATTGGCAATGTAAATATCTTTCCAACATCATGCCGTATCATTGTCTATCTTTTAATGTTGGTAAGTGCTTGTGCCGGTAGTACTTGCGGTGGGTTTAAAATGTCCCGTTTAATAATTTGTTATAAAAAGATAAAAATGGATTTAACCAAACTAATTCATCCAAACTTAGTAAAAGAAATAACTTTTGAAGGCAAAAGAATTGATAGTGACACTATTGATAGTACAACATCGTTTTTACTCCTATATGTATTATTCTTAATTGTAATAATGTTTATAATTAGTTTTGACCCATTAAATCTAAACTTAAGTGAAATAGTTAATGCAACATTTACTACTTTTGCTAATGTAGGATTATGTTTTGATATTAGTAATTTTAGTGCTTTTTCTAATTTATCTAAAATGGTTTTAAGTACTGGAATGCTTCTAGGACGTTTAGAATTATTCCCCTTAATAGTCTTAGTTACAAATATCAAAAAAGCATAAAAGGCTTAAAGCCTTTTTTTATTGTCTTAGTATTTAAAATCTAGTATAATTCTTTTAGTAGAAAGTAGTGATGAAAATGCTAGAATTAAAAGGAATATCAAAAATATATGAAGTAGCTAATCAAAAACAACGAGCACTAAACAAAGTAAGTATTAAATTTAGAAAAAGTGAATTTGTTTCTATCTTAGGACCTTCAGGTTCAGGTAAAACAACACTTTTAAATATCGTTGGTGGATTAGACAAATATGACGAAGGGAACTTAGTAATCAATGGTGTATCAACCAAAGAATACACTGATCGTGATTGGGATACTTATCGTAACCATCGTGTTGGTTTTGTATTTCAAACTTATAACTTAATCCCTCATCAAACTGCCTTACAAAACGTAGAACTAGCATTAACTCTTTCTGGTATTTCCAAAGAAGAAAGAAGAAAACGTGCTAAAGAAGTCCTAAAACAAGTAGGGCTAGCATCACAAATTAACAAAAGACCAAATCAGATGTCTGGAGGTCAAATGCAAAGAGTAGCAATAGCTAGAGCATTAGTAAATGATCCTGACATTCTATTAGCTGATGAACCAACCGGAGCACTAGATTCAGAAACAAGTCTTCAAATCATGGATTTGCTTGAAGAAATCGCAAAAGATCGTTTAGTAATTATGGTAACTCACAATCCTGAAATAGCAGTTAATTATTCAACTAGAATAGTTAAACTATTAGATGGTGAAATAACAGATGACTCTAATCCATTTGATGGAAAACCAGAAACTGAAAGTTTCACTGATAAACATCACAAAAGTAAAAAGACTTACATGAATTTTAAAACAGCATTTGGTTTATCATTAAATAACTTAATGACCAAAAAAGGAAGAACTATTCTAACAGCATTTGCCGGTTCCATTGGTATTATCGGAATAGCTTTAATCCTTTCATTATCACATGGTATTAATAAATACATTGAAAGAACCGAAGAAGAGACATTAAGTTCATATCCATTAGTAATTGAAAAAGAACAAGTAGATATGTCTTCTATGCTAAAAATGTTTACTCGTAATCAAGACGAAAAAGAATACAATGATGATAAAATTCATTCAATCAACATAATGGGTGATATGTTTGAAACAATGGTAAAAGAAGTAAAACATAATGACATGAAAGAGTTCAAAGCATACCTAGAAAAACACAAAGAAATCAATAAATATGTAACTGAAATTGGTTATGGCTTTAATACACAATTAAACTTATATAAAAATGATCCTAAAAAAGTAGTTAGAGTAAATCCAACAACAGTACTAGATACTATTGGTTTTGGTGCTTCAGGAGTATCCAGTGTCTATAGTCAATTCCTAACTAGTTATGATGTTTTCTATGAATTATTCAATAACGAAGATATCGTAAAAAGACAATACAGTGTAGTAGAAGGTCATTGGCCACAAAAATATAACGAAGTAGTAGTAGAAGTAAACAAAAATAACGAAATATCTGACTATACTTTATACAGTTTAGGTTTACTAGATCAAGATGAACTAAAAGAACAATTTATCAATATGACTAGTGGTAAAGAAGTTAAATTTGAAAACCACGAATATACAAAAGAAGAAATACTTAATCTATCCTTTAAACTAGTATTAAATACTGATTATTACCAAAAAGAAAACGGTATTTGGGTAGATAAATCCTCCGATGAAAAATACATGAAAAAAATAATAGCTAATGCTGAAGAAATCAAAGTAGTAGGAATTATTAAAAGAAATCCTGATGCTATTGGTGGCGACTACAGCTATGGATTAGTTGGCTATAAAGGGGAATTAATGACTCACTTAGTAGAAAAAGTTAATAATTCACAAATTGCTAAAGAACAACTAGCAAAACCAGAAATAAATGTCTTTACTGGTGCAAGTTTCCAAACCAAAAAAACATTTGATATAAATAGTCTAACAACAGAACAAAAAATGGCATTAGCTAGTATGTCCCAAGAAGACTTGGCTGCATATATTAAAAGTTATACTGAAAATATGTCATCATCTTACGAAGAAAATCTAAGAAAACTTGGTATTGCTTCTTTAGACAACCCTGATTCAATATCAATTTATCCTAAAGACTTTGATTCTAAAGAAGAAATTGTTCGTATTATTGATGAATATAATAAAGACAAAGATGATTCAGATAAAATAGAATATACTGATGTCGTTGGTTTAATGATGAAATCAGTTACTAAAATAGTAAATGTAATTAGTAGTGTTTTAATAGCATTTGTTGCTATAAGTTTAATAGTATCAAGCATTATGATTGCTATCATAACTTACATTTCTGTAATTGAAAGAACAAAAGAAATTGGTATTTTACGTGCAATTGGTGCTTCTAAAAAAGATATCTCAAGAGTCTTCAATGCTGAAACTCTTATCGAAGGATTGGCAGCAGGAGTCTTTGGTATTGTTGCAACAGTAATAATAAATATCCCAATTAACCTAATAATTAAACATACTTTAAACATTAAAAACATTGCTATTTTACCATTAAATGGTGCAGTTATCTTAATACTAATAAGCATTGTTTTAACTGTCATAGCTGGCTTTATACCTGCTAAGATAGCATCTAAAAAAGATCCAGTAGAAGCATTAAGAACAGAGTAGAACACTCTGTTCTTTTTGTAAAGTAAAACATGAAAGCAATTGTTTTAATTTGAAAAAAAGAATATAATTAAGATAGTAGAGGAGGATTAAAGTGAAAAGATCATACATCTATTTAATCGTAGTCTTATTAACTATTTCTTTAGTTAGTGCTGACTTTATTATAAGTAAAGATCTAAAGAGAATTATTCCTCTAGATGATAACTATCGTACAATTGAAGGAGATTCAGTTAAAGAAGCAGCTGTCTATACAGCTTTAACGATAAAAAATGAACAAAGTTCAGATGAAAAAATAACATATGAATACTCAATTAAAGTTGAAGATGTTTCTGGAGCTATTCGCTCTAGCATCAACGGCCAAGAAAAATATGTTGTTTTCTCAGCAAATGGTGAAGCAAAATTCCAATTAAAGAGTAATGAATCTATAGCATTCTATGAAATCCCTGTAGGTTCAAATTACAAAGTAACGCAATTAACTACAAACAATAAATATACAGTTAAAGTAGGATCAAATACTACTAAAACTTATGAAAGTGTTGTTAATGAAGATACAAGTATTACATTTAATAATTCTCTAATCAATAAAACAACACCAAAAGAAAACAAAGAAACCAAAAAGGAAGAACAAAAGATTCCTAAAAAAGAAATACCAAATACTAGCGAAACAGAAATCAGAATGGTAATTGTTCTATTAATATCATTGTTAGTAATCTGGTGCTTTAGAAAAATCAAAGTAAAGAGATTTGAGTAGTCAAATCTTTTTTTATTTAGTATAATAGTTAACCAAAAGGAAGAAAGTCATGAAAAAACAAATTCATATCCTTGAGGGATTATTAATATTAGTCGTTATATTACTACTAGGATTACTAACTATTAAATTTACTTATCACATTAAACATGAAAAAGTTGATACATCATATATGTGGAATATAAACTTTTCTAATTTAATAGTAAGTGAAGGCAGTAAACAGGGAAAAATTAACCTAAATAACAATGCTATCGATTTAGATGTTGTCTTATCTAAAGAAAAAGAGTTCTATGAATTTACAATAGATATCAATAATAAGGGAACACTAGACGCTAAAATAACTAAATTAGATATCAAAGCAGACAATCCAGATAATGTCTTAAAATATAGCATTACATACTTAAATGGGGTTTCTATAGATAAAGGAGATATTTTACCTTCTAATAGTAATAAAACTATAAAAATAAGAGTAGAATATCCATCTCAAAAAAATAAAATTTATAAAAGTTTACAATTCAAATTATCTCTAAATATCGAATATTCTTCTATTTACTAAATATTTATCTTATATTATAATGAATATAATAGAAAGATATAGGGTAGAGATATGAAAGACAATATAAAAAAGAGTATTCAAAACTCAATGATTTTCATTGATATCTTGTTTTTTATATATACAATAGTTATCTTTATATTTAAAGCACAAATACCGTCATTAATACTTCCTATTAATGCGTCTTTTTTCATGCTTTTAACCTTCTTTTCTATTCAAATGTTTGGTTTTCAAAAGAGTAAAAGAAATCGAGCAAAAGTTAAAACAACTAATGCTATTTTAATTATTTCAACTTTATACTTGATTACCATCTATCTTGCTGGTAATGCCACCAGTTTTACTAAAAACGGCCTTAATATTTTAAATATCTTTTATTTATTAATATATTTTGCATCAGCGGAGATCTTTAGATATTTATTCTATAATAAATGTAGCAAAAACTCTGTTCATCAGTACATAATAACTCTATGTTTTATCCTTTTAGATGTCTTAGTTCTATCTACTTTTAGCCCTGAACACTTAGTAGATATTGGTTATTTTATAACTATAATTATTCTATCAATTTTAAAGAATAGTATTCTAGGATATACAACATCTAAATTCGGATATATACCATGCTATGTTTATTCATTTATCATGACCATCATGCCATTGGCAATGCCTATCTATCCTAATTTAGGAAATTATTTAACTTTAGTATTCAATATTATTTGCTCTGCAATAGTATTCTATAATATTAGTAAACCTATCAGAAGAAGTGATGAAGAATCAATCAACAAATATCAAAAAAGTGTTGGTTTCTATTTAGAAAGAGCTTTACTTGTTAGTGTTGTTATCGTAATTCTTTTAGTATCAGGAATCTTCCGCTTCTCACTAACAGCCATTGCATCTGATTCTATGTATCCATCATTAAGAAAAGGGGACGCTATTCTACTTGAAAAAGTAGACAAAAAGAATAGAGATACCCTTAAAAAAGGGGATATCGTCGCCTTTGTTGAAGATGGTACAATTGTAACTCACCGTATCTTAACTATCGAAATGGAAAACGGATCTGAAAAAATTATCACAAAAGGTGATAATAATAACACAAAAGATGTTACAAAAAAGACAAAAGATGATATAATAGGTATAGTAAGATTTAGAATACCACTACTAGGATATCCTTCAGTAGAGATTTCAGAGATAAAAAAGAATAAATAAAGGGAGAAGTACCTATGAGTAAGAAAAGTAAAACAACAATCCTAATCATCGCTTTAATTATATATGCTGTTATTATCTTTATAGCTTTATTAAATGGTTTAACAGGTCCAGCAATAATACTTAGTGCTTTATTTGCCATCCTAGCTGTTTGCTTAGGTATTTATATAAGAGAAGAACCAGACGAATTTTCTACTTTCGTTAAAAACAAAAGAAGAATTTTAAAAACATATAATTCAATTATTGTTGAAGTAGAAGACATTCCAAACATTGCTGGAAAGAACATCATTAAAGTTAAATCTATTGAGGACTTAGTAGATGCTCAATTAGAATTAAGAGAACCAATTTATTATAAAAACGATAATGATTCTTGTTTCTTTATGCTATTACACTACAATGAAGCATGTGTTTATATTCTAAAAATGAATGATGATGTTGTATCACCAACAGAACAATCTATTAAATACATGAAAGTAGAAAATGACAATCCAAAAGACCAAAAAGAAAATATTCTTGAAAACGTTGAAAACACTATCGTTTATAAATTAGATGAACTTCGTAGTTTCAAAATATCTCCAATTAGAAATAATATGGAAGTACAAGTTGTTGATGATACCGCTATTAAAGCAGACTTAGAAAATAATGTTACTAAAGAAGAATTAGAAGACGAAATATCTAAGACAATGTATATCAAAGACTTAAAAGAAAAGATGAAAGAATATGAAGAACAACAAGATGAAAAAGTCTTAGAAGAACAACTAGAAGCTAAAATAGAAGAATTAAATACTAAAGAAGAACCTAAAAAAGAAGATAAAAAACCAACAACTCGTAAAAAGAGAGTAGTTAAAAGTACTCACGCATCTAGAAGAGCATCAAAATATAAGAAAAAATAAAAGTGATAGTGATATCACTTTTTCTTGGTTAACGAAAGGAGAGATAATATGATCAATTTGAAAAAAGAATTTCATAATATTGAAAAGATATTTCATTACTTACAACTAGAAGAAATAGATGAATTAGGAATTATTACTTTTTTAAATAGAGATACAGTATATGCTAAAACAAAAAAGAATTCATATTTAGTAAGTATTAAATCTCTAAAAGATGTAGAACGTGATTATCAAAAATCTAAAATAACTAAAATTAAATCCCTAGAATTCTTTGATGATAATGGTATTCATAGTATCTTTCCTATGAAGTTCAACGAAAAGTACTTCGTAAACTATCGTAACAAAGATTATGAAATATATAAATATATTCAAACAAGTCATAAAGCTCAATCTGAGATTAATGATAAACTATTAAAAAAATTAGCTACAACTCAAGCTATAATTCATAATCTAAATGTAAAACTATCATTACCACATCCTTATAAAGAAGTTAAAATTCACTTAGAAAAGAAAATAAAAAAACTATCTAAGTATTCTGAAAAAGGAGCACAAAGTGTCTATGACAGTGTTTATCAATTAGATGAAATCATTAAAGAATACAATAAATCAATTAAATATGTTGAACAAAACCTAATATTAGGTTATGACAAATACGATTTAAATAATATCGAATGGATAAAGGATTATATGTATATTGTTGATTATGAAAACTGTAAATCAGTTAATCCAATGGTTTCTTTAGCAGAAGCAGCTTATTACTTCTCTAGAACCAATCATACCTTAAACTTTGATACATATAAAAAATATTTAAAAGCTTATATAAAGAAATCTGGACCATTACCATTTGATTACAAAGAAGCTTTAATTGTATCTCAAGGTAAACTACTTTTATCATTAGAACAAGAAATCTTAAATTCTATTGATGAAAAAGAAGATGCAAGTCCAGAAATAACTGAATTGGTAGAAGAAATAAAAGTATACCATGCAAATTTAGATAAACTATACAATATTTACTTAGATATTGTAAAGAAATAATCAATTAGTATTTATCTTTAAAAGAAGAAAAATAAACTATGTTATACTAAATATGAATGCAAAAAAAGGAAGCGTGATAACATGAAAAAAAGTAGGGTGATTTTTACTATTGTAGTACTACTTCTCATAGTAGCTTCTTTTGTTTTTGCTAAAGTTTTTAATGATTTAAAAAAGGAAAATAAAATAAAAAATGAAATCAAAGAAATCGTTAAAGTAATCGGTACTGAAAACATCGATGACGACGGAGTAAGCGCAATACTCGAAAGACGTATTTATGAAAAAGGAAATTATGCAATCGTCGAAGATTCTATCAAAAATTACTACCACGATCTATATAGTTCACAAAAGAATATTACTTTCTTAATGGATGAAGATAATTTTAGTACATATTTAGATATAAAAAACATTAAAGAAGATGGACCAACATTTACTAAATCAGTAAGTAATCTTCAAACAACTAAAGCTCAATTAAACGATAAATATACTGAGTTTAAAAATCAAGTTACTAATGATTCCTTAAAAGTATCATATATTTATAATAAGAAAGTAGATTCTTATTATAAAAATCTTTACTTAGAATTCATTAACGAATATACACCATCTACTTTAGAACAAGACATGGAAACGAAATATAATAATACCTTAAAATTAATTGATTTATATAATGAAGCATTCGTTTTCCTAACTGCTAACAAAGCTCATTGGAAAATAACGGATGATGTCTTAACTTTTGATGATACTGTCTTATATGAAAGCTATAAAAATATCACCGATAAAATAGACAAACTTCAAACTAAAAATACTAAAGCAACTGAACAAACTAGCTAATGCTAGTTTTTTTGTCACTTTAAAGTCACTTTACTAATCTATAATAAATAATGAAAAGAGGATTTATATGGAAATTTTAAAAGTTGAACATTTATCTAAATACTATGGAAAGGATACAACAGAAGTAAAAGCCTTAGACGATGTATCATTTACTGTTGAAAAAGGCGAATTCGTTGCTATTATTGGAGCGTCTGGTTCTGGCAAATCAACTTTATTACACTTAATTGGTGGTGTTGATCGTCCGACTAAAGGTAAAGTATTTATTGAAGGTAATGATATTTTTAATCTATCAGATGACAATCTAGCAATCTTTAGAAGAAGACAAGTAGGTTTAATCTATCAATTTTATAATCTATTACCAATTCTAAATGTTGAAGAAAACATAACTTTACCAGTTGAACTAGACGGTAAGAAAGTTGACCAAAAAGAATTAGATGAACTACTAAATACTTTAGGATTAACAGATAGAAGAAAACATCTCCCAAATGAATTATCAGGAGGTCAACAACAAAGAACATCTATTGGAAGAGCAATGATAAATCATCCAGCTATTATCTTAGCAGATGAGCCAACTGGTAACCTTGATTCCAAAGCATCAGAAGAAATAGTAGAATTATTAAAACTATCTAACAAAAAATATAATCAAACAATCATCATGATTACTCATAACTTAGAATTAGCTAGTGCAGCAGATCGTATAATAAAACTAGAAGATGGAAAAATAGTAGGTGAGTAATATGAACTTACTAAAGAAACTAACTAAAAAAAACTTACAACTAAATAAAAAAAGAACTATTGTTACAATAATAGGTATTATGTTATCAGTAGCATTAATTACTGCTGTAGCAACCATGTTTGTAAGTTTATATAAATCAATAATAAAATATGAAACAACAATAAAAGGTAACTTCCATATATCTCTTAGTGGGGTACCTACTGAAGACTTACAATTCTTTAAAGAGAATCGTTACATAGATAATTATTACTTAGTTGAGGAAGTTGGCTACGCTAAATTAGAGGGATCTAAAAACGAATCTAAACCATATCTATATATAACATCTTTCACTAAAGATTCGCTAGAAAACCTATCTGTTAATTTAATAGAAGGCCGTTTACCAGAAAACGATCATGAAATCATTATTTCTAATCATATTAAGACTAACGGACGTGTTGAATATCATATTGGCGATACTCTTACACTAAATGTTGGTAAAAGAGTATCTGATGGTTATGAATTAAACCAAACCAATCCATATGGAGAACCATTTAAAGAAACTGAAAGTGAAGAAAAAATAGTAGAAGAACTAGTAGATACAAAAGAATATAGTTATAAAGTTGTTGGTATCATGGAAAGACCATCTAACTATATTGAAGAATATACAGCACCAGGTTATACATGCATAACTCTTAACAACAATCCGCAAGGGAAAGCTTTTGTTTATATTAAATTTAACAAACAAGGTATT
>Ga0247609_10002513_pt1 | contig 19339 bp, 19 predicted proteins | sample 172DNAGHGlowgp2_FD_193487 | JGI IMG/M metagenome (GOLD analysis project Ga0247609, IMG submission 193487) | Sheep rumen microbial communities from Palmerston North, Manawatu-Wanganui, New Zealand - 1728 DNA GHGlow gp2 | ecosystem: Host-associated > Mammals > Digestive system > Stomach > Rumen ...
GAATAACACAAACAATTTGAACAGATTCTGCAGGAACGGCTATTACGATTTATCAATTATAAAATTTAATATTTCTTGAATTAACAAAGAAAACTCTTAATCTATTTTCTAGTTTAAATATTTTTTATGTTAATATGCATTCAATCCAACTTATAGAACCATCACGATGAATGGAGATTTTACAATGGTGAATTGATATTCAAAATAAATACAATCGGATAACAAATTTAGCTCCAACATTCGCGGATATTTTCGTAATAATATACCCTATTTTTCTTATTTCTATTTACTTATACGCAATTATAAAAAAGAAAACAGCTATCAAACAGTGAGCAATCTATATATTCATTGCGACATTTATATCAGTGCTAATTAATATATGAATTCAAACTTTTTTCTACAAGGAAAGACCTATCGTTGTTCTAAATCAAGTTGAGATAGAGGAAACTTTATTACACAATATGCTGCCAACTAGTTCATTTCCATCTGACCATGCAGTAGTTTCTATGGCAGTTGCCATAGCCACACTACTATGGTGACTTTATAACAAAAAGAAGTGGCTAACACGAAGTTGAGTCATTTTCATAATAATTTCATTAATAATGACAGCATGCAGAGTTCTAACATTAGTTCACTGGCCTAGTGACATAATTGCATGACTTTGATTATGAATAATAGTACCATTAGTTTTGATGGTTAGACTATTTAGGTATACTTTAATTAGACACATAATCAATCCAATAATTCGTTTTGAGCAGTGGTTTATAGATAATTTATTTAATTATAAACAACCTGAAGTTTAATTTTAAATTATTGAAAAATGATAAATCCTCAAATAGAAGACAGTTGGAAAAAAATACTTCGGGATGAATTTCAAAAACCTTATTTCACAGGAATAAAGAATTTTTTACAAAAAGAAAAATCTGAGTGAAAAACAATTTATCCAGCATGAAATCAGATTTTTAATGCTTTTGATAAGACGCCTTTTGATAAAGTGAAAGTAGTAATAATATGACAGGATCCATATCATGGAGAATGAGAGGCACATTGATTATGTTTTTCAGTTCAGGATGGAGTAACCATCCCACCATCACTTAGAAATATTTACAAAGAAATGTATTCTGATTTATGAATTACTCCACCAAAATCTGGGAATTTGACAAAATGGACACAGGAATGAATATTCCTTCTAAATGCAACTTTGACAGTTAGAAAAGACACCCCAAATTCTCATAAAGACATTGGTTGGCAGACATTTACAGATGCAGTTATCAAAATTTTATCAGAAAAAAAAGAACATTTAGTTTTTATTTTGTGGTGAACTTTTGCACAACAAAAGAAAGATCTAATAGATGAAAATAAACATTACGTAATCTGTTCAGCACACCCATCTCCTTTTTCAGCTGATCGTGGATTCTTTTGAAGTAAACCTTTTTCCAGAACAAACAAATACTTAGAAGAAAATTGAATCACTCCAATAAATTGGAATTTAAACTAAAGATTTAATTAAAAAAATACATCACATTTATCATCAAAGCAAATAAAACAAAATCCCAGAAGATTGAAAACCACATAAAAACAATAAAACTTTTTTAATCTAACTCAACATCTGTACTAGCTAACTCTTTAATTATTCTCTTTTCTTCTTGTTCAGCATTTTCTATTTTCTCTCTTCTTTCATTTAAAAACTTGAAAATATAATACATCAAAGCTAACTCTACTCCTACATAAACGAATATTACTGAAAATAAGAATTGTCCAGGCAAATCAACACGACACAATAATATTATATTACATATAAATGCAATAAAAGTTACCACCATCCAATAAACAAAATCTTTATCTGAAAATAATGTCAAATTTACACGATCTACAAAGAATAACGCAATCTGACATAGGAATCACCATACAATCAAAAATGGCAGAATAGTTTCAACACTTGATCCACTTATTAATAATACCGAATAAAGTACAAAATTTGCTACTAACGCTAAAGCAAATCTAGACACATCCGTCGCATATCAAATCCTTTTTAGCAAAAATGTATTTATCAAAAATAATGCAATTCATAACCAATATCCAAATCACAAAGACACCTCAGATGAAATAAAAATTCACCAAAAAAAGAACAAAAGAAGAAAAATTAACAATCCAATATTAAAAAATTCAAAAATACGCTCAAACCATATTGGGCTTTTTCTTAACCACTCATAAATAACAATTTTCCACTTAGGAACATTCAGCTTTTTAAAAATTCTTTCTCATGCTAATATTCTACGAAGAGAAATCCTCGATGTTTGCTCTTTTGGCATCTCTCGATTTTGTACAATATATATTCCAAAATATACTAACGCCAACAGCAAAAATGATAATCCAAAGATTCGTTCAGCTGGATAAAAATGATTGATTATACTTCATCAAACTACAATAGCTCATAAAATTACTATCTCATAAAGCCATTTTTCATCAGTCAAGCAAAATATTCATATAATATATTGTAAAAACGCATAAACTCAAAGCATTAAACTTGCTATTAAAAGTACAGTACTAAAAAATGCAAAAAATCACTCTGAAATCAAAGCTGTTCAAAGAATTACTACCACCATAAGCCATGCTCACACTTCAAATATCAATTTTCAATCTTCATAATCAAAAATTCGAGAACCAAACATCAATAACACATTCAACATAAGTAATGACATATATACTGAAATCTCTTTAATTCACACAAAAAATAATATTCATGAAAGTCCAATCATCGTAATCAACCAAATCAAAATCAAGCTCCATTTTTCCCGTAAAAACTCCAATTTTATTCATACAAAAATATTCTTGATTCAATGCGATAACATGAAAACAAGTACTGCCAAAGGTAATAACGCGAGATACCACAATCCTATTAAATAGAAAAATGTAGAAAACAATGCAAACATAAAGAATATTATCAAAAAGACCATCATCTACTCTGCGACATAAAAAACATTATCTACCTCACTATATTATAATCCCCACGAAAATCAAACTAAATTAATCTCCTAAAAATCTTCTACTGTTTTAGAAATTTCATATAATTCTTTCAACAAATCTGGTTTCAAAATTTCATAATATTTTGCTATCTTATCTCTATTTTTAGATAAATAATCAACCCTTTTTTGGAGGCTATTTAATGATTTAGAAGAAGATGCATATGACGCATGAGCTTTTGCATAAACCTCATTTCTAGCTACACATGCACGCAATTCTGCTATTTCTTTAGATATAACTTCCGCTCTATCATAATTATAATTCTTTACAGCATTAGAAAATTCAGAATTTTTTCATTTTATTGATGCTTCACATTTTTTAGCTTCATTATTATAATAATCAACCTGAGACTGTTCGTAATTCCAAAGATTTTTTCAGTTAGATATAGTATTATTCAATGATTCGATATATTGATCTATTACTCTTAATCTTTCCTGTTCAGTATTAGCTCTATCCAAAACAGAAATTAAATCAAATTGATTTTGATTTAAAACATCTTGCTGCAAAACTAAAGAATTTCCAGCTTTTCAATCTCTAAATTCTCAAACACTTGAACGCTGATTTAATCAAATTTCTAATTGCGTTCAAAGCAAACTTCGAACAAATGAATTTCTAGCAAACAAAAAATTTCAAAAAAACAATACTCATAATACAAATAATAATATATTTAACTTAAAAAGTTTCATTTATTTTACACCAAACAATAAATATACAATAGATTATATAATATACACAATAAGTCAAGCTATATTTCAACAACCTGCATTTTATCGTTCAAATCCAAATATTCTAATTTCCAAGCCGTAAGTTGCATTGGAATATTTTCATCTTCCTTTCAATACAAATAATCTCACTGAATTGGCAATCAGTGATTAGATAAATGATATCTAATTTGATGCGTTCTTCATGTAAGAATCTGCAATTGTATTTCGACTAATCAATTACCGTAATCATCAAAATCCAAAATTTTTGTAATTCACATTTTATGAATAGAATTTGGAATTTTTGCCACCACTATCTCCTGTATATAATATGGTAGTCCGTCTTTTTTTATTTCTCTTAAAAAATCCTCTCATATTTGAGTAATTTCACAAACTGCACGATAATATTTTTGTAATGGCGTAGATTCCTTTTCTTCTAAACTAGAAGATTCTGACTTTTCTTGAAAAAGAGATTTGAAATGTTGGAGTCCTTTCTCCGTTTTAGCAACTATCATTAGCCCATCTGTATCTTTATCCAACCTATGAACTAACCCCGCTCTAATAAAATTCCCATAACTAGGCAAATCTCTATAATGTTGATATAAAAATGCCACAACTGATGGCTTCTTTACATCTCGAATGCTATTAGGATGAGAAAGTACTCATTTAGGTTTATTCAAAATTAGATAATCTTCTTCCTCACGAACGATTGGAATATCTATTTCTTCCGCTTCATCCAAAATGATCGGTGATAAATAACGTTCCAATTCATCAATTTGAACTTTATCCGAAAATTTTAACCTATATGATTTTTTCACTACTTTCCCATTTACTTGGATTCATCATCTTTCAATAATATGATGAAAAAAATTTCTCGAATATGAAAATTGTCCACCCAATCGTGAATCAATTCTATCTCCTCACTTTCATTCATAAATAATTTCTTGCATCACAACAATATTTATAAATCTGATTTTAATCTATTTTTTCATTCATTTTATACAAGTCAAAAAACATAATTAAAAAAGTCCCATAAAATTTGCATTTCAAAAAATTTTAATTATAATTTAGTTAGTTTATTTATTAAAAATAAATTCATGACACAAACACAAGATGAACAAAATGTTGGAACTCCTGTAACTCCTGCACAAGATTGAACTACTGCAACTCCTGTTACACAAGATCCTACAACTCAAACTACAACCGATCAACCAGCAGTAGAAAACAACGTAGCTGCTGTTCAATCAGCTCCTGAAGCTCAACCAGCCACTACTACAGAAACATCTTCTACTGATCAATCAGCAGAAAACAAAGATAAATCATTAATTAATGATTGAAAAGAGGCTATATCTTGAGCTTTCAATACTGGTGTAGAGAAAGTAAAATGAATATGAGAAACTTGAGTAAACTCAGTAAAATCTACCTTTGAAGAATGATGAAATTCTTTAAAACAAGTATGACAAAACACTGTAGATTGAGTTAAATGAATTTGACAAGATTTAAAGGATGGAATTTGAGATACTTTTTCAGATGCTTCATCTGCAAAATGAATTGTAGATTGAGGGAAAGCAGTAGTTGGATGAACATTTTCAACAACAACAAATGTTGTATGAAATGCTGCATGAAATGTTGTAAACACATGAGAAACCGTAGTAGGTTGAACAGTTTCAGCCGCATGAAATGTTGCTACCTGAGCATGAAATATTGTGAAAGATTCTGTTAACGGTGTAGCTTGAACAATTCTTCCAGAAAAAGCAGCTCAAAAAGTAGAAGAATTCCAAGATAGAACTACACAAAAAGCTCAAGAACTATGAACAAAAGCAAAAGAAACACTAAACGAAGCTTGAAATAAAACAAAAGGATTCTTCTCCGGATTATGGGATAACTTTAAATCATGATTTTCAAGTAAAGATGCACAAAAAGTAATAGATGAAGCCAACGCTCCTCTAGATACAGCTAGTCAACCAGCTCCTGCTGCTCAACCAGCTCCTGCTACTCAACCAGCTCCTGCTGCTCAACCAGCTCCTGAAGCTCAGCCAGCTCCTGCTGCTCAACCAGCTCCTGAAGCTCAGCCAGCTCCTGCTGCTCAGCCAGCTCCTGAAGCTCAACCAGCTCCTGAAGCTCAGCCAGCTCCTGCTGCTCAACCAGCTCCTGAAGCTCAACCATGAGATATCCAACAACCTACAGCATAATTAAATACAATTTATAACAAAAAAGCTCCATATACTCAATGGAGCTTTTTATTATTCTCACTAAACAAATACATTTTAGAAAAATTCTAAATACTTCATCTATATAATTAGAAATTACTGAATTTCACTTTCTAATTCATATCAATGATCCTTTGCAAACTGTTCTTGAATTGAAACAAGATTGTCATTAGCTTCTAACAACTCTTTATCAATAGACTCAACTTCAGCAAAAAGAGAATCATATATTGCTTTCTCTTCTTCACTCAACTCTTCCTTCTCCAAATATGGCAACAATTCACTAAACTTAACATAATAAGCAATCTCTTTTTCAATAATCGTAAGAACTCCATCTTTTAGATTACCATCTCATTCCCAATCTCATAAATCATTAATCTGCTCTTTAACTGAAGAACAAACTGAAACAGTATCACTAATTGCTGCCTGAATTTGCTCTATAGAAGATGTCTCATCATCATAAATATTCCAAATAGCATCTTCTGAGACCATACAACTAGAAGCTAAATCAACTAATTTATCATTATATGATACAACAGCATCAGCTTCTCATGTAACATCTTCAATAATAAAATCTCATGTACCATTAATTTCATCCGTATTTACTTGTTTATTATCTCCACACCCAGCTAAAGTCCCAAAAATTACAATAACTCATAATAAAGCCAAAAAACTAAATTTTTTCATAATAATTTGTATAAAAAATAAAACATACATATCTAATATAAGTATACTTTCATAATAAATATGCAAGAGATTTTCATTCTATTTTTGATTTTCATATTCTACTTCCAATTGAATTTTATCAGGAACTAAAGCCTTAGGTACAATTATTTGAAGCGTATTATCTAATGTTAGTTTACTGTGAATTCTATCAAAATACACCTGAGGAGGAATCTCTATTTCTAATTCGATTGGACCTCGATAACATTCTTCTTGGATTGGTATACAAGATTCTTTGAGCTGTGGAGCCAATCTGAATCAACGAACTAAAATCCTATAATTTTCAATTTTTACCTCTACAGATTCCTTTTTTACTCAGCCGAGAGGTATAATTATTACTACTTCCTGTGGTGATTCGTACATATCGTATGGAATGCTTGGTGTATTTAGTTCTGCCATAATAAAATATTTTAAATAAATCTGTTATTAAAATATAGTTCTTCTAAGAAAATGCAATTACTCTTTTCACATTTCTATTACATACTGTTGGAATAAATCTCATTTTTCTTCAAAATTTTTCCAGCAGGAGAATGAAGGTGATGCTGTAGAAAGTAGACAAACTTTTCATTTGCTGGTGTGTTCATAAGCGAACTTTACAGCTTCTTTCATGTCGCGAGTGTGTAATGTAGTATATCATTCTTCTCATAGCATTTCTGCGATTTTTTCTCATGAATCTGGGAAAAATACGATATTTTTAATCTGACTTTTTTTGATTCTTTCTACTAGAGCAGGAAAATCAAACCAGAATCACTCGATTCATCCAAGGAATATTGTTTCTAGTTTGTCTCAAATTGCATTCATAGCGGCCATTGTAGAATCTGGAGTGGTAGCGATAGCATCATCGTAAAAATCAATTCATTTGAAATTTCCTACTAACTGTAATCTATGGCGAACTGCTGTGAAAGTTTGGATGGCTTTTTGGAGTGTGGTAGCTGGAATCTGTAGTAAGTCGGCCAAGGCTACGATTGCAGAAATATTTTGTAGATTGTGTTCTCAGATTAGATTTATATCAGATAATGGAAATACAGGTCTTCATTTAGAGTAAAAACATACTCAATCTCGAGTAAACTCAGATTCTGCTCAATATGGAATAAGTTCTGAGTCTGGAAATCTTTCTCTTAAATTGTAGTCGTTTAGAGTTTTTTCGTAAACGATTGTATGTTCACTTCAGTTGATAATATTAAATTTAGCTTTGGTATAATTCTCCATATTTCAGTGCCAGTCTAGATGAACTGGAAAGATAGCTCATAGGATGGAGCAGAAATTCTTCTTTTTTAGAGTCTCGAGCATAAAACTGGAAAGTTCGATTACTACAAAGTCATGTTTGGTTTCAAAATCTATTTCATCTAATACTGCAGTTCCAATATTTCATACAAGTTTTGTATCGTATCATGCAGTTTGTAGCAAGTGATTTGTCAATGCAGTCATAGTAGTTTTTCATTTCGAAGCAGTCAATGCTATGACTTTTCATTCATAATGGTCAAAGAAAAATTGGACTTGAGTGAAAGTTTTGTCTTGAACGGCTTGAATCTCTGGATAATAAGGAATACCTGCAGATTTGAAGATTAAATCAAAATCACTCAGATTCTTTAGATAATTTTCTCATGTAATAGAATTAATTCAATCTGGTAAATTATCTACATGTTTTCAGTCTAAAACTGTAATATTTTCAGGTTTTACATCATGGCGAAGTAGAAAATTGAGAGTTGATTTTCATTCTTTTCCAAATCAAAGAATTCAGATTTTTTTATTATGTAGAATTGAGAAGTCCATAATCAAAATTTATTTAATATAAAACACTCACACCTAAATGATATGTAAAAATATGAAAATTTCAAGAAATTAGGCAAAAGAATAAACCGACCACATTTATCCAAATTTATTAAAAATTACACAATTAAATTTATTCAACAGTTTTCAAATCCTCAACAAAAATCAATATTTTTTCTTTTATAGATTTAGCTTTTGATCTTTTTTCAACGAATCCAATCCAAATATTAGCTTTTCAATCTCAGTCATATTTATAGTCAATTTTATATTTTACTCAAATGTAACTTTTGAAATAAGCTACATTAGAAGCAGATCTTACAGGGAACAAATCATCCAAAAAATTTTTCAAATTATTTGAGAAGTCTCCAAAAGACATACTAAAATTTTTTGGTTCATAAACTATTGTTAAAGAATCCTTAGCATAATTATTCAACGAAAGATCGACTTTTACTATAGGATTATTCCACAATTGATAGTTAGGGATTACAAAGAATTCTCATGTATTTTCACCAAAGTCATTTTTCCCGGACAATCAAACATGTAGGAGTTTTATATATAAAATTTGTCATTGCATAGTATCTCAATTTATTTTTAATCTGATAGTATCTCAGACTTTGTAATTTTTTATAAGCAGAAAATATGTAAATAAGGATACAGAAAAAGTCTGAAATGTAATCAAAATTCATCATACTCACACAGCCCAAACAGCTCAAACAACAGTATTTTTTGTCAATAAATATACAAAAATTAACAATATTCAAATAAACGCTCAAAAAAAATCAACATATTGTATTTTTTGGTAATACTTTACGTAAAAGTCTTTATTATCTGTGTTTCATGATCGTTCGTAAGGTTCAATATATTTTTTCTTCAAACGTAACTTGAAGATACGAGAGATTGATGATAGGATAAATAGGATTAAAATTATTATAAAAATGAATGGTTGTTCGTATACAAATTTTACAATACTATCTCGAACATATTCGAATGAATTTAAAATTTGATTTAGTCGTGATTCCATAAAAATATACTAATGCAAAGTAAAAAGGCTTCTGAAAGCCTTTTTTATCTAAGAATTGAATTATTCTAGTTCAGGGCTGGCAAGAATCGAACTCGCGACGCGCGGCTTTGGAGACCACCGCTCTACCTCTGAGCTACAGCCCTATATTTTTTTTGTTCAACCAATAAGCCTGATTCTGTGTTTAAAGCACGATATATCTAGCAAAGAGTTAATCTTTGATCTTGCACTCCTCATGAGAGGAAGCTTGCATTAGGAAGTGGTTTGCCCCTCGAATAGCAATCTGCTAAACTGAGTAGAAGTAAGTAATTTAGATTACTACCTTCACGTTGCATCTTTCCCCGAAAGGGTAGTTTTCGTTTCTGTGGCACTTTCATTTGAGCTTTCGCTGTCCAACACCCGTGAGATGCCTCCCTTTTTTCAATGTCAGGACTTTCCTAATTCCGGTTATCCGAAACTTTGTGCTTTGATTGAACGATATGTAATATATAAAAATCAGATTTTTTTTCAAGGGTTGTTAATCTGTTGTTCTTTTGATTCATTGGATTTCTTTCCATAAAATACGATTTGCATAAATTAATGCATCTATGTCTTCAGGTTCTCGAACTCTACCAAATTGGTCAAGCTCTTCTGAGTAGTGAAATGGAACGATATATTTATTATTACTTTGTGAGTAAAGTTTATTGAAAATTTCCATGAAATGTCAATTCTTCATAATTGATGAAACCACAAAAATATTATGATTTCAGAATTGCTTTTCATTTATTCGTTTACATAACATATCAGAATAAAATTCTATAGTCTGAACTACAAGATTTTTTGCAAATTGATTCTCCTCTATTTCTTCATAATTTTTATACCAATATTTGGAAATTCAATTATCCTTATACATTTGCATAAGAGCATTTACTCATAAATTTATGCTATCAATACGGCTATAAAATCAATCTTCAACCAAAACTCATTTACAATGAGAATCTCTAATATAAAGAAGAAGAAAATCATCCATATGCATATTATTCCTCAAATATGTAATAGTCTGAAAACTTTCTGGATAAATCTCCATATTTTTTTGTGATTGAAAATCTCAGAATCTATCATTGAAAATTCTACAAGTCTCTCTATTAAGAAAAATTAAAATAATTCTACATGAAATTTCTCATAATTCTCAGATTAAGAATTGTTTTTCTTGTCAATTTACAAAAATTGAATCAATATGTGAAAAAAGAAACTTTTCCTTCGTTTGTCTTTCTGCCTGTATAAGCTTTTCTTGAACTAAAGAATTAATATCATTCAAAGTTACATTCTTATTTGTAGTAAATTGAATATCATAACTAAAAAACTCAAATCTTTGATCATCAAGAAGAAATATATGTTTATATTTTGGATATTGAGTAGTGGAATATATAATATTTGAAAGAGATTCATAAAGTAAGTAATTTTGAAGTCAGAATTCTGGTTGAGATTTTATTACGCGGAATTTCGGATATTTAGGATCATAATTTTCCTGCCGCAAATAAAACATCTTACAAAAAAAACAAAAACTAAAAAACCTCTTAATTAACAGAATTCATCATAATTAAAGATATATGTTTTTCAAGATTTTATCTATCCAAAACTAATTCAGTTACAGTAAATGTAGAAATAGTAACATCTCATTGTAGTTGATATTTTGATTTTATTCATGCAACAGCTTGTTTCATTGAAGTAATTCATTTCGTATTTGGTAGAATTAATCCTGTCTTTCCTCATGTAGCCTCAGCAAGCAATACTCAATTAACTTTTGTATCCATATTTAAGAATACTGCAACATCTTTTTGTTCAACAATTTCATTTACTACGTCAATGATAATATGTTTAGTCTTGGATTCTTGTTTACTTAGGATTCATTTATATAATAAGCTTATCATTTCTTCCAAGGTTTTATCAGTAGTCAAAACTCAATTTGAAATTAAAAGATTTCATTTTTCATCAAAAAGAGAAAAGAAAAGTCAGATCTTATCTTCTGGTTTATATTTGCTGTAAATTAATTTTTTGATTTCTTCTAACATACCACACCTTACGTATACATAAAATATAACTACAAATTATATATATAAACTCAATCATAATGCAAATTAAATTATAATAAATAGTTCAATATTTGATTTTTTTTTATAATTCATTATAAAGAATCATGGAGGTTAATATCGCAAGTTTATTTAAAATATACTCCTATGAATAAACTTTGAATATCTATATTTTGAATATTTACAATTTTGTGTATTAATCAAAGTTTTTGATATTTTGAAAACAAAGTTTATTGTGATATAGAGAACAAAAATATAACAATTTTTATCAAACAAAGGGAATGAACCACAAAATGTCAAATTTACCTAGACACCATGTATCAACTCGCAATCAAAAAACATAATGAAATATCTTCAATTCGTTCTTATATATCCCAATGAGATGATGTTTCTTATTGGAAAAAAATCTTAGAAGAAAAAAAATCTGAATTTATTCAACTAGTAAATTATAGAACCCAAATAAAAACAGCTATAAATAAATTCGAATTAGCATTATTCAAAAAATACCGCAACCTTTTAAAACAGCCAATGGAAAATTATTATTCAGATTTAGAGATTCAATATTATATACTAATTAACCAAAATCCTCCAATAAAAAGCAATGATCTCTCATTAAAACTTGCAAAACTAGAACAACAAATGTGAAACGTTTCTCGTATTTTAAATGCTCAAGATTTAGATGAAATAATGGAAACCGCTCCATCTTATATTTATTTAAAAAGAGAAATAGAATGAAGATAGGAATAATTAGCTCTGGAACAGACACTCTTGCTCTATTCCAATTTTTAACACGTTATAATAATGAATATCTAGTTTATTGTGATCAGACTAATTTTCCATATTGAGAAAAATCTTTAGACTTCATTTTAAAACATATTAAAAACGCAGCAGAGTTTTTAACTAAAAAATGAGCTGAAATAATTATCATGGATCCCATTTACGAAATAGCATTAAAGCATTCCGATAAAAAACATTGATTTAAAATTCTACCAATATTTCAAAGATATTTACATGAATATGTATTCAAACATTCATTAGTAGGTAAAATTTGAATTTTATCAGATTTTGGACCTTCTTGAAAGATTCAAGAATTATTTGAAAAAGAAGAAAAAGATTACAAACCAACAAATGAACAAAAATCAATTAAAAAGTTTAGTTATCCATTTCATTATCGAATAAAATCTGCAAGTTCTTGGACTACAAATATCAATGATTTATGAGTTCACAATCCATTCTTGATTCGTACAATGAAAAACGATTTACGCTATTTTAAAGATGCATATGTAGATACGATTATACCGATGCATTACCATTATTTTCGTATGCAAAGAACAATAAAATCATTTTTTAATTTTCACAAAATTAAATTTTATGATTTCTCTATAATTGAAGAATGTTTCACAAATTTGATAAAAGATACAGACTGAAAATATTGAGTTAATATACGAATAAATCAACCTTCAGAATTTTTAGTTCGTAATAAACAATTAATACGACTAATGCAAAAATGAAAAAATGTAAAAATCAATATTGAAGAAATATAAAAAATTTTATTAAAAAAAATAAAGGAATTTCCCTTTATTTTTTACTGAATCTTTTTTACCAGGGATGGGACTCGAACCCACACGACCGTGAAGTCACCAGATTTTGAGTCTAGCATGTCTACCAATTCCATCACCCTGGCTAAGAATTGATAAAGATTCACAATCTAATTATACTCTTTTTACAATAAATTTCAACAATAGTTTTCCAATAAACTATTTAATATTATTATATAACTTTCTCAATTTCAAAATTTAGAATCCATACTATTTTAACATTAAAGCAATTGGACAGTGATCAGATCATCAAATATTCGCTTGATGTTCCATTAATTGAACATCATTAAACAAAATTGGACTAATCCAAAAATAATCTAACCTCCAGCCAACATTTCTTTGTCTTGCTCATCCACGATAACTCCACCAAGTATATTGATCTTTCAGCCCTGGATTTAATTTACGAAAAACATCCACCAAACCATCATTTTCAAGTTTATCCATTTCTGCACGCTCTATTGGAAGGAATCAAATAGAATTTTCATTTTCCTTCGGTCTAGCAATGTCTATCTCCGTATGACAAATATTAAAGTCACCACAAATTATCACCTCGGCTCATTCATCACGAATCGACTGAACATACTGTCTCATCTTTTCATAAAAACCTAATTTATAACTCAACATTTCAGTTCAATCAGCACGATTTCCTCCATTTGGAAAATATACATTCAATAAATGGATTACTTTTTTTCCATATTTAAAAACTAATTCAGTCACTCTACCTTCATCACTAAATTCATGAAAAGGAAATCCTGATTTTTTTTCTACTACTTCTATTCATTTTTTAAAAAATATCGCTGTTCATGCATATCCTGGTCTAGTCCCTTGATGCCATAAATAATCATAATCCGATAAATGAAATCTAATTTCTGCTGGAATCTGAATTTCAAATGCCTTCACTTCTTGTAAACAAATCAGATCAGCATCATTGTTCCTTACCCAATCAAAAAATCATTTTTGAATTATTGCACGAATTCAATTCACATTCCATGATAATATTTTCATTTAAATTTTCCTAAATAAATTAATTATTATCAATCTCCCATTCCAACACAAATTAATTATTATCAATCTCCCATTCCAACACTTTCAATAACGCTGGAAACAATCAATATTTCTTAGCATTCGCATACTTTTCACCATATCAACCAAACACATACTTAGGAGCATTAGGCTGAACCATTCATCAAGTTTTAGTTCATCAATTATAAAGAGCCGCAAAACTAACAACTCATGTATAATCTAATCATGTATAACTTAATCTTATTTCTGGAAAGTTCTCATCAGCATTTTTATTATAATTATTTATTTTTCACTTTGCAAAATCCATAAAATCTTGAATTGATTGTTTAAATAATTCTTCAGTTATTTCTCATGTTCAATAATCTTTACTTACAATCTGAAATGGACCATCTCCATTAGCTGGTAAATAATATCCACAGTTACTCTCCTTATACCAAACTGCTATAGTAAGAGCTGTTGGAAAATCATTTGCAAAACTAATATTGTCTATGGTATTATACCATCACACACAATTATCTATAGGAAAATCATCCTCTATGGTAATATCTCACCTATATTCATCAAAGAATTTCGTTTTTTCACCAATATATTGCTGTTTTGATAATTTTTTTCTAGAATCAAAAAGCGAATATGCATAATCTCTCAACCCACTAGAAATTGTAGCCAATCTCTCATCATCCTTCAAAATATTATACCATTGTCAAAGTTGTTTATAATAACTCCACAATCCATTACTAGATGCTTGACTAATCATAACTTTATGAGAATTGAATTGTTTTAAATCATCTCATGTCAACTTATATTCTGCATTTGTTATTCAAACAAATCAAAAAACAGCCACCAAAACAAAAACCAAAATCTGAATTTTATTTTTCATTTTTCTAATGAATAAAAAATAAATCTACTCTAAATTGTATAAATATACACCATGAATGCAAGTTTTTTACAGCACGTCACTATCAACTCGCATACCAACCGAGAAAAGCTGAAGCTTATCAAAGTTCTGATTTTTACTTTTACAGTAAATTTTATCACCACAAATCGGATATCATATACTCGATAAATGCACACGAATCTGATGACGAATTCATTTATGAATTTTTACTACAATTGTAGAAAGATTATCTCTTTCATTATAGTTCACTTCACAAATTTCTGTCTCTACATTATGCATATTTCACTTTCATTTATTTTTATCACTTTCCGAACGAATTATAGTCATACGATCATCATTATACCTATGATGCATAATTGGATAATTTATTACATTCCCATTTCTATCTACCCACTCCTGAATATTCCCATAAACCTCTGCTACATAAAATTTATCTATTTTTCACCCTCTCTGCAATTCACGAAAATCATTATAAACTCTAGGATTTTTTGCAAAATAAAGCAATCCCGTAGTCGGTCAATCCAATCTATTTAAAAGTCAGAGTTCTTTTTCCTTTCAGAAGAATTCTAGCTGAGATTGTACAATATTTTTAATTGATTCATTATTTTTTTCATCACACATCAAATCCAAAAAGCTGACAGATTTTCATCGCGAAGATGCTAAACCTGCCGGCTTCCAGAAATAATAGAAATTCTTATCCTGATAGCATACAAATGAATCTGATTTAGATATTTTCATAATCAAAAACAATTAGAATTTTCACTTTTCTTTACTAAATTTTCACATTAATATATATGCAAGTGGTGCTCATAGGAATATAGAAGCCAAAGTTGCAAACACAATTCACATTCATACCGTAAATGAGAACTGCTGCAATACTGCACTACTTCACAAGAAGAACATTGATACAAGCACAATTAATGTGGATACTGACGTTCAGATTGATCTTCTAACTGACTGCCATATACTATCTTCAAATAGCTTTCAATAAACAACATTTTTATCTTTATTCTTACTCATATTTTCTCTTATTCTATCAAAAATAACGATTACATCATTAATTCAATATGCCACAACAGTAAGAACAGATATAATAAATATTGTATCTACTTGCAATGTATCGTTAAAAAGCATCCACACACCATAAGATCAAATAGTAGTCAGCACATCAAACAACATTACACAAAGGACTACCCCAGACAAAACAGCCGGAGAAATATATTTCCTAATTTCCTTAAATGCCAAAAGCATATATACAATCATCAAGATTATACCTATAATCAACGCCTGTATTGCTGTAGTTTTCATATAATCTCATACACTTGGTCATGTTAAAGTTTGTCAAACTATATCTTCTGTACTCTCTACATATCATTTATCAACTAAGAAATTCGAAATATCTGTAGAAAGCTGTGCAACCACATCATCATTTTTCAAATCAGCATTAATTTTTATCTGAGTATCTTCTTCTGTCGTATTTACATGAACAGTAGTTTTACCATAATTCTTCTCATCCAAAAAAGAAGAAAGACTATGCTGAATTTCTTGACTATCAGTTTGAGTATTTATAGAAACACTTACTCATCCAGTAAACTCCTCTGAATAGTTTGCATTCATCAAAAAAATAAAACCTCCTCACAAAGCAATACATACGGCCAATATCAACCAAATATACGCTCTTTTAATAATACCAAATCTTTTCATCTTATAAAAATGCCATATAAAAAATCTGAACTTGACTATGCGTCAATATAGTGATTTTTAGTCTATTTGCAAATGAAGTTCTATTTAGACTTAAACACATTATTATACATGTTCAATGCAATTGGCTTTATACACTATCATTTTAAATTATATACACAAAAAATAGTTTTTATAAGTTTTAAATCTTATTACACTTATTTTTATTTACTAATTGTCAACACTGGGCGAACACCCTTTTCACGTTCTCTATCAATAGTTTGTGGAGTTGTTGTTATTTTTCATCCTTGCTTTTCTATCCATGTATCACTACAAGCAGACTCAATATCAAGACTCCAAATAGAATAATTCTTTAAAACTCCTTCTATCATTATTTTATTTCCATTCATAGTTGAAGATAATGGTCCAATATCACTACTTTCTACATCAAAAACATTTAACGCCTGTAATACAGGCCCTGCATTTTTATAATTAAGACAAAGTTACCACAACTCTCACAAAACTGGCAAATACCATTTTCCTCTTCCACATACAGCATCTCCTTTACAAGCCTCAGATTCATAATTATAACAAGCTTTAGCGGCTTGAAAATTTGGCTGTTCTGCCAAGATTTTAGCCGTATTACTGAAACCATCCATATCTTTTTTAGCATCCTCCTGTGATGTTATTTTTTTCAAGGCTTTTATGTCAGCACTATTTTCACCATCATTCCGATTAACTCTTACAGTATCTCTTGTTATTCCTGCATCAGAAAGTTTTTTACGTATCGTTAAAAGATCATCGGAAGATACCATAGAATTTGTACTATCACTATAAAAATAATCTGTTGCAGCAACAGGAATTTCCTTACTATTAATATCAACATTATAGAAAGAAACAATTTTTATAACTTTATCATCTTCATAAAAAACAACACCGATAGGTTTACCGTTACGTTTATAAATACTTCCAACACCAGATTTTGCTATACAATGCCCTTTAGTCAACTCATATCCAGAAGCACATTTTGTACAAGCATAGTAAGCTCCCTTTTCATAGAAATTATATTGCACTCCACCAAAACGTGCATTATCATTTTTAGCTGGACGTTCACAACTTTTCATCTGTTCACAATTAGGAATTTTATCTATAATACGTTGTGCACCACCATACATGTGTTGATAGGTAGTACCTTCATAATGGGAAATATAACTCTCATTTAACCAATATTCTTCACCACAAATATTAGCGACACATTTTCCATCTTTCAAGTTATAACCTACATCACACATCGAACACAGCATTTTATAATAAGTAGTACCATCTTTAGAGCACCGTTCATCAGACCCATATATACAACCTATTTCAGCTTCTTTCGAAGTAAAATTACATTTGTTTTTTTTCTGTCAATTCTTTTAAAACATTTTGCTGAGAATCGCTATTTCCCACACCTTCAATATCATTAGATGATGAATTATCTCATACAAATCCATCTAAATCAAGAAAAGATTCCAAAGCAACCATATTTGAATACCTATAAAACACAAACAACGACTTATCCCATAATTTCGCACGAATAGTGTCTCATTTAGTCAAATCCGTAGAAAAATCAACATATTCACATGGACAAATATTACAGTTATTGTTTTCTATATGCCATCAATCTGGATTGTCTGGATTATCTGGATTGTCTGGATTATCTGGATTATCTGGATTATCTGGATTGTCTGGATTATCTGGATTGTCTGGATTATCTGGATTATCTGGATTGTCTGGATTATCTATATTTACACATATATCTTTCAATTTTTCTGGACACTCTTCACAACCACAATCATCTTCTCAATCATTTTCATGTTCTCAATCATCCACACATATATCTTTCAATTTTTCTGGACACTCTTCACAACCACAATCATCTTCTCAATCATCCTCATCTTCTCAATCATCCACACATATATCTTTCAATTTTTCTGGGCACTCTTCACAACCACAATCATCTTCTCAATCATCCTCATCCTCTCAATCATCTACACATATATCTTTCAATTTTTCTGGACACTCTCCACAATCGCAATCATCTTCTCAATCATTTTCATCTTCTCAATCATCCACACATATATCTTTCAAATCTTTAGAGCAATCAGGGCAATACTCACCATCACCTACAATTCAATCTCAACATACAGTTTTATTTGCAGAACACTCTACATACAGATCCGATGAACCTATACATAACCAGCTCCACTTAAAACTATTTACATTAAGAGTAAAATTTTTTACATCTCACTTCAAACATAAATTTCTAGAATTCAACAATGCTTTAAAATATTTTCAATCATATTCATCATTACATATACCATTTTCAAAGTTAATTTGATGACACGAAAAAGAACATCCATCTTTTCACCAATCTATCTTTTCTTTATCATTAGGATCACACTCTTCTCACTTATCTATCTCTCCATTTCAACATGTATCTTTTTCTTCATTGTCTCAATTAGCTACACATTTCTCTCATAAATCTACTGGACACGTCTTACAATCCTCTTTCGCATCATTATCTATTTCTCCATTACCACATTTTGGTTTATTTGGATCATATATTGTACACATTTTCGTACATTTACC
>Ga0247609_10002515_pt1 | contig 19332 bp, 27 predicted proteins | sample 172DNAGHGlowgp2_FD_193487 | JGI IMG/M metagenome (GOLD analysis project Ga0247609, IMG submission 193487) | Sheep rumen microbial communities from Palmerston North, Manawatu-Wanganui, New Zealand - 1728 DNA GHGlow gp2 | ecosystem: Host-associated > Mammals > Digestive system > Stomach > Rumen ...
GTACGTTATCAAGAAGAAGCTCTTTATGACAAAGTACCCAGACATTGAATTTTTAGAATTTATTTAAGGTTCTTTTTCAGATAATCGAAAACTTCAGGCATATCGTCTGCTGCTATTTTGATTTCATCGTGGGCAAGCATAATAGCCTGTAACAGGTTCATATGATTCTTTTCATCCGAGATAATTTCTTTAATCATAGCGATAGATTCTTCGTCTTTGATTGCTTCGAGTTCTTCCAATAAAGGATAGTAGCCTTTGATAGCTTCTGCTTCATCGGCGATGTTTTTTGCACATAATTCTTTTACACTCATTTTATACTCCTTATCTTGCTGGGTAAAATTTATGTTCTTGTTCAAACTTGATTTTCTTTGCGGCCTCCTCAAGTGTCTTAAGGTCCAAAGAATCGTAAAACTCCTGATATTCTGCCCTCTCCCATTTGAACGTCCTTGGGTTGTTGATTTTCTTCAAGAGGTCATCAACGCCAATACATTGCTGTAAATATAAGAAGTATGTTTCTGCGTCAGGTTTGGTCTTGAAGAGATATACTTCGTATGATGTTCCTTTGGGGGTTCTTTCGTGCGTGGTAATCATCCACTTGTTACAGGGCAGACCGTCTTTTATTTGACAGTATGATGGGCCAGACAGTTCCATCTCGTTCCTCCGTTTTTTTTTAGTTTACAATAATTCCTTGTCAAATGTCAAACAATTATTTATAATGTCCAATCATAAGGAGCTTCGATGGCTAAAAAGAAATCTTCCATTAACGAGCAGAAGTTAACCAACTCAATGTCTCAGCTGGTTGCTGGCGTCATTCCTGGTTCACAAAAGGACAAGGGTGCCAAATCACCAAATGCCATTAACGCCATAAACTCACTTCAGTTACAGGTGCGTGGCGATTGGATAACGATGAACTATATGTTGTTATCGTTCTTGTATCAGCAATTTGGTTTGATTCAGGGCTTTATTGAAATACCTGTATTAGACGCGTTTAGAGGCGGCATAAAGTTTACTGGCTATGAAAAGAAGGTTATTACGCCTGAAAAGAAACACCGCACACGTTTTAGATTCTGGAATGCTGAAGACGGCAAACCGTCCGCTCAAGCAGATAAAGATTTTATGATTGAACAGATGAAGAGACGTGAAGACTGGGAAAGGGAACAGGTCTCTAAAGATGAAGCTGCTAAGAAATCAGAAGACGCGTATTTCCGTGATGAAATAGACCGTGAAGATATTAGACGTATGGAAATCTATTTGAGACGCGACCAGACTTGGAAGAAACTCCAACAGGCTATCTTCTGGCAAAGATTATATGGCGGTGGTTGTATTATTATATTAGATGGAAGAGACCCGTCTACGAAATTAGATTTGGAAAAGATTGACCAATCAACAGACTTGGAGTTCTATGTAACAGATTGTTGGGAAGCTTCTGGTGTAACAAACCCAGAAGACATCAACGCACAAGACGTAAATATGATTAACTGGATGAGCGACACACCTTTCACATTGAGAGGTCACGCTGTTCACAAATCACGCGTTATTGCTTTGAAGGGCAAAGACTTCCCGCCTTTGTATCGTTCTGTTGGTAGAGGCTGGGGTATGTCAGCTCTTGAACCATTGGTCAGAACTTTGAACAAAGGTATTAAGAATGAAAACGTTATCTTTGAATTATTAGATGAAGCAAAGATTGACGTATTTAAGTTTTATGGCTTGAATGATGCTTTACAAGACGAAGACGCTACCACAGCAATTACAAAGCGTGTAGGCTATGCTTCTATGGTAAAGAACTATATGAAAGCCCTTCTGTTAGACTCTGAAGACGATTACGCACAGAAACAGATACACTTCTCTGGCTTGTCTGATTTGAAGACAGAATCACGTGCAGATATGGCTGCTGACGCGCGTATCACAATGAATAAGTTATACGGTATGTCACCAGCTGGCTTTAACTCTGGTGAATCCGATAGAGAAACCTACGCTGATACTGTTGAAGCAGAAATCCGTATGCCAGCAGAACACGCAGTTGTAAAGATACTTGAAGTTGTTGGGCGTAAGGTTCTTGGCAGAACATTAGACTTTGACTTTGAATGGGCACCGTTAATCAGAGTTTCTGAATATGAACGTGAAAAAACCAAAACATTGAAGCTTGCTAACTTGAATGAAGCCAATATGTTTGGGCGTATTACGAACAAAGAATGGCAAGAAGCGGTCAACAGAGAAAATCTGCTTGGCATTGAAGTCTCTTACAAAGATAAGTTTGTTGCTGACCCAATGGCAAAACAAGTGTTCAAACCTGGCTTTGGAGGTAAATAATGTCTAAACAGTGGCAAATCAGGAGAGGAACTACCGCAGAGAACGATATATTCACTGGGGCTCAAGGTGAAGTCACAATGGACACAGATAAGAAACAGTTGCGCGTTCACGATGGGCAAACACAAGGCGGCGCTGGGACTATTGACCCAGTTGTTGCGTTTCAGGTGCCATCATCCGAAAACGGTTACAAGTGGTACCGCAAATATGCTTCTGGCTGGATTGAACAGGGCGGCAAAGACTGGTTAGAAAGCAACACAATAACTTTTCCTGTAACTATGGCTGACACTAATTATTATGTAAGCTGTGGAGGTTTTGTTATAGCTAATACTGGAAGACAGCTAGTAACAAAATACGTTGATAGAATAAGCGCAGCTTCAGACGGACAAGTGTGTGGCGCGAGCGGTTGGTTAGTTATGGGTATGGCAGCTTAAGGAGAACTAAATGGCTACACAATTACAATTAAGAAAAGGCACAAAGATTCAGAATGACACGTTTACTGGCGCAGAAGGTGAATTAACCCTTGTCAGTGACACTAAGGGTCTGCGTCTTCACGACGGCCACACAACTGGCGGTTTTGAAGTGCCCGTGCTTGTAGAGGTTCAAAGGGCAACTGCCGAAAACAATTACACCTGGTTCCGCAAGTGGTCTGATGGCTGGGTAGAAATGGGCGGCCAAAGCGTAACAAACAGCGGAAACCCGACAGCGGTTAATTTGCCAGTCACTTTGACATCAACTCTTTATTTTGTTTTTATTCAGGGTGAAACTGGTACAGACGGCTACAGCAACGCACAGTGGCAGGTTATGCCGATAGCCACAACAACGTCGCCTAAAAGTACATCCAAGTTTTACGCCCAAGGCTCCATAAGTGGCTACAACCTGAAGTTTTATTGGAGAGTAGAGGGCAGATGGGCCTAAAGGAGAAATAAATGGCAAAAGAATTTGAAAAGATAAATATGGTTGCACCAAGGTTTCAAGAACCGGACATTCCAAAAGGAACTGTTTACCGTGCTATGTTTATAACACCAGGCGCTGTTGGTTATAAGGAAGGCGCATATCTGGTCACACCAACTGCATTAGATTCATTCGCTTGGTCTTTGAAAGGCTGTCCTGTTGTTATAGGCCACCAAGACATTGAAGACGAAGCCGACATGAAAGAAAAGGCTGTTGGTTATGTGTCTCAGTGTGATAGAGACGAAATGGGCAACTGGTATGCAGATTTTGTCGTTTTCTGTGATAAAGCTAACGGCAAGATAGCGAATGGCGATGTACCTTATGTGAGTTGTGCCTACCGTGCAGACTTATCAGAAGGCGAAGTCACTGTGAACAATGTTACATATAAACGTGAAATTTTAGGCGGCGAAATGCTACATCTTGCGCTTGTCAAAAATCCACGTTATAATGGAACCGAGATATGGAAGAACAGCGCAGATGACTGTATAGTTGCCGAAGGTGTTCTTTACAATCAAAAGGATGACATAATGTTTGGATTCAAGAAATCAAAGGTTGAACTGGACAAAGAAGTGTTAATCAACACAAAATCTGGTGAAAAGACCTTAGAAGAATTGGTCAACGCTTTGGAAGCTGCCGAAGAAAAGATTGCAGAACAAGGCGAAACCATAAGCAAGTTGGAAACCGAAAAAGCTGAATTGGAAGCAAAGATTGCTGAAAAGGAAGCCGCAGAAACTAACCCTGCGTCTGAAACGGCACCAGCTGAAGAAACTAAACCAGAAGAAGCACCTGCTGTTGAAGAAGGTTCTGATGAAGGTTTGAAAGCTGACCTGAACAATGCTTTGACTGAAGAAGTTAAGAAGGTTGTTGTTCGTGTGCCAGACGTTAAAATTTAACAAGGAGAATGCAAATGGCAATAGTAAAAGCAAACTTCTACAAACACGAATTAAACCAATTCTTGCCTAACCGCGTTCGTGGTGAATACTTGGATTGGGGCTTAAATGCGATGGTTATGGAAGTCCAAATCGATGTTACAGAAACTGGTACATTATATGCTGGTGACCCTGTAAAAATCGTATCTACATCTAAAGGTAAATTGAAAGTTGTTGCTGCTGGCGCAGATGCGGCTTTTGGTTATATCTTGTTCAACCCAAAACATGAAACAGCAAAAGCGGGCGATATCGTATCCGTATTGTGCAAAGACGGTGTTATCAGCGAAGTTACTGAAGAAGCTATTTCTGCTGGCGCATCTGTTTATTATGTTGCTGCTGACGGTTCTGTATCTGCTACAGGCACACAAGGTCAGGAACCAATGGGTATTGCATTGGAAGCAACTTCTGCAACTACAGGCGGCGCATTAGTAGCTGTTTTGGTGAAATAAGGAGTAGACAATGGCAGAAAAAAAATACTTAGTTAATGGCGTTGAAAAAAGCCGTGAAGAACTGTTCAACGAACAAGAATTGGCTATTATCGACAATAACCAAAAATTGTTGAACGATATGGGTTACGGTGACATCGACGTTACATTATTGACTCAAATCGAACGTGAAGTTTCTCAACAGAAATTTTACACAGTTAACCCTGAAGACTTTGTTCCATTTGATAACACACAAGGTGGATGGGCAGATTATATCACAGTATTGCGTTCTTACAGCAATATCGACGGTTCTCTGGATACTTGGGAACGTGGCGTAGATGCAGACAATGCGCGCCGTGCACAAGTTGGTGCTTCTTTGGATTCTGTATCTTTGAAGATTCACAACTTGGCGAAAATGATTTCTTACTCTTTGTTTGAAATCCGTCAATCTCAAGAAACTGGCCGTTGGAACATCATCACAGAAAAAGAACGTGCACGTAAACGCGACTACGATTTGTCGATACAGCGTGGCGTGTTGTTGGGTGACGCAGACCACAAAGGTTTGTTGAACCAAGCTGATGTTGCTACAGACGCTCAAGTTTTGACAAAGAAAATCTCGACAATGACCTCGGTTGAATTCCGTGCGTTCTTAGGCTCTATCTTTGCAAACTTCTATACACAAACCGGTATGACTGCTTTGCCAGATACATTGGCTATTGCACCATCTGACTTCTTAGGCTTGGGTGTTGCGGTTGACGAACAATATCCATTGGTTCAATCTATGTTGAAACGTATGGAAGACGTCTTCAAAGAAGTTACAGGCAACAGCAATGCTAAAATCATCCCATTAGCATACTGCGAACCAAACTTCCACAACGGTGCATACAAATATGTCTTGTATCGCCGCGACTTTGACACATTGCGTGTCTACCGCCCATTTGACTACAACGTAGTTCAAGGTGCGAGCATCGATGGTATGAACTATCAAAATACTGCTTATGCACGTATTTCTGACGTGTTCGTTAACCGTCCAAAAGAAATGTTGTATATGACATTTAATGCTCAATAAGCATAGGTTTGGTTAAACCACTCACCTGGGGCGGGCGCGAGCCTGCCCCTTGGTCTTTAAGGAGAATAAAAATGAAAGTTATAAATTCAGGTTCCTCGGAAATCAAATTAGCATCAAAAGGAAAATTCACCGCATTAAAAGCGAACGAAGTAATGGAAATGGACGAACGTACATTTATTGCCCTTAAAAAGATATTTCCTGCTTTGGAAGCTCAAAAAGAAGAAGTGATTGTTGAAGCGGAAGCACAGCCTATTGAAACGAAGAAAAAAGGAACAAAAAATGGCAATCGTAAGAAATCTAAGTAATGGCGTTATCACAACAATAACCGCTGGCAATATAATACCGAATGGCGAAAAGAAAGTTGCGGATTGGGAAGTTTCTATTCTTGAAAACTTCCACGGTAATAAAATAATGGTTATACCAGAAGCAAAAAAGAAAGGTAAAAAATAATGGAAAAGAATGAGTATCCTGTATCTTTAGAAGAATTCAAATTATACTTCTTGAGGGAAGCTGGTCTGGAATATCAGCCATACCCAACGTTTGAAAAGACTACGTATGACACCGGCGCAAAGGTTACTCATAACGGTTCTTCTTGGGTATCTAATGCTGCTGATAATTACACAGAACCTGGCGGACCAGAAGACCTTTGGGGACAGATAGAAGACCCTGCAGAACCATACCCTGATTGGGCAGCTCCTAAGGCGTACCAAACGAACGAAAAGACCGTAGCAATCGTTAATTACGAACCCAGTGTTTGGGTGTCTTTGATTGGCAACAACTACACAACACCAGGCTCAAACGATGAAGCTTGGGAATTAGAAGAGGACGAAACCGCAAACCTTGACGACTGCATATTAGATGTTGATATCTTGAGAGCGATGGGCGAAGCGGTATTTAAGTTCAATAAAACACTGTTTAGCAAAGAAAAAGGCAGAATCATATTCTTGTACCTTACAATGTTCTTCTTGGTTTATGATAGACAGATGGCTGCTGCTGGTATGAATGGTAACAGTGCTTCTGGACCAGTTATTCACAGAACTGTTGGCAAGATGTCTGTAACATATATGGAATCTAAGTTATTTGCTAAATACCCATCTTATGAATTCTTAGCAACAAATGATTATGGCAGAAAAGCGTTTAACCTGATGGCGCCATATTTGCGTGGCGGTCTTCAGATATTACGCGGAGGCTCTACAGGAGAATAATGGTACGCGTTAATTCTTCTTTTAAGACAAAGTTTGAGGTGGCCTTGGACTCCAGAATGGGCAAGGCTCTCGCTCAAATGGAAGGCATGTGCGCGTGTGCTGGCATAAGAGACGATGAGATAAACGCATTTAAGGCCAGAATAAACCATTATGGTGGCACTTGGACAACCAGAGACACTCACTTAGAGAAAGTTGGCACCACACGTTATGGGCGCCCACATTTGAAGTCTGTGAAGCAAGATACCGTCATCAGAATACCAGAACGTCACTTCATAGACGTCCCGTTAGAAAAAGACCGCTGGATATTCAGATGGTTTGAAGAAAGAGTTGCTGAAGTCTTAAGCGGCGGCAGAATACGTCATATTGCTGCAGAAAGCACGTCTATAGGGCAGAAAGGCGGTGTTAAGCGTGACTTAGCCGAGATTGGTAAAAAGCTTGCTGAGGCTCAAGTAGAAGCGCTTACAGAAGCACAACCAGACAACGCAGAATCTACTATTAAAAGAAAAGGGTTCAATGCCCCGTTAATTGAAACATATGCTTTGATGAACAGTATTAAGGGGTGGCACGAATGAAGAAATTCAATGTCAATGTTAAAGTGCCTGTTCAAGTTACGTGGACCCCTGAGCTTGTTGAGGACAAAGAAAACTTTTATTTGAGGCTATGGCCGCATATTAACACATCTGGTGTTAAAGGTGCCCCAAGATTACAGAGAGTTACTGATGGCAATGTGACGCGCATAATGATGGTAAAGCACGTCAATTACAACGAGAAGGCTTTGTATGAGGCTTTAGAGAAGGCAAAAAAGGTTGCAAAAGAAGACCCTGAACTGAAGAAAGCTATTATTGCTGGTGCACAAGGCAAGAACGTATCGCCAAAGCCAGCACCGCAATTAAGCCGTCTAAGCAGCATACACGTGTCTGAAGAAGATAAAGCCTTGGGTATGGGTGTTGGGCGTGAAGATTATGGCCAAGATATGCGTTCTACAGGCTGGTCTAAAAAACAGTTAGAAGAAATAACAAAAGAGGAATAAGATGTCGTTTTTTACTGATGCTTTAGGTGACACAATGATTTCTGGTGGTGTAGTTACGGCTACAGCACGTGTTGTGTTTTATAACTCAGGTTTTTCTGAAATTGTTAAAAAGCCTTGGAAGTTCAAGGCTAAAAAGAGTGTGCAGCCTTTAAGCCCAGACGAGGCACAATTACAAGGCTACCCTGATTATGCCACCAATCAGTTCATAACAATATATTCTCTTAAGAAGATTCCTATGCCTTCAAAGAAAGGTGAAGAAGTTATAGTTCACTTCAACAATAAAGACTGGAAAGTAAGAAAGGTTTATCCGTGGGTTTGGGATGAAGGGACACCAATGGAACTTGGTTATTATGAGGTGACCCTTAGCAGATTTGAACCAGATACTATAAACCCAGACTAAGGAGCGTGAGATGGTTAGATACAAAGACTTAGAGAAATACTTAACAGACATGATTACGTTCTTGCTCGGCAATCAGGCAACGTCTTTTAACTTCTCTGAAAACTCAACAGAGCGGGTTATTGTTGAAAGACAGAACGTTTACCCGATGCCTGATGTTAGGACAATAGCAACGTTACGTGTTGACAGATATGACGCGTGGCGTTCTTTGCGTTACGGGCATTCTACGGTCTATTATGACAAGCACGGGGCAGAACACATATCAGAACTTAGAACCTGCCGTGTATACTTGAACGTGCTGAGTAAAGAGCTTGGAGACGCGTTTGACGCGACCAGGTTCATAATTGCGAATCTGCAAAATAATCGTTATAATGAGTTCGTAAGACAAAAAGGACGGTTATTGGGCATAGAAAACATATCGTCTATGAAGAATCTTTCTGACCTGGAAAACGGTTCTTGGACAGAAAGAATTCACGTCGAATTTGACGTGAACTTCAAGGACGACATGGTGATAAACGAACCGGTTGTTTTTGTCAAGACACCGGAAACAATTAGTGATGTGTCAGATAGCGTTGACATAACCACTGAAATGAAAAAATAACAAGGAGTAAAAAATGACCAACGTTATTAACATTCGCGAATTCGTTGACGTTTCAACTTCTGTTGCGAGCACACCTTTATTGGTTGCACGTGATTGGGGCGCAATGTTGTTTGTTGAAAAAGGTACAGACGACCAAGCGACCACATTGGTTGAATACGAATCGTTGGCGGACATAAACGAAAGAGCTTCTAATACAGAAGGAGCAACAGTTGCTGCGGTCTTCTATGGCACATCATACCGTGGAATAACCCCAACATCTAAATTCTATGTTGCTACAATCGGTGCTAAAGACGATGAACAATTCATTGAAAACTTTACTGCATTGTTGGGCAACGAAGCATATTATTTGATTGTCTTGGATAAAGCGTTCACAGCAGCACAAAACAAAGCGGCTGCAAGCGTTATGGCTGGCACAAATAACGATGCTGCACACAAATTATTCTTGGATGACCACAGTGTAGAAGCTGCGTCATTACCATTGGTTGCGTTAAATCCTGGCGACCCTGTTGATGATAGTTCTATTGCTGCTTACTGCTTCAACAACAAATTACAACACGTAATGGTTTGTTGGTCAGACCCAGAAAACACAAACAAATATTACTCTGCGGCTGCAGCGTCATATTTCTCAACACGTCAATTTAACTCAAGCTCACGCCGTATGGCAACATTGGCACACAAAGTTGCTTCTGGTATTGCACCAATTAACATTGGTACAAGCTCGATATCTTCTACGATATCTGCGACGAAACGTTTCCAAATCTTGGATTCTAAGAATGCGAACGTTTATGCGAACATTAAAGTTGTTGGTTTGTCTGCTTGGGAACGTGGTAACACACCGTCTGGTGACGATATGGTTGACTTTGTATCTGCTGACTACTTGAACTATCGTTTGAGTGTTGCTGTCTTCCAGTTGTTACAATCTGTACCTGCTTTGGCGATGAACCAAGATGGCGCGGTGATGTTAGCGAACGTTATAACAAACGTCTTTGAAGAACTGGCTTCGGCTGGCATTATCTCTGGTGGTGTTGCATTAGATGGTGATGTTATACCGGCCCCTGGTTATAAATACTCGATTCCAATTCCAACTGGCGTAGCAAAGGCTAATGGTTTGTGGGAAGGTATTTACTGCGTGGCATTGTTGACAGGCTCTGCAAAGAAAGTCGTAATTGGTAACGAATTGAAGAAATAAGGAGTGCTAATATGTCACAATTTGAAGGTGCTTTTAATGATATTGGTTTGGTTGATTTGACCATCCAAACACCATTAGGCGATTTGACTGCTAAAAACTTAGGCCCAAATGATGTTGCTATTCTTGCCACGCCTGGTAACGATGGTAATGTTATGAACATCTTTGAAGGCTCTACAGGTCAACTGTTGGCCAACAAATCGTACAAGGTTAAGAACTGGACAATCACAGTACGTTTCTTGCGTCATTCTTTGGATTACTGCAAAGGAACATACTTGATTCAAGAAATCTTGAACGGTAATGTTACAACAGTCGGTATTAAATTTGTTAACCGTAACTTTGGTAACGGGGCTGTGGACACAACCAAAAATGAAATGCTGATTGCGCCACAGGCTTTCTTGGTTAACTTTGCAGGTTTGGAAGCTGGTGCTGGTGCAAGCGGTGACTTTGAAATGACATTCAAATGTTCTAACGCTGAATTCACATCAGGTACTTATTCTGCTTGGGGTTCAAGATATGCTACAAACCCATTCCCAGACGATAAAGAATCGGTTGTTAACAATGGTACGACTGATGAATACGATGGGGCAACATACGCAGACTAAGGAGTAAAAAATGAGCGACAACAAAACACAAGAACAATACATAAAGATTATAGAAAAGAGCGTAAAAGCAGCACAAGAATCTGGTGACATCCCTGAACTGTTCACATATGTACACAGGGACAAGAAATGGGTTTTGACATTGCCACATTCTGTTATGGCACAGAAACACATGATACATGCCAGAAACAAATATTGGGCTGATGGTTCTTTTGAATCTGAAAAAGAACTGATTAACTTGATAGCTGCTAACGCACAGGTTGATGGCCGTCCTGTAAACATTGACGATTTGTCTTTGGGCGAAATTGAAGTGTTGAAACAGGCATACCTTGATGGGCTATTACTCCCTTTATCCATCGGGGGAGACCACGACCTGATGACCTATATGGGCGGAATGGTGGCACACGCAAGCAAATAGTGGAATCCCCTGAAGGCCTAGATTGGTTCTTTCTAAACCCTGTCGCGGCAGGTTTAATAAGTTATGCAGACTTAAAGAATGGCGCTGTGAACTTATATGACCTGTACATAATGAACGAGATGTTGAATTATAAAGAGAAAGTCGAAGATGAAGCAGCCCGCAAGATAAGACGCGAGAGGGCAATTAAAAGGAAAGTGTGATGGCAGAAACAGATTTTTTACTTACCGCTGGTGTTTCGCCAGACATAGAAAGTGCTAAGAAAGCTGGTGCGGCTTTAAGGGCAGAGATAGAAAAAGCGTTGGCTGTCTTGCCTGGGGCAGTAAGAGACGCTGTATTGCCGTATACTTCCAAACTTGGCACAGCGAGAAGCGGGCAAGCAATCTATACAACTGTTAGCAACTTACGCTCTGGTATCAAACGGGGCGTTGCTGCACATATGGCGTTAGACGACTTCACAGAAGAACAGCAAGACGCTGTGAGAGAGTTTGATGAATTTGTAAGACGCAGACAGAATATTCTTAGAAGAGCGTATTTAAATGACCCCACAAACAAGGCTTTAGCGGCACGCAGAAAGGCGTTAAATAGACCATATACAACGACATCTCAACCAGACAAAGACCCTCTCACTGGCATATTCTGGGGCGAATCTGACGCTACTTCTCAGGCTATTTATAGAAACGTGTATGGCAAGAGCTTTACAGAGACAGAAAGGGCTCAAGCAAGGGCTGGTGCAATAGCGGCGTTTAGCAATTCTTCTGCCAACCCACATACGATTTCTGCGGCCATTTATAGAAATATCTATGGCAAAGAAATGACGCCAGATGAAAGAGCCAGAGCAAGAGAAGACGCTCAGGCTGTTTGGGCTGTTAAAGACAACACCAAAGCGTTAAAGGGTCTGACTGTTGTCGCGACAAATGTGGTTGCTGCTGGCATCAAAGCGATGACGGAGGTTATCCCGACATATTGGCACGAGAACACGACAAGAAGCACGTTTGGCAGATTAGAAGCAGAAGTAGCAAGAACAAAATCTTTTGGTCAGTTTGTTGGTACGTCTGCAGGAAGTGCCCTGGGTGGCATACTTGGTGGTGTCGCTGGATTTCTTGCCGGCGGGCCACTCGGTGCAGGCGTTGGTTCAATCTATGGTGCAGAAAAACTTGCTTCAGTCGGAGGCAAGGTTGGTTCACTGTGGGGGGATTATCATGGCGAAAGGTTACAGAGCGTTAAACGTTCTATTCAACAGGTTCAACAGAGATACAGAGCGCATGGTATTTATGGTGGTCAATATAGCGTAGGGTATGCAAATACTGTTGCAGAAACAGGTATGGCCAGCGCAAGTGATGTTGAAAAAATGACACACAACTCTGCTACGCTTGGTGCCAGAATGATGTTTGGTCAGGTTGGTGAGAGCGAAATGCTTATGTACTCTCTGATGCCTGGGTACTTTGCAGCAGCGATGAGCGGGGCGTCAGACGCAGAATTAGCAAATGCTTTTGCGGCAGACCTTGACAAGTTACCACCACAGTTAAGAGTATGGGCTGCTGAGAGTGTTGGCGGTGGCTCTTTAGGTATGATGGCGTTTGCTAACTCACCAAACTTTGGTTATGTTCAGGCTCATGCTGGTGAAGCAAGAGCGTATGACGCAGCACAAATGAGAGCAGGCGCAGGGTTCCAAGTTCAGTCTGGCGTGAGAGGAATGATTGACCGCCGTGCAGAAACCTCTGCGTTGTATTCTGATGTTGCTTATGCTATGGGCAGACCAAGAGCTGGCGTATGGCAACCTGCTGATTACGGTGCAGAACTTGCGTTAACAGAAAGCAAGATTGGTCAGGTCTACCCTTGGATGGCACGTAGAGCGTATGCTAATGCAGAAAGATATGTAACGTCTGCGGATGCAGAAACAGTTGCAAAGGGTATGGGCATAATGGGCAGAGCGACACAGCGCGTTCTTCAGACTATCAACGTAAACATAGATGGCGAAACAATAAAGACACAAGAAAACACAATAACAGAAGACGAACTTAACGGGGGCTATTCTTTAAGTTATACATTAGGAATGTAAGATGAAAAGAAACACGTCAAATTTTTCATTGAATGGCATAGGCACATCTATAACTAACAAGGTGGGGTCTACGATATGGGGCAACGATGCTTTAGATAAACGCAACGCTGGTATGCGCGAAGGGCTTAGTGGCCTTGTTAATACTGTAAGTTCTGTGTCTGATACCATGTCAAATGCTCTCGGCAACAGAAACCCTTATTACATTATTGGGGAGATACCAGAAGAAGCAGAGTGGGGTAAGACAGCAGAAAAGTATCTTGGTGCCGTTGGTGGTGCCGTAAGAGCCATTTCTAAGCTTGTAAACGGTGTTGTTCAAGAAGGCGTGATTATTGACTGCCTTGGGGACGTTGACGGTGAAAGTTCTGTAGAGTTTACTCAGAACCCAATCATGTATGTTACAAACAACATAACCGATTCGCGTATGAGAAAGCCTGCTACGGTTACAGCGGTTGTTGCAGTGTCTAACTATAATTCAGATTCTATCATTGAGCAGGCAGTAAATTCGCTTGCTGGTGCGGCTGATATCACTGGTGGCTGGATGACTAATGTTTTGACCAGCAACCTTTTCTACGGCGGGAATACGCGCGCACAATACGCGTTGTACCGCTTAAGATGGCTTATGGAAAACGGTAGTCCTTTTACGGTACACACACCGCACGGTATTTATGAGAATATGCTGATAAAGAGCATAAAACCAAGAACGGACGACACAAAGATGGACATGTTGTATGCGACTATTGAGTTTGAAGAAATAATAATGTATGCTACATATAAACAGACATTAGACGGTCAAGAAACGCCAAACATGCCAGCAAGGACAGCTATAACGGAAGGAAGTTCGGCGGTTAGTTGGATTAGAGGAGGTCTGAGATGATATTTAATAGCCTTGGGGTAGCCCCAAAAGAACAGACTCTGGCTTTATCAGAAGAGAACTCTGTTGAAATAAGGTTTGACCCGTTTTATTACAGATGGTATGGGAACTTCTATGCTGGTGGCGAATTGGTTGCCGCTGGCGTTGCATTAGACCCAAATACGGCGGGGTTGTTAGATATATTGGCTGTAAGCATTGCCATATATGATTCTGGTGACCCAAAAGTTAAATATGAACCATATGAAGAACTTGGTGATAGATTAGCGGTGATTGAAGTTGTCGACAAATAATTTTAATTTTGATAGATGTCTTAAGTTTGTCTTTACCGGTGGCAACCTTAAGTCTGACCACAAGAACGGCGAAACCGTGGCGCGTAAGTTTGTAGTTGAATACAACCCACGCAAAGCACCGTATTTGTGTCCCAGACTTGAGGCTGAGATAACAGACACACCTGCTTCTGCATTAAAAAACACCCCGGGGTATGAAGCCCAACTTAAGATATACAACCCAACAAGAGAGCTTTTAGCGTTGATTGCTTCTGGCATATCGAACATCTTGTCTTCTGGCACGGTAGCCAATTATTATGGCTCTAAACTGCGTGTTAGTGTTTACGCTGGTTACTTCTCTGAACAAGGAGGGGAATTAGATGGGGAAGAAAGGTTGCCTAAGAAAACGAAGAAAACAAACATAACGACAACTAACGCGATAGATTCTCAGGACAGAGCAACATATGGCAGTGTGCCTATCTTTTCTGGCTATGTGAACAATTCTTTCTATACGCACAAAAGCGCCGATTCTATTTTAACACTCGCTTGTCACGATGTTGACATGACAGCAAATCAGTTCAACCAAATGCGTATGAGAGCGCAGGCAGATAGTTTTGTGCCAGTTTATAAAAGCACTGCAGAAGACTTAAGGTTAAAACCTAACAAACCGACGTTTGATTTGGCGTTCAGATGGTTGGTTACAAAATTGGCTCAGTATTGTTATCCAACAAAGTACCGTGTAGATTACGGGTCTACTGACCCAGACAATATGGTGCCTGTGCCAGAAAGCGATAGAGGGCTTACGCATACGGGATGGTTTGACGTTATTTATGTAAAAGACCCGTCCGCTTACAAGGCAACCGTTGGTGCTGGCGGTGGCTTAGACGCGGTTTCAAGAGACAGAGACCTGGAAATTGTTGCTACAGACCCAAGTGTTGCTAACCCAATAGACGTTAGAGGTTTTTATACTCTTGCCTCAAGAGAACCAGACGCCTTGAATGATTTATGTTCTGCCGATGGTAGAAGATTAGGCTTTATAAAGGACGAAGAACACTTTGGGAGAACAATTTATGTGGTTTACAGAAGAGGCAACAAGAAGAATACTGTTCAGTTAAACACGCGTGGTCTTGTAAAGGTTATAAACTTTCAGAACTTGTTAGACACGCCAACAGTATCTGCTTCTGGTTGTTTGAATGTGAAGATGTGGTTCAACAGAGATTGTGAAGTTTGGAAACACATAGCTTTGATTCTTGACTCTGAGTATGCTGGTGATGTTGAAAAGACTGGCGTCCTGAACATAAATAAGCTTAATTTTACACAGAGCCCTAACAGTCAGTTGATAGTCCCTCTTGGTGGAACATCAAGCAATGCTGCAATAGCCACAACACAATTATCTACAAGTATGGCTGTGTCTGCTGCTGCTCAATATCAGGATGTGGCCGCAAAGAACGGCTATATGTTTAATGTTGGTCTCTTAATGACAAAGGTTGTTCATAAGTTGACAACGCACGGTAAAGACTGGTACACATCTGTTCAGACGGTACCTATGCTTGCAGGAGTTAAAAAATGAGACAGTTCCCTGATGAATCGATAGCCGCAAAATATCTTGTAAACACCCACATGATGGTGAAGGTGGTTGCTTTTCATCCTGAAAACCAGACAGTTGATGTTGTACAAGAAGTATATGATTATATAAACACAACAGAGGGTGATTTTATTGTACAGAACGAGTTTGGTATAGATGTACCAGCAAACGTAAAAGTGTTGGACGTTTTGTATGATATTCCAGTCAAGCAAGAAAGGTTTGGGCAATTCTCAATCAGATGTTGCCCAAAGGAGGGAGACACTGGGTATTTAGAAATCTTTACGGAAGACCTGCAGGATTGGTTCAAGAACGGCGGGCCTTCTGTGCCTTGGGCCGCTTTAAGATTTATGAGGAAGAACAGTGTGTTTGTGCCTTTTGTGCCAAACAATACCAACTGTGCTCAGGACTACCCAACTACTAATGAATCATTGGTTATTAAATCAAACCGTATCACGCTGACACTGGCAGACCCAGAAGAAGGGAACGAATCGGTTAGTCTGTCTATGAGCAACGGCGTGTCCTTAGTAATATCTGCTGATGGCTCTATAACTGTTAGTGGTAGTTCTGCGACAATAAACGCCCAGTCAACAACAGTAAACGGTGACCTGCAGGTCAATGGGACTGTAACGACGTCTTCGACAATAACATCTGGCGGTGATATAACATCTGGTGGTGACGTAATAACAAGCACTGGCGTAACTCTGGATACTCATACTCATACAGTTATCAACGCTGTACCACTTGACCCAGCAGCCCCAGTCACAACAGACGTGCCAACACCTTAGGAGGAAACGATGCAAACTTGGACAATAACTCAAAAGACCCCAACAGACAACGGGAATGATGTGAAGGCTGAATACGGCCTTATCTCTATTGACTCTGACTTGGAAGCATTAAGAACACAGATAGAATGCAATCTTCAGGTAGTTAAAGGCGAGGTGCCAGACGAAGACAAAGGCGTTGATTACTTTGGTATTATTTACGCAAACACGCCTCTTTCTATGAAGATTCAGGAGCTCACACGCGTCATATCAAACATTGACGGTGTAGAAGATGTGCATTTCTTGAAAGCAGAAAAGAACCAGAAGACTCACACTCTTAGTTTTTATTTTGAGATTCAGTCTGTTTACGGCGTCTTGGAATACAATAAGAACATTGAAAACATTGGATAACACGGTTATAATGGAAACCAAAAGGTGAACATATGGGAAGTTGGACAGAACGTGGTTTTGTTGCACAAAGCGTGGAAGATTATAAGACACAGATTCAGAATGTGTTTACTGACGCCTTTGGGGCGGATTTTAACGTCACAGACGACACATTACCACAATGCATTTTAATACAAGAACTGGCTGAATTATTTGCTAATGCAGACGCAGATTCTATACAAGTGTTGGCTCAGTTGAACCCAAACACTGTTAGCGGCATATGGTTAGATATTGTTGCACTGGCACGTGGGCTTCAAAGAACTGCTGGTATACCTCAGACGGCGACAGTGTCTGTGGTGTCAGAATCTTCTGCTCTGCCATTTACTATTTCTCAGGGCCAGACATTTGTTTGTAATGAAACAGGCGAATCGTTTGTTCTTGCTCAAGCCAAGACAATTACCTCTGTAAACGACTCCATGCAGCTTAAGTTCTCTGGTGAAGGCAACTCTGCTGCTGCTGTTGGCGACCACTTCCACACAGAAGGTATTCCTGCTATTACAACAATAGAAATTGTTGGTTTGTCTGCTGGTACAGAAAGAGAAAGCGACGCTACTTTTAGGACAAGACTGCGTGCTTCTGCCCCAGTATTTAACCCAACGAATGAACACATTATGGGCGAAATAAAGTCCTTATCAGATATACGTGGTGTTGGTTGCGCTTATAATGATACAGCCGAAACTACTGCTGATGGCATTCCACCATACTGCACAGAATTCTTAGTAGCCCCTACTGCTAATATCGACAAGTCTTCTTCTCAATATGATTATTGGAAAGAAGCTGTAGGAAAGGCTATATTGTGGAACAAAGTGCCAGGAAGCCCAACATATGGGAACGTCACAGTAAACATTGAAGACCCGTTTGGCACATTAAAAGACGTATCATTCTCTGTACCAGAAGCCAAAGTATTAGGTATAAAGATAGAAGCAGCGGTTAACGAACAGTCTGTCCTGCCAGATATCACAAAGATGGCAGAAATACAGGCAGAAATTGCTGATTATATAAACTCTTTGCCTGTTGGTATTGACGTTGCTTACTCAAAGATTATGCAGATATTTATGTCAGAATCCACAATGGACATCACAAAAATAACGATTGTTGATGTCTCTACTGGTGATGAATACGAAAACCAGAACTTTGTCATAGAACAAAGACAGTATGCTGAAACAAGCGAATCGAGAATAGAGGTCTCTTACTAATGCAGTTCAACTATGATTTTCCTTGGTACATTCAAGAGTCTGCTGCGTTTATGGCGCTGTACACTGGCTTCTTCAATGAAGCGGTCAAGGTGTCGCCATTACCATTCTTAGAGATGTTAGACCTTGATAACGCAGACAGCGTTGAGAAGATAAGAGCTGCGTGTTATTACTATGGGGTTGACGCTACTGGTGTTGGTGCTCAGGACGCTTTGATTTATAACAGACGTGAATGGGGCCCAAGAGACGAGGGCGAACAGAATTATTACTGGAACGGCAGAACGACAAATGACACCTTGCGTTTAATGGCTAACTACATACGCGCTAAGGTTCAGATACGCGGCCAACCTTTGAGCCTTGTGAATCTGAAAAAGTTTTACGAAACCGCATTAGCTGGTTATAATTACTCTGTGGAAAACAACATAGAGATTATAGAGTCTTTACAACATTTTGAGATTGTTGTGCAGGCGACAGAAGAAATCATAGAGGCGTTCATCCAGATGTCATACAACGATGATTGGCCATTTGGGAAGCCTGTTGGTATATCTTATAACATAACATATGTGTTATCATAAGGAGAAACATAATGAAGAATAAAAGTTACATATTTGCTGACCTGGGTGACAGACGCACGACCCCAAGCGAAGCGGAATTCAGAACAGGAATGGTCCGTAATACTATCGCTATGGCAGAAGACGTTAACACATACGGCTATGAGATAGACGAACAGGTTGATATTATTACAAAAGAAATTGTTAATGCGCTGGAAGGCGAAGGTATAACGATAAACCCTAACTTAAACAACCAGTTGTCTACAATGATTAAGACAAAACTTCCTGGCGGTTATTCATTAACAGGTGTTTATTTTGACGGGGTTACACAACCGACAGCGGCACAAGACGGTGTTAGCTCAATAGTGTTCTCTGCGTTTACGGCGTGCTTTAATGCAAAGGGTTACTTTGGTAACACACAATCAGACCTTACAAGAGTTAATGTTGCTCAGACAACGGTTACAGTTGATTCTACG
>Ga0247609_10002516_pt1 | contig 19329 bp, 35 predicted proteins | sample 172DNAGHGlowgp2_FD_193487 | JGI IMG/M metagenome (GOLD analysis project Ga0247609, IMG submission 193487) | Sheep rumen microbial communities from Palmerston North, Manawatu-Wanganui, New Zealand - 1728 DNA GHGlow gp2 | ecosystem: Host-associated > Mammals > Digestive system > Stomach > Rumen ...
TAGGAGAATTAAAACAATGAGCGGCTTTAATGGAGATACAAAAATAATATATTCAAAGGTTAATCATCAAACGTTTATGAAGAGTATAGTATTTAAAGATGCGTTTGATTTATTAGCTAAAGAAGAAAATATAGAAATTTTTACACACAATCCATATAATTTAAAAAGAGATTGGAAAGTAACTGAATTTGAAAGTTCTATATCTAAGGAATGGGTTGAATTTATTATAGAAGATTTTTGTAATAGAGCTGCTTGGACTAAATTTAAGGTTACATCAGATCATTTATTACCCGTATTAAGAGAAAATATACTTATAGATTTACCGGTTAAGTATATAAAACAAAGTGATAAATTACTGTTTGATGTTAGTTTATATACAATGTGTGAAATAGATTGTTCAGATATATTGCACTTAACTATAAATGATGTAATATATAGTAATAATAATGAAGAAAAAAGTTATACAGCTAAAGTAATAGGTGAAGAGAGTCCATATTTTGTATTAGCTAACGGATTAATAGTACATAAATAAAATTAAGAGAAGATAGATTTAATTTTCTATCCTCTCTTTTATTTTTTTTGCCGATATATTATGATCCAGATTTTCATTTATAGAGTTATATCTTTAAATGTAGTATTAGGCTCAAGATTTTCGGCAATCCCTGAAAATCTTATATATGTAATTAAGTAATTTTAAAATTTAAAGAATTATGAAAGACTATAAGACTAAATTTGTAAAAGATTCAGATTCGAATGAAGTTAAATTTTACAAGACTAAGAAAGGTTATAAGTGTGTAATTAATTGTATCTTAACGGGTATTGATCCTTATGATGAAGATATTGAATTACTAGATAAGTTTAAAGGAGTAGAGTTATGCTCTAAAGGAATAGCTTTTAGTATGTCAGCTTTTTCAAAATGTCACCCGGATGATCAATTTAGTGATGTTAAAGGGAAAAGATTGGCAGAATCTCGTTGTAAAGCTAAAATATTCTCAAAGTCAAAAAGAATTTTACAATGTCTTGCTAAACCTAAATTGCAAAGATATAAGAAACTTGAGAATGCTATAAATACTTATGACCAAGTATTAAGTCGTGAAAATAAACATATAGATGAGATAAAAGATTGAATGGTTTTTATAGTTATAGTTAATTTGTTAGAAAAGTAGATTAGAAATAGGTCTACTTTTTCTATTTTTTAATCCTTCAAAGCCTTATATATGTAAACAAGTAAATCTAAAAGAATACTTGTTTATTCTTTTTTGAGATATTAACAATTAAATTTTATAAATATGAAGAATTATTTTTCAGTATTAAGATGGGTTAGTAATATGGATTATAGCCCAGATGATGATGGAGGTAAAAACGCATTAGTTCCTGTTTTTGATAACTGGAACCAAGACTTTAAAATTGGAGAAAGAATAATACCAAACTATGAGCTACTTTGGAAATTACATACTGCTTGTGTAGATTGGATTAATTTAGAGAATGATGATTTTAATCCAGCACATAACTTAGATTTGAAAATGAAGTATGTTTTTTATACCTATGAAAGAGTGGATAATCCTACTTATTTATCTTGGTTCTTAAGTAATGATCCAGAAAATGCAATTCCTGATTTTTTAGATGTTGAAGGAAATCTTATGGAAAGTTACAAGATATATAGGGATAAGTATTTCGAATCTATAATCACAGAAAAAACACAAGAGAATAATATGGACTTCTTTCTCAAGGAGCTTAATGTATTGGCTAGAATAGAAGTTGTTGATATAATTTACGACTTTATAAATGACAAAAAAATTTATATCTTGGAAATGAATAGATTTATATACTAATGCGTAGTATAAAAGAAAAGGAGTGAAATATCTCCTTTTTATTTTTGTTTTATAATCCTCGAAAGCCTTATATATGAGAGGAATTTAAGGGTGTTTGGGAGAGAGTAGCCGTGATGGTGAAATCTCCCTTTTTTATAAACCCTTGAAAGCCTTATATATGTAAACAAGTAAATGTTATTGTAAGTAAAATTATTATAACATTTATTTATTTTTTAAAGCAATTAACTTAATTATTAATTTTAAAATTTAAAAAAAATTATGAATTTAATTTGGAAACAGATTGCAAAGGCTATCCCAATAACAATTGGGGAGCTAATTGGCAGCTTTGGGGCTCAAGCTTTAATAGCAATAGTAGAGTCCTATGCTGAGTATTACTGGAATAACCCAGAAGGTATTGATACTGGGTGTGGTTATTTCATAGATCACCCAGAAGACACTGTGAAAAAAACTAACATAATTACTCTTCTACGGCGTATTGCAGTAGATCATAATTGGTATAAAATAAAACCAATTGCAGAGAAAAAGTTAAAAAATAAAAAATAAAAATAAAAAAAATGTATGTTAGAATAAGAGATATAGTGTTTAGGGAGATAATTCCTATGGGTGTTAAGAAAACAGCACTTAACACTGGTTTCTACTACTACAGTGAGTGGAAACGTAAGAGAAAAGAAAAACAAGCTGCCGAAGAAAGAGAAGAAGAATAATTTTTAAAATTTTAAATTAGAGTGGGGTTTTATTTAATCTCACTCAATTCAAGACAAATATATTAAATTAAACAACTATGAAAGAGAAAAAAGAAAAAAAGAAAGAGTTTATTATCGATTTAATTGCAGGTGTAGTAATTACAACTGTGATAAGTTTAGGAATTAGCAGTCTATTTGAATCAAATAGAAAATTATCTGCTGAAAATAAAGAATTAGAAAGAAGAGTTTCTAATCTTCAAGGAAGAAATAAAATTCTAAAAGAAGAAAATAGAAAACTTAGAAAGGAGAATTACGAAGCTTGCTATCATTTAGGCAAGAAATCAGTAACACATCCTGTAATAAGAATTAAAAAACGCTAACTAAAATATATAAAATGAAAAAGAAAATTTTTATTACTTTCACCACAGTCAATTCTAGAATGTGGAAGAAAGAAAATGGTTTGTTGGAATATCATGACAGTTCTTTAGAGGAGCTGAAAAATGATATTACTCGCGAGGACGTTGAGTTTGTTAACATCCTTGATAACCTAGCCCTTGTTAATTATCTTAAAGAAGCAGGGGTGGAGGTAGAATATAGAGAAAAAGTGGATTACATTTATGCCAATCCTGGTGATGTGATTTATGAACTCTATGGAAACACTTCATTAAGGGAGTGTAAAACTGAAGAAAGTTTACCTAAGTTTACTAGCATTGCAATACGCAGGCATGAAAACTTAGTAAAAGAGTAAAAAAATAATAAGAAAAATTTTAGAAAAACTTCAGAAAATGAAAGAAAAAGAATTAGAAAAAACCGTTATCTCTATAGTCGAAGAACTTAGAGATGGTGAAGAGATTACTAACTCACGTATGTTAGCAATCCAAAACAGCGTTAGGAAGTTGTTAGGGTTGAGTCATAAAAAAATATGTTCAACTAACAAGCAACGACTTGTAGAGCTGTTACGTAAAGTCTTAGGAGAGAATCTCCAAGAAACAATCCAATATGGAACTGCTTATGGAGAAGGTAGAAAACCTACAAAGTTTTCTATAAAAGACTATGAGAAAGCAAGGAAAGACATCGAAAGATATTTTTCTAAAGCCGAAATGAAGAAAAAATCATTAATCACAAGTCAAAAAAAGACTATTATTTCAAAATTGATAACAATTTTGAAAAAAGTTAATGATACTCCAGGTAATACAATTGAAAGAGATTTACTGACGGAGTTAATTCATGCAAAAACCCCGATTTCTGGCACATTAAGGAGTTGGAATTCTGTGTTAGAAAAAGAGGGAATAAGGCTCTTAATAAAATCTACCGGAAGAGGGAAATCCTATAAGGTAGAAAATGTAGAAGAGACTTTAACAAAATTAGAGTCTCTTTATGAAAGAGTAGCTGATGAAAAAGTGGTGGTTAAAAAAGAAAAAGAAACATCACCACTTGTCATCAAAGAGGAAAGAAAGGAACTTACAGAAGATGAAGAGAAGGTTTTATATCTTCTTGCTGAAATATGCAACAGAAAGGAGGTTCCGTATTCCAACATTTGGGCAAACCTTAAAAGACAAGGAATAACTGTTGGGTTTGATTTTAATGACCTAATAAAAAGATCCGGTCTTAAGAAATGGTTTGTGCAGACAAGAAGGGTTATACTAGGGGGTGTTGAGAATCAACTCCAGTTTATTGGAGATCTTAATGCCGTAGCTAGTCTAATGGGGCAAAAAACGACTAATAATAGAATTATTTTATTTAGGTCGTCTTTAGAGCCAGAAGAGATAAAAAGCGTTGTAAAAAACATTAAACTTTTGTCCTATATGCCTAATGCTAGTATATATAGCATTGAGTATTCGGATATGTCCGTACTAGATTTAATTAAAATTAAGTTTAGTTTTAGAGGGTATGATGGATTTATAGACGCAAACGACAAAATCTTAGTCGATAAAGTTGTTAATGAGACTTTAGAAAAAATCTCAACAAATTTATAAACTGAGATATGTAAAAAGAAAAGAGGACTTAACATCCTCTCTTCTTTTATTTTTTTTTAAATATAATATTTATAAATTTGTTCTATAAGTTCTTTATGTCCGAAAGCAAATTCATCAGAGTTCATATTTTTTATTTTAGAATAAGAAATAAGCAGGAATTCACTCACTTCATCTTCTTCTCCACCTCTTTCTTTTGTTTTGGTATTTATTGTACCATTTTTTATTTGCTCTACTAACTCTTCTAAATCTGTTTTTATAATATATCTCTGTGTTATATTTTGTTTTCCTTCAAAATTATCATCCTCTATACCAAAATCAAAGAATTCCCATTGAATTTTATTAAGATCAAGTCCTGTTTCTTCATAAGTTTCTCTAATAATGGCATCAAGACGTGTTTCATCAAAATCTAAATATCCACAAATACCACAAAGTTTTCCTATATTATCGGGACATCCAGGACCTCTACGTTCTAGTAAAACATATAATTCATCTTTATATGTTGCAATTATAAATCCAGCTACAGCAAGAGATCTAGATATCCAATACTCTTTATTTGTATTTTTATCTACTACTTTAAAATTTTTCATTCTTTTTGTCTTTTAAATATAACAGAACTATAATGAAGTTTATCTATTAACTTCATTCCATTTTGTGATAAGAAATTTCTAGTTGGCTTTTTAAGATATCTAATCCACATATCATTAATTAGATTATACATTTCATCTTCATCCTTTTTATATAAGTCATTAAGTTCATGTATATCTAATAAAGTTGTAGTTATAAGAATTACAATAAACATTTCAAAATCAATTTCATCGTCTATTGCTCTATTTATCTCTTTATAACTTTTCTTTAATGTTTGTTCAATGTTTTTATATGATTGATTATTAGTTATATCTCCAGCAGTTTCTATAACTAATATAAATAAATCAATATATTTCTCAGCTATTTCTCTATATGTCATCTTTTTCCAAATATATCTACAAATGGTTTATAATTACCTTCTTTATTATCTGGTCTAATTGAATTATGATCATCTAAAATACAAAAAGCTATCTCTTTAAAGGAATGAATAAACTCATCTTCATTTATCACTTCTTTAAATATTTCAGCTACATGTGATGCTGGATTATTATAAGCCCCACATCCAAAAGCAGTTAATATTAATTTAGAATGTTTATTTAATATAGCAATTCTAAATATGGCTCTTATTTTATCTTTAGTTAAATACACCATACTTTTAGACATCTTTCCATCCTTTTCTATTTTTGGATGATTAACTGCGGATACTGAAATAACATTAGTATAAGATGGTTCATGATAACACTGATAATATTCTGATGCAGGTCCTTTATAAATTGTAACTTGAGGAGAGTATATACCACCTCTAGTACTTAAAGGATATCTACCAGCATTTTTTCTTTTTGTATATGGAGTTTTATTGTAGTCTGTAAATGAGTATAAAGAATATATTAAGTTTGTTCTTCTACAAATTTCTTCTTCACATGCTTTACTTCCTCTTTCTACTCCTCCTCCTGGTGTTGTTTTAGAAGCCGGATTTAATATTACTGCTTCAGATCCCATTTCCATAGCTTTAAGAATTATATCTTTATTTTCTACATAAATATCCGTTTTATTAAAGTATGGTAAATCTGATTTTTTAATTGGATCTAGTTTATCATAGTAAATTGAATTATTTCCTAATATTTTTAACTTATTAAATTCAATAATATCAAATTTACAAGTATCACTATTAAAACATCTATAAAATCCATCATTTATATCTCTTATGGTTTCTTCAAAGACATGAATTAATTCTTCTTTTGTCATATTTTTAATAGTTTAGTACAATTATAAGGAGTTTAAGGAATATATTGTAAAGTTATATCATCAGAATCATTATGAAAATCAATATTAGGAAATATAGATTTAAATTTTTCTAATATATCTTCTTCTAATTCTTTATACTCTTCATCTTTATATTCTTTATCTAATTTTATTTTTTCCCAATCGTCTTTTAAATCTTCAGAAAAATTCCAATTATCATCACATTTTATTAGTTCTGCTGTCCACGGGTCTTTATGTCTCCATCTTAAATATATACAAAACTTTATATTTTTAGATATAAAATAATAATAAATTTGACTAGGACACCACAATAATTCTTCTATAAATGTATATAATTTGGGTTGTTCCACGGTGTTTTATTTGGCGGTGATTGTAAATGTTCATATAATTTCAAGATAATATTCAAATATTTTTTATAATATACCTCTTCATCCATTTTATCAACATCCATCATACAAAAAGGACAATAATATCTTCCAGTTATATTAGATCGTTTTGGAGGTATAGTGTCTGTTTGAATTATTATTATATCTTGTGGTAAATTAATCGATCTCTCTTTAAAAAATTTACATTTGATACAATCTAATTTATATCTATTAATAGAATAAGGAAGACCAAAACACACAACATCTTTAGGTGGTAATAATCTTCCTTTTTCACTCTCTCTTAACTCTACATTTAATGCTAATATTCTTAAAAGCTGAGAATATTCCAAAGTTAATAGTTTTTAAGTAATTCTTTTCTCACTTCAGTTATTATTTCTCCTAAATAATTTAATCCTTTCCAGTTTTTAGGATCAAGTACTAAATCATTATCTTCTGCCAAGCCAATACCCCATATTTTATCTATAGGTGAAGCTTCTACAAAAATTTTATTATCAAATTTAGGATCTAATAATTTCTTAGCTAGTTCTATATCTTGGGAGTATTTCTGATAGTTAAGATCCCAAAATAATTCATATCTTATTTTATCCCATTCATCATCATTATAATTTTTTACAAGACGACCTAATTTTCTACAAGCATCTGGATTATCTCTAGTTTCATATATTTTTTTAGCTATATCATAATCTTTAAAATGAATTGCCTTAAAATACATAAAAGCTTGTTCCGTTGATGTAAAGTTAAATATTTGTAAGTTTATATCCGGATAATAAAAATTAGTTTTTTGATAATTACTTAACCAATCTTTATAAAAAAATACATATTTATCAGTTATTCTCATAGTTTTCTCAATCTAAATCTGGGTCCGACTCTTGATCCTCTTTATATTCAGAATCATTACAATTTTTCTTTTCTTCTAATTCTTCTTTGTTCATATACTCGTCTTTTATTTTTCTCAGTATTGATTTTGTTTTTTGACGATATGATTTCTTGTCTATAATATCATCAATAAAAACACCTTTATATTTAGCGGAATAATACTCTCCTCCATATCCACAATAACCTTGACTTCCGTATGGTATATGTTTTCTGTGTCTATAAGGATTAAGTCTTTTCCTGCTCATATTATTTTTCGTTGTATTAAAAGTGATTCAATAGCTCTCCAATCAACACAGTGAGTATAGTAATTGTAGCATATCTCACCAGTTTCATAGGATACATAATTAACTTCTCCAAATACTAAAGGAATACTAAGAGAAGTATCATCAATTAGAATATCATATAAAAGTTTTCTAGATTTTCCGATTAAAGCAGATTGATTAGGGACATCATTAATACCGTACAAAGGAATTTTATGATCATCAAACCATCTTACAGCTTCTTCTAAACTTGATTCCTCTCTTAACATCCCTCTTATATAATTATAGGGATTATCAATTGAGTTATTTCTACAAGTCCATAAAACTAAAAGATGTCCTGCCTCTACTAATTTTCTTAATACTCTTTCTGCTCCAGTATCAATTTCACAAAATCCATCTGGTAATTTCGGTATAATAGTTCCATCATAGTCAATAGCTATAATCATATTTTATATAGACTTTTATAGTATTCAATAGCTTTATCAAATTCTTTTTTATAATCTTTTTCTGTAATTATTTCTAAATTTTCCTCTTCAAGATCAGAATATAGTTTAATATTACCATTTTTATAATTATTTATACTATAATCACCATCAACATTAGAAATACTTATAGAATAACAAATCTCACAGTAATCTTTATGAACTTTTTTAATATCAGATACTTTGAAAATTGTATAAGAACCTAAACCATCCTTAAGATTATAACAAATATATTGATTAAGGTATTTTTCTTTAAGTTTATTTACAAATTCTTCTGATAATTTTTTTCTTCTATCCAATTCATCTTTTATTGCTGAAATAATAGGATGATTAGATAAAATTTTAGAATCTTGCAAAAATTCTAACAAAAATATTAAGTTAGACTCATGATAGTTTTTTAAAAATTCATAATCTTCTTTTTCAATCCCTTTCGATAAATAATTTTCTAATTCTTCTTTCATATTCTTCTTTTGTTATTATTTGATATAATGTTGATAATTCCTCAAAAGTTGCATTTATTATGATTTCTTCTGATAATTGTGCATAGGTTCCTAATGTATCTGTACGAATTAAAGGTCTAAGATATACGTGAAAAAATGATTTACTATTTATATCTAAAAGTATTCTATAAATATATCCAATACTTATAATTTTTGCTAATCCTTTAAATTTTCGTACTTCCGTATCTAAACAATGTTGTTCACAAAGATCATCATCATAATCAAGACAATTTTTTTCATTAATAATAACATAATTATTAACTAATTTTTTAGAAAGTTCTATTCCATCTTTTTCATATTTTTTACATTTTATAATTCTTTTATTTAATTTTTCTAATATATCTCCTATATTATCTGTTTTTTGACAATTTAATTCATCTATGCCACCACCTCTTTTTTCTAATTTTTTAAGAAAGTCATAGAAAATTAATACATCTCTATCAGAAAATCCACTAGACGGTAATATATTATTTGAACCCTCTGTTTTTGGTACTATTTCTTCTGCTTCTTCATCACTGCAGTAACATTGGGTATTATTAGTATTTGTAATATTATTATTATTTGTTAAATTATATTTATTATTATTTTTATTTGGCATTGTATTTATCTTTACATAGATACTAAATAAGGTTTATCTGTACTTTTGTAGTCCTTAGAAAATAACTCTAAATAACTATCTGTTCCAGCTTGCCATATTTTAAATGGTAACGAACAATCAAGATGATCTATTCCAAAATGTACATCTTTTATATTAATCTCATGTTTATTACAAAATTCTATAATATTATTAACAATCTCATGATGAAGATTATTAAAATCTTTAATTATCTCTTCATCTTGACATTCTTGAAAATTATATTTTTTTGATTCGTTATCCATTATATTTAATATTATAGGTTTCTAATAATTTATCAAAATCTTCTTTACTTATAATATTTACTGTTTCTAAAAATGAATATAAAACAATTGGTTTATATGATTCATCAATATTCGTTGGGCATAACTTTAATTCCATACTACCATCATTATTAACGTATAATGTATGTATAGATATAAACTTAATAGCAAAATCATTACCACCAAAAGCAGGATCAACTATTATATTTACAACCTTTTTATAAATTGTACTTATACCATCATCACTATACTTAATATATTGATTTAAGTATTTTTCATTAAGTTCTTTCTTTATTTTTGATAATTTTGAATTTTTATTTTCTTCAATAACATAATCAACCGCCTTTATTAATTCGGCAAGTGTTATATTATCAAACTTATTAAATTCATTCGTATCTTTTAAAATATCACTTAAATTAGTAATATCCTCTTGTTCAAAATACTGTAAAACAGATACTAACTCTTTATTGTACTCTTCCATATCGAATATTATTTTTGTATTCTTTCCAATTTGTAGATCCAGTCATAGCAAATGCATAAGAAAATACATTATACATTTCCTTTAACCATTCATCCAATGTTCCATTTATTCTTATCCACTCACTTCTAAAATCTTTAATAAATAATAAGTCATGAGTAGATGATGTTGTAATTTCTAAAAAATCAGCATTAATTCCCTGATAAACCCTTTTTATATTAGCTTCTTTTGCACCAAATTCCTTTATTCTCTCTATAGCTTCTTCTCTTGATATTTGTTCTAATTTTCCTTTATTTTTATTATCGCAGTCTATAAATAATGCACCAACTGAATCAATTAATCTTGCAAATATACGACCACACATAACATAGTCAGCACCTAAAGCAAGACATTTTAATATTTCAACTTGATTACATATTCCACCATCAGCTATAATTTTTGTCTTCTTTAAACCAGAACATGAAGTATTTTTTATACCATTAATATCAATAAGTAATGAAGCTAATGGATAATAAAAACCAAATAAACTATCATCTACTACAGACCCAGTACCACAACCAACTCTAGCAAAATCAATACCAGCTTTACAATAATCAATATATGTTTTTGGATTCCATATATTTCCTGTCATTATATTAATACTAGGTCCATATATTTTTTTTAAATCTACTGCCGCATTCAAAATTTCTATATCCCCACCGTTTCCAGTTTCAATACAAATTCTAAACATACCAGTAGATGAATTTCTTCTATTAGATAAAAAATTCTTTACTACTTCATCTAAACTAAAAGAACAAAACACATATTGACACCCTTCTAATCTAACTCTCAAATCTTCAGATCTAGGTAATACTGTTCTAATTCCTTTATCTTCAAATATTTTTAAGTTAGTTTTATCTACTATAGAATTCATAGGACTAGTAAATATTGGTAAACTATTGCATTTATCTACATCATCCTGAATTCCAAAATTGTATTCAGATTTTTTATATCCTGAATTAGTCTCACTAGCTATTAAACAAATGTCGTTTATTTCTAATAGTTTTTCCATTTCTTTTTTAATTTAATTTTTATCATATATAAGGATAATAAGGAATAAAACAAGAGAGAAGGCATATTTAACCTTCTCCCTCACAACTTTGGCAAAATCGAACTCAGAATTAATTCCCTTGTTCATATATAAGGATTTCAGGGGTACAAAATTTAATATAATAAAGGAATAATACGTATCTTATAATTAAACATATTATTACTTATTTCAGTTATACAAGTAAAATCATCCCCCAAATATTCCTTTAATTCATAATCTCTATTATATTTCCTTATAAAAGACATACAATTTTTTATCTTTTCCCACAAATCTAATATTTCCCTAGCTTGAATATAATATATAAATGATTCTTCAGATATATATAAAATTCTTAATAAATCCTCTAAATCTCCGTTTTTAATAGATGTATATATAGTATCATAGAATTCAAGAGGGTTAATAGTCATTATTCCCATTGAACTAATATCTGTTATTAATTCTATTGGAAATTGAAAATACTTAGTTAAAATAGGTAAATCTTTATCATTTATATTGTAAAAATCTATATAAGTCTGTTTATTCTTGATAAGTGAAGATATAACTTTGTGTAATATCTGAATATATTTTTCATATTTAGAAATAAAATTTTTTATCGGAAAAAATAAATCAAAATGCTGATATTTTTTATTATCAATTTTATTAATAATTATTATCTCATTATCTGTATTAACTATTTCATAATCATTAAACAAAACACCAACAGCATCTTCTTTCTTTAATCCAATAGTAGTTAACATATTTAAAGCTTCAGTATACATTAAACTATTTATTCTTTTATTTAATTCATTATAAATAAGAGAATTAAAGTTATTTCCTAATTTAAAACAAGATCTGATTTCTTTATTTTCCATATAGATTTATCATAATTACAAATATAAGGAAATTAAGAAAAAAAAATAAAGGGAGATGCACAATTCGTAGTGTTGGTAAGTCCCACGCATCTCCCCTTTCAAAGACAAAGAACCGATTGAACTAACTATAACGTTTAACCACATAATTAATTCTTATATAAGGCTTTGAAGGCTCTTAATATTAAGAAATTTAGAAGGCCTGAAATTCTTATATATGTATTATTTAAATGATCTCGTAGCTCAGCAGGTAGAGCACAACACTTTTGATTAGGAGCCTATATAGGAAACTATATGGTGAAAAGATCGCTAATTCGGTGAAATCTAAGTTATAGTAATATAATATGACAACGCCGAGCAAGAAATTTTAATAAAATTTCATGTGTAGAGACTTTACACGATCAACCTAAACCTTAACTTAGGCATGGTTAAGACAAAGTCCAGACTACAATATGAAAATAATGTAGTACTGTAATGTTGGGGTCCTGAGTTCGAGCCTCAGCGGGATCACTCAAAACAAAATAACAAACGCCCGTGTAGCTCAGTTGGTTTAGAGCGCTTGACTTACATTCAAGAGGTCCATGATTCGAGTTCATGCATGGGCACAAAAAAGAAGATAGGAAATTAAATCCTATCTCTTTTATTTTTTTTTATAATTTTTCATTAGAACATATTGCCATGCTAAAAAATGATCTAAATGATGCTTCTTCTAATATTTTTTCTGTTTTTATGTCAACAAGTTTATATTTAGTTCCGGGTTGAGCACAGTAATTACTTAGTCCATCTTCTGTTTCTCTGATTAAGTTAATATTATTATTTTTATATAATTTTTTTAATATTTCCCTAGTATACCAATATCTAACTGCATCAGATTTTATACATGTTACTTTACCACCAGATAATTTAAGATATATATAAAATAAATCTCTATTTAATTGGTCTATATCTAAATTTTCTGGAACATCTATAGCTTCTTTTTTAATATAAATTTCTGGCTTTGTATCATCAGTCCAAGTAAATCCATATCTATTTTTTTTATCATAAGGAAGATGAAATATTGTTTCTCCTATTTTTATCTCTAATAATTTATCAACTCCAGTAGTAGTTGTTGGCTTTTTGTATTTTATAAGCGATGAGTGATTTAATACAATATACTTTACAAAATTATGTTTAACCGCATATAAAAAACTCTTATTTTCTAGATTCTGTTTAGCTAGAGAATTTGCATAAACTACTTTTTCTAATATAGTAAACACCTCTTCATCACTATATATTTTAGTTGATAATATTGTTTGTAGAATATCATTTATTCTTCTAACAGCTAATTTTTCTATAATATTATTTTCCGAAGTATGAAGACTGTTATTCAAAAAGATAGATATATTAACAGTATTACTATCAATCTTTTTTATAACTTCTATTCTTATTTTCTTTTTCTTAATACTACTACTAATATTAAAAGTTATTTCTTCTGTTTCTTTATTATAGGTAGGTGTTGTAATTCCTAGTCTTAAATTTCTTAACCAACCGCCTAAAATTAAAACATTATTTATTTTTTCTATTGGAAAATCTTTATATTTATTTAAAAAATTTTCTCTTAAATTTTGTTGTCTTTTTCCTTTTTTGCTCATAATAATGCTATTTTTTAACATATATAAGGGTTTTAAAAATACCGTCTCAGAAACCCCCAAAGCCTTATATATGTAATAGAAAATGATTACCTTAAGCTGAAATATACTTAAGGTAATTTTGTTTTTATATCGTAATCAAATTAAATAAATCAATTATTAACTTAAAAGCGACGACCAAATGCTATATAACCCGGAACTTAAGCCATGAGTAAGAACAACATCATGGGTAATCGCGAAAGCGAAAACACGAAGCACACGAGCTCAGCTCGTGTGAAGTACAGCTTTAACCTCCTTGTGGAGGAAAGCAGAGACGGCATTTTGATGCCACAACAGAAGATCACCATGTCGGGAGACGTGGAGGTCACCGAGGTGCGCAAGTTTGTGCGTGCCGCTGTCAAAGGCGCCTTGGAAGGCGTCGGAGACCATTTCGGACTCGATGATGAGCCCGACCAGGATCCCACTGAGGATCCGCTTCCGGATGAGAATCCGGAACCCGAGGAGTAACATCCTCAAGCCCCCAGAAATGGGGAGAGATAAGGAGACTTAAATCTCCTTTTCTTTTTTTTCAACACATAAAAATAATAGTAATAGATTTTATTTATCTATTACTATTTTTATTTTTTTTTTATTCTTGTGATCACGCCGAGGCTCAAACTCGGGACCTAGGGTTTAGCTTACCACATTATATTTCTATAACCAGTAAACTAAGCAGCATAACTCTCTATTCCTTTTCTCTTCAGCTTACAGATGCTTTAGAGGAATAGCCCACCTGATAGCCCTTATCTTTTCAATATACCTCTACAGTATTATTGTCTGTACTTCATGTCCTCTGCTACTATCTAGTTTACTGTTGTAGTCTGGACTGTATCTTTACCATCACAGGCAGAATACGTACAGTCTCTACGGATCCTATTATAAATTAGTTTCCTCGGGATTATCTATATTTCAAGACCTCCCCCGATATAGTATTCTCCAGTTTATGTGTTCTTTTTATTAGGAATTGACCAAAAATTAATTTAACTTTCTATTTATAATTTCCTAATATTCCACATAAACGCTCCTATTTTGAAGACCCTCGCTCTATTCAACTGAGCTACGTGACCACATATAAGGATTTCAAGGCTTCTAATATACAAAAAGGAGATTTCACTATAAGCTACTCTCTCCTAAAAAAAAATTAATACCCAAATGCATATATAAGGGTTTCAAAGGGTTAAAAATTAAAAGGGGATTTTGTTCCCCTTTATTTTTCATTCTAATAATTTTCTAAATAATTTTTCTATAGATTTTCCTATGCTTTTTTCGAAATCTCTTTTTAAGAACTCCTCAGCCGCTCTGGACTTTGTGTCATAAAAGATCTCCAAAATCCCGTCAATCATAGCTTCTTCTCTTTCTTGTTTTGTCATAGTTTTAATCTCCTATAATTTAAAAGTTTGAAAAAAGCATCCGTCTATCATATATAAGGCTTTCAAGGAATAAAAAATAATAAGGAGAGTATTTCATCTCCTTTTGTTAATTACGGCCATTCTCCAAGAGGTCCATTAAGGTTAGCATCTGGAAATACCGGATTGCTAGTACTAACCTCTCCAGTAGTGGCATCAACATAAACCTGACTTCTACTATTACCAAAGATATATTGAGGATTAGCATCTACAGGGCCAATTTCTTTCCTCAATACACAATGTTTGGAATGTGGTTTAGGACAATTAGCTTCCATAAGTTTAGTAAAAGCTTCTTCAAATGAGATACAGATGGCTTCATTATTTAAGGGATAATCTTCAACCCAAAAACCTTCTTTAACCTCAATAGTATTAGTATCAAGAGTATGTACTGTCATAATAACATGAGTATCATAACAACCAGACTCTACTTCTGTTACTACTTGAAATATGGAAGTAACAGCCTCTACGCTACCATCAGTTTCTTCATCCATAAAGTTTTTCATAAGGATGCAAGTTTCAAACCAACGATAATCTTCACCGTAATTAAGGAACATAAACTCTCTATCAGTAGAAACAGTATTTTCTACAATAAGAGATTCTACTTTAGTTTCATTAAGATTCTGTTGTTCCTTCTTCTCTTTTTCACAAGATGTTAACATAGTAATAATTGCTAACATCATAACAAAAATAAATTTTCTCATATTTTAATTATTTAGTTATTGATTATTTTTTATTGCATATATAAGAATTTCAAGCTTTATTACTTGCTTTTTTACTAATTGGATAGGCCCAGTAAGTCGAATCTTTATATCCATGTCTCCACCTAAATCCATCCCAACTATTTAATCTTATTTTTGGAGCTGAAATAAATGGATTATCTGTTGTCCATACGTTCTTTCCTTCTGGTGGTTCTAATTCTTTTACAGTATGCCAAAATTCATTCATAGTTGATCAAGTAGTGATTTAATTTGATTTCCATATTTTTTGTTTCCTAAAAATCCAGAACCTTCATCAATATCAATACTTAGTGTACCATTTTGATTTCCTTGTTTTTCTGTTTCAAATCTTATTCTTATTCTTTGATGTGTATTAGCTGCTCTATCTCCTCTAATGTTGAACCAAATAATAGGACTATCATCTGGTGTGCTTTTGTATGACCATGTGTTTTTGTTAAAAATCCTATCTCTATAAAATTTTTCAGGATCTATTAATGCCTGTTGTTCTATGTCTAAGTATTGATCCCTAGTACATTCAAAACAATATGGATTATCTATAAAACCTATTCTTCTTGGATCACCTATAGGAACTTTTTTCATTTGATTTTTGTTGATTGAGTCTACCACAATAGATAACAATCTAATTCCGTCTTCTATTCTTTCATTTATAGATCTTTTCATAATAATTATAATTGTTCTGGTTCAAATCCTAACACTTTAAATAATTTTTCAACTCTATCATGATATTCTAACCATTCATCAGTTACATATCCTTGATAATAGTATTCAGAAAAATATTCTCGTATCTCTTTTAACTGTTCTTTTATTTCTTCATTCATCTGCTTTAAAGTTATATACAGGTTTAATAATTTCTACTATTTCAACTGTATCTTTTATATTTTTGATTATTTCTTCCATCGGTTTATATGCTTGAGGTGCTTCATCTATTGTTTTGTTATTTAAAGACCAAGTATCAATTCCTTCCATAGATTTCTTTACTTCTTTCAAATCTAATAGTTCTCTTGCTTTTGATCTTGACATTAAACGACCAGCACCATGAGGAGCCGAATAATTCCAGTCCTCATTTCCTTTACCTATACATATTAAAGAACCATCTCTCATATTCATAGGTATAATTAATCTCTCTCCATCTTTTGCACTTACGGCTCCTTTTCGTATAATTCTAGCTTTAAGGTCAATGTAATTATGTATAGTCTCAAAGCTATCTATACTTTCAATTTTTAGTTTATCTAGAATTATAAAAGCCATCAATTCTCTATTTAAATGAGCGAATTCTTGACAAACACTAACATCATTTAAATAATCCTCCATATTCTTTCCCTCTAACCAACATAAATCTTTTGGAATAGTTGGTCTTTTCTTTTCAAATTCTTCCTTCAATTTTCTTAAGGCTTGTGATATCTCTTTTTTTCTTCCTGACTCTTTATATTTCTTTGTTAGTTCTTTTACGGCCGAATTTAACTCCTCTTTTGTATTTCCGGCTAACGTTTTTATAGCTAGGTTCTGATAATGCTCCGCTACCTGTTTTCCTAAATTTCTTGAGCCGGAATGTATAACGAGGTAATAATTATCGGCCGAGTCTTTATCAATTTCTATAAAATGATTCAATTTTGTTAATCTATAAATTCATTTCTTTATAGTTCGGAGCACACCTTACACCTAAATATAACTTTAGATGCCCCAAGTCCCTCTGCTCTCTACAAGGTGTCTGAATTAAATCAGTTGCACTTCTCTCGGAATTATCATCTCAGATTTTCCCGATATGGACGAGTTTTACAACGAATAGCTATTAACTATTCTGGAGGCAATCATCTTACTTCACCTCCACCTAATGAACCAACAGAATCAGCTAATCTTCCTATATTTCTTAATTCTTTTTTACATTTTAACTTTTCTATTAATTCACTTGCTTTTTTTCTATATTTTTGATAAGCCGGTTTTATATGTATCCAATCTTTTCTAACTTCACAACCAAAAGGAATATAAGCTTCTATTATATCTTGTAAATGTCGTGAATCTGGTTTTGAAGATAATTTATGAACCAACATACCGCAACCTAAATCTTGGCCCACTATATTACTGATCACTTTATCCTTCATTTCAGAAGTAAATCCAATAACACAACCAGCACCAGAATGGCAATCAGGTTGTATTCTTATTTTACAGCCATCAAATACGCCAACCTTAAGTAATTCTCTTATTTGATCTAGTGCCTCTTGTTCAATATTATCTGTAAAAATTTTAATATCGTATCCTTCCAAACTAATCATATTTTTGATCTCCTATTTAATTATTTTCGAAACCACCAAATTGTGCAAGACCAGAAGAGCCACCCAAAACAAATCTTATGTTCATCATCTAATTGATACATAATAAACGGTAAGAAATGAAATTGACAAACCCACCAATTTTCACCATCATTAGAGTCTCTTAAATTTTTTGGAAAGCCACACCAACATTTATATCTTATTTTTCTCATTTATTTTAACCTTTCATAACCAAATATCGTCTTTATATAATATTTTTTACGTTCTTCTTTATCCTCTTTTAGTTTATCCAATAATCCAATTATAACAGGATCATATGGCTCAGTACAAGAAAACATAACAGGCCAATATAAAATACCATCAATTCCGTTTGTTATATCATAGTATAAAGTCTTCCAAGAAAATAATCTCTTAACTTCTATCGTTGCAAAAGTATTATTATATTCATTTATCTCAAATTTTGCTCTAAACTTCATATTAAACATTTTGGAAACGTATGATAATTTTCTAACTTATCTAAATTCTCTTTTAAATCTTCTATAAAACTAACAGCCTCTAAGTATTGATCTATTGGAAATTCTACTTGAAAAAACTCATTATCTTTTTTCCAATATAAATCCCTCCAATTAAAATACCACCACTTTTTAACTTGAATAACTAAACGATCTTTTCCATTGTTAGTTAATTTTCTATCTATTCTAAATTTTATCATATTTTTTTATTTATTATACATATTTAAGGCTATTGAGGAAAAGTTGTAATATGAGTGTAAACGAATATATAAAACTTCACAAAAGAGTTTCTATTCAAGTATCCCCAGAAATATATTATTATAAGAGATAGAAAAAAAATAAAAAAGAAATAGAAAAATATTAATGCAAAAAAAAATTAATAAAAAATAGCAAAAACCAATATAAGGTTTGCTCAAAGGACGTAAGGACTTTGAGGCATCATTGGCAAGGCCACGCAAAAAAGGACTTGCCAATGCAATGATGAGAAACACTACACGCTAAAGAGATAACGATATGATGCTTTCCTCTTCGAGTAAACCATCATAAAAGAAAATAAAATCCTTCGTATTTTATTTCCTCTAACA
>Ga0247609_10002518_pt1 | contig 19309 bp, 16 predicted proteins | sample 172DNAGHGlowgp2_FD_193487 | JGI IMG/M metagenome (GOLD analysis project Ga0247609, IMG submission 193487) | Sheep rumen microbial communities from Palmerston North, Manawatu-Wanganui, New Zealand - 1728 DNA GHGlow gp2 | ecosystem: Host-associated > Mammals > Digestive system > Stomach > Rumen ...
ATTGCCCGCATGCCGGGTTTCGAGGGCGTTCTACCCGTCAATTCTGTTACCGCACTTGTCGGCGCTCCTGTGATTGCGAGTATATTGTTCCGTCGTCGTCAATCAGTAGAATGAGGAGCTCCCCATGTTGCAGCAGTGGCTGGCAATGGCTCATGCAACGGGCGATAATGTCATCGCAGAACGCCTGAATCTGCTGGCGCGGAATCCTCGTCCATAGTTCGCGGGCCAGCGTGATGTTGCTGATGTCGATGGTGATGCCCGATTCATCCAGCAACTGGCGGATGAAGTCGATATCCATCGTCGTCTTCCGGCTGTGCGTATCCAAATGGCCGGCTGCCAGTTTTACGGCCTTGCCGAGCATCACGCCGAGGGTGACGTTCCTGAAATCGAGGTCGGCAGCCATCTTCAACGTCTCACCGATGTAGTTGCCGTATTGCACAAAAGCCTGCTGGGGCAGGGTGGGGTAACGTCCCTTGAGGAATCGTTCGCTCTTGGCGCCGCTATTGATGACCACGCGGTCTGAGCCTGAGGCCTTGGCCACGGTCATGCATTTGCGGATGCTGTCGATGAACGCCTCTTCAGAGAAGGGCTTCACGATGCCCGATACACCAATGATTGAGATGCCGCCCTCGATGCCGAGCCGGGGGTTGAACGTGCGGCGGGCAATCTCCTCGCCGTTGGGGACGGAGATGGTATAGACCCACCCCCATCCCCTCCCTGAAGGGAGGGGCGTGATTAGACTTTCAATATTCGTACGGATCATCTCTCGCGGGCCTTTGTTGATAGCGGGAGAGCCGGGAGGGAAATCGAAGCCCGGAAGGGTAAATCTTCCGACACCCTCGCCGCCGAGGATTTCTAACCACTCCCCTTCCTTTATGGAGGGGCCGGAGGTGGGTCTGCAGCTTGCCCTCACCTCGATGCCATTTGTCACGTCTGGGTCGTCGCCCGCCTCCTTGATGCAGTAGGCATAGCCGTCGGCATATCCCACCGCCACCATAATTGTCTCGCCATTGGGCAATAAAACGGGCACCTCGGCTGGTGTCTCGCCATAGAGCAACCGCCTAGTCGCAGCCACAGCCGCAGCCGTCGCGCACGTCCCCGTCGTCAGGCCGCTGTGCAGGGGGAAGAACTCCGGCAACAGACGTTCCACAGCCCGCCGCAATCCATACGGGCCGTTGACAGTACACAAAAGGGACGGTTCTTTTTGTGTACTTTCTATACGTTTCAGGGCGATGATGCGCATACCCTTGGCCTTCGCTTCTTCCACCTTCTCGACAAATCCGCCACTCAGTCCGCTTTCCTTCAGCAAGATGGCGTCGGCGTCGGGCATCGTGTTGTCTTCGTAGTAGCAGAGCTGGTCGTCTGTTGCTCCCTGCCGATGGGCCAGCGCGATGCTACTCTCTCTATTCAGTATCCTATAAATGACCCTCACCCCCTCATACTCCAACCATTTCAGTTTGCCGATGCTCTGAACACCCGTCGTTGCCAATAGCGTCCGTCCGCGAAGGTCGGCGGCTAAGATATCGGAGTAGTCGTCAATCCAGATGATGTCCTCGGCACGTGGCGGATAGATACGCTCGTAGCGGATGACGGGAATGCGGAGCGACTCTGAGACCTCGGCTATCGTCTGGTGTAGTTGTGAGGCAAAGGGGTGGGCGGCATCGACGATGAGACGTTCCTCATGCTCTTGGCAGAACGCCAGCATGGCCTTCGCGTCCAACGCTCCGTCGATGCGCAGTCCGTGGTGCAGCGTCAATTCTTGCTCACCTGTCTTCGTGCTATAGTAATAAGGTGTACCTGCCTCTTCCAGCACCTCAGCCGCCCGGCGGCCCTCCGTCGTTCCTCCAAATACGAGTATCATGCTTCGGCTTGTCGGAAGAGGTGGGTGAAGTGTTTCGAGTAAAGTTCCGAAAGTCCTTGTCGGTTGTCGATAGCCTCGCCGACGACGAGCATCGTGGTGAGGGTAAGGTGGTTGTCGTGGACTATACGGGCGAGGTCTTTCAGCTGGCCGCGGTAGATTTTCTGGTCAGGCCACGTCAGGTGGTAGCAGGCTGCGACGGGGGTATCCTCGGGATATTCCTGAAGCAGTTGGCGCTGTACGTCGTCGACGATGGCTGCCGAGAGGAATATGCACATGGTCGACTGACTGCGTGCCAGCAGGTGCAGCTGTTCACGCTCGGGCATCGGTGTGCGCCCCTCACCACGGGTCAGGATGATGGTCTGTGTGCGCTCAGGGATGGTAAACTGGCTGCGCAGTTCGGCGGCGGCAGCGAGGAACGACGAGATGCCTGGGGTGATGTGATACGACATGTGGTTGGCGTCGAAGAAGGCCATCTGCTCCTGAATAGCGCCGAAGATACAGGGGTCACCGGTATGCAGACGGACGATGAAGTGGCCGCGGTCGTAATGCTCCTTCATCAGTGCGCATTGCTCCTCGAGGGTCATGTCGGCCGACGAACGGACAACGGCACCGGGCTTGTGGCACTCGGTCAATGCTTTGGGGACGAGGCTTCCGGCATAGAGAATCAGGTCGGCTCGCTCCAGCATCTTGCGGCCGCGGACGCTCACCAAGTCAGGGTCGCCAGGGCCGGCACCGACAATCTCGATGTGACCCTCGGCGGGGAAACCACCAATCACACGACTTTGGCGGAGATGGGCGTGGTCGATGGCGAGGGCTGCCGTCCAGTTCTTGCCCTTCACCTTGGGAATGATGAGTTGGCCATGATTGGAACCTAAGATGGCAGCGGCCTCGCATACGCTCGGCGTGCCGACGTGTTTCTGGACGGTGGCGCTGGGGTTGGGCACGTCGACGGCGGCGAGTTCTTCGGCAGTATAGAAGACCACCTCTTCGTTGTATTCATCTACGAGCATCGCGCAGAACTCCTCCTCTTCTTTCACGTCGATGGTACAATACCGGTGGGCGCAGGGGAGGATGCCACGATGGGCAAAGGCCTCGTCAATCTCGTCGTAGATATATTCGTAGTCGTCGGGATGATGAGCCAGTCCGAAGCCTATCGTCCCCACCATCGGTACGAAATGGAGTTCGAGCATACCATAGGGGGCCGAGCGGTTGTAGGGCGACACGATGATCAGCAGCTTGTATTTCCGTGGGTCGGCCTCGCTGATGTCGTTGATGATGGTGACGTGGTCGGGCTTGGTAGCCTCCAAGTAGTCGGTGCCCTCGTCGCGGGCTTCGAGTAGCAGGGCCGTTGGCTTGCGGTTGACGAAGGCGAAGATACTGGCGTTCATGTCGTCGATGTCGCTGGCGACGGGCCAGTCGAAACGCTTCTCGAAGGTGTCGAGTGCCCACAGTCCGGCGTTGTCGCTCTGGGTAGTGATGACGGGGTGGGCACCGAGGATGTCGGCCACTCTCTGCGTCAGGTCGTTGGCTCCGCCCACATGGCCGCTGAGCACGGAGATGACATTGCGCCCGAAGCTGTCGACGCAGACCACGGCCGGATCGCTGTGCTTGTCTTCAACGAGCGGGGCGATGGTGCGCACGCAGATGCCCATGGCGCCGATGAATACGAACGCGTCGTAATCGTGCCAACAGGTAGCGACGGCGTGGCGGCTGATACTGTCGGCAGAAAGTGCCCGTAGCAGTTGGTCGGCAATATTTTTGCCTTCGCCGCTGATAGTGATGATGGCTGTTTTCATGATAGCTGTTTATAGCATGTTCTCTAAAAGTTCTTGGTGATGACCCGGCAGGATGATGTGGTGATTGCCGATGGGGTCGCTGAGGAAGTAGCTCTTGGTGAGATTCTTGTCCGTCAGTTGTATCACCTGCTGGGTACGGCAGAGGTCGGGTTTGGCCTCATTGCGTAGCAGAGTACCTTCAGCAATGAAGTGGCGCGTGAGGTCGCCAGAGACCTTGAAGACGGTGACGGGGCCCTCCTTCATATAGCCTCTCACGCCTGTGCCGATGCCCGACTCGTAATGCGTGTCCAACTCGTAGTGCTCCACCATGTCAAGGGGGATGGTACAATGGGCAAAAAGCATTTCGCCGGTCTCGGGATTGATGGCCGAAGGATTAGCCTGAAAGCCCGAGATACCCAATAGCGAACGACTGATTATCATTGTGAGCATAGCTGGTATATCACCCTCACAACCGGCCACATATCCTTCGGCGTTCAGTCTTGCCAACGGCAGACAGCCAGTGTCTTTTACTGCTGTCAACAGGTCGAAACAACGAAGGGTGAAACCTTGGAACTGATACTTGGCGATGATGGTCTTCAGCGCTTTGTAGATGCCGTCTTCTTGCTCCGCCTTGACGTTGTCTATCAGTTCCTGAATCGGCACGCTGACCAGCGAGATGCCTAACCGCTCGTTAATCTTTACTTTGTCGGCATGACTCGAAATGAGCCAGTCTGACGGCTCGCCTATGACACCGAGTCTTGTGCCGTTGAGCGTCTGGCGGGCTTGCGCAACTTTCGACAGGATGGTAATGCGACGGGCAATGTAGTTACTGCTTCCGTGGATAATCTCGCCTTGGATGTCGCGTTGCCTGAGGTAGGAGAGAATCTCCATTGAGGCGGCGAGCGAGTTACTTTTGCCTGATGTCAGCAGATAGAAGGGTGACGTCGATTTCTCTTGGAGTTCAGGCAGCAGGCGTCGGAAGATGCCTTCAGTGCCTCCTGTCCTGACGTAGATCAGACTGAGCGTCTGACGACCGTAGTCGCTATAGTCGCTACCTTTCAGTTGATACTCGATGCCGAGGCTTCCGAGAAATTCGTTGGTCACGGCACTTACCGCCTTCTCGTCGTGCAGTTCCGACGTAAGCGTGTAGATGGCAATCGTCTGGTTCTCTGTCATGGTTTGTCGTTTTGTGATTCAGGGGTGATAATACGGTAGTTGCCGCTCAGGTGCATAAAGGCAAAGAGGCGGAGCAGGCCGTCGTAGTAGGCGTCGAAGTAGCCATCGTCGAAAGGCTCGTGCTTCATGTTCCACAGGTGGTTGACAAACTCCTTGCTCTTCGCGTGGCTGCACAGTATGGAGGCGGCAGCCGTGGTGGACACCAGTCCGATGCTGTGGCGCAACTTGCGGAAGCCGCCAGCCTGAAGTATCTCGTCGTCTTCGGGCAGTGTGCCGTCGGTGCGGTATTGGTCGACGAAGGTGTCGACCCCCTGTGAGTAGAAGAAGTTTTGGATGGTCTCACCATACTGCCGCTGCCACTCGCCGTCGGCACAGCTCCATTCGTAGTCGAGCGTGATGTTCATCGGCACGCGCCATGAGTCATAGCGGAAGTTGTTGCCACCGCCACGACGACCACCGAAGCCCTGCATCTGCGAGCCGTCATACTGGCACATGTCAGGGTTCAGACCCGTCTTTGAGTTGATGGCCTTATGCAGGAACTCGCGGCTTTTGGCGGCACACTCGTTCCAGTGGTCGCTGCGCCCGTCGTCGGCCCACCGTGCCCACACCTCATAGAAGGCGGGAATATGGTAGCTCGGATCCGTGAAACGCTGGCCGAAACCGTCGGGGGTGAAGGTGATGAGCTTCGTCTCGGGGTCAATGAGGTAGATATTGTCGTGCGGCTGTATGCAGTCGAGGATATGCTGCGCCTCGGCCTTGTAGTTGATGCCCGAATCGTTGCCCCAGCGGTTGGAGGCGAAGATAAGGGCGGTGATGAAGTACAGCTCGCCGTCGCTGGCAGCTCCTTGTGCATTGCGTGTGCCGTCGGTCTTACAGCTCCAGGCGAAGTAGCCCTTGCGTGTGCCCTCCTGATGTTGCATATAGTGCTTGCTCCAACGCCACAGACGGTCGAAAATATCCTTCTCGCCAAACTGTACGGCGATCATCATGCCGTAGGACATACCTTCGGTACGGGCGTCGTGATTCTTGATGTCCGAGACGTAGCCCATGGAGTCGCCCACTTCGAAGTAAACCTTGTTGGGACCGAGGAACACGTCGTTGAACACTTCCTTCAGTTTTTCGTCAACATCGCTCTGCTTATAGCCCATCTCTACGAACAAGTTGCGGTATTGGCCGGTTTCGAACGCGCCTTTCTTCCAAGGCGTGAAAGCTGTAGCATGGACGGCGAGCATCAGCGCGGATGCTAGGAGAACAGTCTTTTTCTTCATTTTCGTGTTGCTTTAAGTATTTCTATTGGGTTATAATCATTCAGTTGGATGCGGAGTGGCGGCTCCTGTTGCAAATCGAGTTCACGGCAGGCTTCGTCCCATAGCTGTCGGCTGGAGGGACGGCTTGTCAATTGCTCAACAACGGGCGACGAGACGCTGTTCATGACGATGACGCCGCCGGGAGCCAGATGGTGTAGTACCTCGGCCATGATTTCCTTGAGACGACCTTCGTGCCCGCCGATGAAGACGGCGTCAGGTGTTCCGTATGTCGCGATGTCATCGCAACATACGGAACGGAAATCGCCGATGTGGACGTTGATGCCGGGAGCACCGTGCCGACGGGCGTTCTCGTGGATGATTGCCTCGCACTCCGGGCGAATCTCGAAAGCCTCGATACGGAGATGAGGAAACAGCAGTCGTGCCTCTATAGACACACTGCCCGTGCAGGCGCCGATGTCCCATAGTTCATGGTGGCGATGGAGGTCTAATGCCTGTAGGGTCAGCAGCCGGATGGGCATCTTGGTAATCATCTTCTCGCGGCCGTCGAGCAGGGCAAATTCAGAGTCGGGAATGCCAAAGGGTTTCGAGGTACGAGGGTGCGAGGGGAGGGAGGCACGTGGGGCGAGAATCACGCAGTTAGGCTGGGCGAAGTCGCTCTGCGCGGCTTCTTCAAGACTTAGGCGCAGCACCCTCTCAGACTGTGGATTGCCAAGGTGCTCGCCAACGTACATCGTGTAGTCCCGATAGCCGTAGTCCAGCATCCGTCGGGCAATGGCAGCAGGCGTGTGTTCGTGGTCGGTGAGCACACCGATTTTCCCAGTACGCTCAATGAGCGCCCTGTCGAGCTCGTGCCACGGCCGACCTGTAAGTGAGACGATGCGCATATCGTGGTAGGGCATGAGCAGACGGTGAGCCAGCATCTGCAGGGAGTTAAACGATGGGAAGAGCACGACGTCAGCCTCAGGCAGCCGTTTGCGGATGGTGTTGGCAAAGCCGAAGAACAGCGGGTCGCCGCTGGCGAAGACGATGATGGCCGAGGTACGAGGTACGAGGTACGAGGTGCGAGAAATGTATTGCTTGAAAACTGCGTCGAGGGGTACGGTGATGTCTATCCATTCGGCATCTGGAGGTAGCAACGGTGCTACAATCTCGTGGTGGCGCCTGCCGCCAGAGAAGACCTTGCCGCTGCGGATGATTTCCATGACCACAGGCGGAAACCAAGGGTTGGGGTTATCTGTGATTCCAATAACGATAAACTTCATAATTTTCAATTTTCCATTTTCCATCGTTCACAAGTCTCGGCCTGGTTTTAGCTGGGCGGCGTCGTCAAAGGTGAGGATGGCGTTGCAGAGGGTAGCTGCAAGGTTGCTTCCGCCCTTGCGTCCCTCAACGATAATCTTTGGGATGTCCTTGAAAGGCTTCACCATGTGCTTCGACTCGCGGACATGCACGAAGCCTACAGGAGCAGCGATGATGCCGGCAGGACGGGCCTTACCCTTTCTGATTAAATCACAAAGTTCCATGAGGGCTGTGGGCGCATTGCCGAAAACGAAGAGCGCGTCGGGGTGTTCCTCGACGGCGAGACGGATGCCGGCTTGCGTGCGGGTGATGCTATTGGCTGCGGAGAACTCTGCCACGCGAGGGGCGCTCAGGTAGCATTTTGCCTCGATACCAAGTCGCTGGAGTGCGCCTTTGCGGATGCCGCTTGTCACCATCGTTACATCGGTGATAATCGTCTTCAGCGTACCGTCTTTAACCTTATGATACAGATTCTCCACGGCACTCTCATCTGAATAGAGAATGTCCTCCATCTCGAAATCGGCGGTGGTGTGGATGGCATGCAGCAGGGCCCACTTGTGTCCCAAAGGGTAGTCTCTTTTCAGTTCGCTGGCAATGGTACGGAACGACTCAATCATGATGCCCTGCCCGATCTTATTGCCCTCGCTTGCCACTTCGCGATAGTAGCCACGAGGCGTGATAATCTTTCCGTTACTGATATACGACTGCGAATTGCCAATCAGTATGACAGTAAACATATCCACCTCCTCAGGGTCGAAGTCGCCAAGCGTCGTAATCTTGATGCTCTGTTCCTCCCGGCCAGCCTGACGGACATAGCCCACGGGAGTTTCCGCAGAACGCTCATTCAGGAAGAGCTCCTGCAGACGATAGAGCTGCCAGTAGCGACCATGCGATTTCGGATTGTAGACCGCCGTTACGAAATCACCCTCGGCAGCAGCACAGATACGGCGTTCGATGATTGTCCAAGGAGTCATCAGGTCGCTGAGCGAGATGATACACATATCGTGGCCGATAGGTGCACCTAACAGTGAGGCAGCTTTCTGGAAAGCAGAGATGCCGGGCAGTACCTCAATCTCCAATTCCGAGCCACGTTCACGCTTCATCTCATAGACAAGTGGAGCCATTCCGTAGAGCCCTGCATCACCAGAAGAGATGACAACCACCGTCAGCCCTTGTTCAGCCAGGAGGAAAGCCTGCTCTGCACGCTCACGCTCCTTCTTCATGCCCGTGTCAATACACTTACAGTCAGCCTTCACATAACCCTCGATGAACTGGAAATAATACTTGTATCCCACGATGGCATCAGCCTCATGTACAGCTTTCAGCACCGCAGGTGTGATGTCTTCCTGACTGCCAGGCCCGATGCCTGCAATGATGATCTTCTTCATGTTAGCTCTCGTTTTCGAAAAGTTTGCTGCAAATTTACGAAATAATCCCGAACGGCCAAAGCGATTTGGAAACAATTTTTACAGGAAGGAAGAGTTTTTTCGTTATTGTTAGTAAGTAATAGAAAAAGTTTTTGTACCTTTGCAGCCGAATTGTGGCCTTTCCGCTGAAAGAGAACCAGAATTTGACAGACAGTCCGGTATGAACGCGTTGGATAATGTTAGTATCAAGGCTGAAAACAGCACAGGATTTACCTCCTTTGCCTTCCCCGAAGCGAAAAGCTCAAAAACAGGGGCGTCGGTAAGGTATGTACCATGCGATGAAAGGAAATGGTATGTGCTCCGCATTAAGTATGGACAGTCGCAGGTTGTGGCAGATGCCCTCATCGAAGACGGAACTTACGTCTATCTGGCCAAGGTTTGGAAAGACATTCGTAATAAGAAAACCGGCAGGAAGCAACGAAAACTGCTCCCGTTCATGAACCTTCTGTTTGCATACGTCACAAGACCAGAGGCCGACCGTTATGTCAAGGAGTCAAAGCTGTCGAAGTACACGACATATTATTATAACCACTTCAATACGGACGACAACAATAACAACCCGCCGTTGACCGTCAGTCCCAGAGACATGGAACCCTTGGTGAAAGCTACCGCCTTGCTCGACGAGCATGTGATGGAGGTCGATATCAAAACCTGCAGGTTTGTTTCTGACGAACTGGTTCGTGTCACCGATGGCCCCTTCGAAGGCATAACAGGGCGTGTCGCCCGTATTGCCCGACAAAACCGGGTGGTCATATATATCAAAGGGCTCCAGTCTGGTTTAACAACCGCTTATATCCCGCCCTGCTTTCTTGAAAAGGTCGAAAATGACACTTCTCACGACTAAATAATTAAGATAATGAAAATACTAGTTACTGGTGCCAAGGGGTTTGTTGGTAAGAACCTCTGCTGGGCATTGAAGAACATACAGGCAGGAAAGGATAAGACCCATCCTGGACTGACTGTAGAAGTGGTGTTTGAGTATGATTTGGACTCTACACCTGAGGAGTTGGATGCATGGTGCAAGGAATGCGACTTTGTATTCAATCTGGCAGGCGTGAATCGTCCGAAGGAACAGAGCGAGTTCATGGAAGGGAACTTTGGGTTCGCTTCCACGCTGCTTGATACACTAAAGAAATACGGGAATACTTGTCCTGTTATGCTGAGTAGTAGCCAACAGGCCAGTTTGACAGGCCGCTTTGGTAACTCGGAGTATGGCCGCAGTAAGAAGGCCGGCGAAGACTTGTTCCTCGAATATAGTAAGGAAACTGGTGCCAAAGTACTAGTGTACCGTTTCCCGAACCTGTTTGGCAAGTGGTGTAGGCCGAATTACAATTCTGCCGTAGCCACCTTCTGCAATGCCTTTGCCAACGACCTGCCGTACACGGTCAATGATTCCAGTGTTGAGCTGGAGTTGCTGTACATCGACGATCTGGTGGACGAGATGATGGCAGCTCTCGAAGGCAACGAACACCGTTGTGAGTTCAACGGCCTCGAAGTGGTTCCGTATGCTGCGATTTCATCGCAGCCTGCTCGTTATTGCTACTGTCCCATCACTCACCACGTTACCCTAGGCGAGATAGTCGAACTGCTGAAGACCTTCGCTGAGCAACCAAAGACCCTGATGATTCCGGAGATTCCTGCGGGGTCGTTTGCTAAGAAACTGTACAGTACGTACTTAAGCTATTTGCCGTATGAAAAGACCGCCTTCCAGTTAAAGATGAATGTAGACGAAAGAGGCTCATTTACTGAACTGGTGCATACCTTAAATGCCGGTCAGGTCTCAATCAACATCTCAAAGCCCGGCATAACAAAGGGCCAGCATTGGCACAACACCAAGTTCGAGCAATTCATCGTGGTCAAGGGCCACGGCCTGATTCAACAGCGTAACCTCAACGATCCCGAGGGCAAGGTGCTGGAATGGGAGGTGGATGGCGATCACATTCAAGCCGTCCACATGCTCCCAGGATACACGCACAACATCATCAACCTCTCCGACACTGAAGACCTTGTGACGGTGATGTACTGCAATGAAATTTTTAATCCTAACAAACCTGATACTTTTTTTGATCCTGTAAAATAACGAATATGGCACAATTCAAGGATAACGGGAAGCTGAAGCTTCTCATCATTGTGGGCACACGCCCCGAAATCATCCGTTTGGCGGCGGTTATCAACAAATGCCGTCAGTACTTCGATTGCCTCTTGGCACACACCGGACAGAATTACGACTACAACCTTAATGGGGTCTTCTTCAAGGATCTCAAATTGGCCGACCCTGATGTGTATATGGAGGCTGTAGGAGCCGATCTCGGCGAAACAATGGGCAACATCATCGCCAAAAGCTATCAGTTGATGGTGGAGGTAAAGCCCGATGCCGTGCTGGTGCTGGGCGATACCAACAGCTGCTTGAGCGTGATTGGGGCCAAGCGCCTGCACATCCCCATCTTCCACATGGAGGCCGGCAACCGCTGCAAGGACGAGTGCCTGCCCGAGGAAACCAACCGCCGCATCGTGGACATCATCAGCGATGTGAATATGGCTTACTCTGAGCATGCCCGTCGCTATCTGGCTGACACAGGTCTGCCCAAGGAGCGCACATACGTCACGGGTTCCCCGATGGCTGAAGTGCTGCATAACAATCTGGCAGAGATTGAGGCCAGCGATATCCATAAACGTCTGGGCCTGAAGAAGGGTAAATACATCTTGTTGTCTGCCCACCGCGAGGAAAATATCGACACCGAGAAAAACTTTATGAGTCTCTTCACCGCCATTAATAAGATGGCAGAGAAATTCGACATGCCTATTCTTTACAGTTGCCACCCCCGCAGCCGCAAGCGCCTTGAGGCAAGTGGATTCCAGTTGGACAAGCGTGTCATCCAGCACGAACCGCTCGGTTTCCACGCCTACAACTGTCTCCAGATGAATGCCTTTGCCGTGGTGAGCGATAGCGGCACCCTCCCCGAGGAGAGTAGCTTCTTCACCTCCGTCGGTCATCCATTCCCAGCCGTCTGCATCCGCACCTCCACCGAGCGCCCAGAGGCTCTCGATAAAGGCTGCTTCGTGCTGAGCGGCATCGACACCAAAGGTCTGCTCCAGAGTGTCGACATTGCCGTAGAGCTGATCAAGGACGGCAACCATGGCATCCCCGTTCCTGACTATGTGGACGAGAACGTGAGCACAAAGGTCGTCCGTATTATCCAGAGCTACGTTGGCGTAGTGAACAAAATGGTTTGGAGAAAATTCTAGGTAATTAAAACAAACGATATATGTCAGTATTCAAAGATAAAGTCCTCCTTATTACCGGAGGCACCGGCGGTTTTGGAAATGCCGTTCTGAACAGATTCCTTAGAACCGACATCGGTGAAATCCGCATCTTCTCCCGCGACGAAAAGAAGCAGGACGATATGCGTCACGACTTCCAGGCGAGGATGCCGGAGGTGGCCAATAAGATTAAGTTTTACATCGGCGATGTACGTAACAAGAGCACACTTAAGTACGCCATGAAGGGCGTGGACTATGTGTTCCATGCTGCTGCCTTGAAGCAGGTGCCCAGTTGCGAATTCTTCCCGATGGAGGCGGTGAAGACCAACGTTATCGGCACGGACAATACGCTGGATGCAGCTATTGACGCTGGCGTGAAGTGCGTGATTTGCCTCTCAACCGACAAGGCAGCGTATCCTATCAACGCAATGGGTATCACCAAGGCCATTGAGGAGAAGATTGCCGTTGCCAAGAGCCGTCTGAGTGGTGACACCAAGATCTGCTGCACTCGTTATGGTAATGTCATGTGCTCCCGCGGTTCCGTGATTCCACTATGGATTGACCAGATTCGCAAGGGTAATCCCATCACCCTCACTGAGCCCAAGATGACCCGCTTCATTATGTCGCTTGAAGAGGCTGTCGACCTCGTCCTCTTTGCCTTCGAGAACGGTAAGAACGGCGACATCCTGGTTCAGAAAGCGCCTGCCTGCACCATCCAGACGCAGGCCGAGGCTGTGTGCGAACTCTTCGGTGGGAAGAAAGAGGAGATCAAGGTCATCGGCATCCGCCACGGCGAGAAGATGTATGAGACTCTCCTCACCAAGGAAGAGGCCGCCAAGGCTATCGACATGGGCAACTTCTATGCTGTTCCTGCTGATAACCGTGACTTGAACTACGACAAGTACTTCAAGGAAGGCGACGTGAAACGTGCTACTATTGAGGAATTTAACTCGGACAACACCTATCGCTTGAACCTCAAGGAGACTAAAGCGAAGATTGCCGACCTCCAATACATCAAGAACGAGCTGGCTGGTATACCTAACCTGGTATGATTGATGCCTCTGTCTATCGTCAATAAAGTTCTCTCATAAAAATAGACAGGTTACTGAGCTGAAATATACGATTTCATAAGATATTACGTTTAAATGATTTGGGTAATGCCCTTATGTGGTTTACCGTTTTATTTTATTAATCATTCAAAACAAATTATCATTATGAAAAAGTATTTCATGATGGCAGCAGCAATGCTGTTCGCTGCTTCTTGCAGCAACGACTCAGAGTTAACTAACGTAGTAGAGAACAACGCAGAGCAGGCCACAGCACCAGTTCGTGTGCATGTCAATGATTTCTCCGTCTCGATGACGGAGATTCCTGATGGAGGCACCACGCGTGCGGCACAGGACGTAGTTGACTACACTGATGTCATGGCCATTGACCTCGCCTTCTACGAGGATGGCACCGAGGTGTACAAGCACACGCAACTGCGCAGTGACAACTCCACCTACACCAACTTCGGTGAGTTCTCGTGCGATTTGCCCGTTGGCAACTACACCCTGGTGGTCATTGGCCGTGGCTACAGCAGTGGTGACGTGTTCGTCTTGACGAGCCCCACCTCAGCAGCCTACACTACTGAGCGTGCCCGTGAGACGTTCTGCGCCACGCAGGATGTGACGGTCACCAATGCGGCTCCGCTCGAGCTGAGTGTCACCCTAAGCCGTGTCATCGCCAGACTCAACATCCTGTCCACGGACGTCCATTCGGCTTCTGTCACCCGAATCCGGACCACCTATGGTGCCGGTGGCAAGAGCTTCAATCCCACCACAGGCCTTGCAACGGTCAACACCGGTTTTGCTGTCACCAATTCCGGGTACTGGGAAGGGGAAGGAACCTTGCATATCAGCAACTATACGTTCCTCGCAACGGATGAACAGACGATGACCATCACCCTTGAGGCGCTCGATGCAAACGAGAATGTGCTGAGCACCAAGGTCATTCCAAGCGTCCCCCTGAAGCGCAATCGTGTGACGACGCTCTCGGGTCAGCTTTTTACGGCTGACGCCTCTGCCGCCTCATTCAAGGTGGAGACAGACTGGATTGAAGGAAACACAGTTAACTTCTAATCATTCGGGAGGAATGATTATGAGACGACTGTTCACTAAGTGTGCATTCCATGCACACGCCCCCGTTCCGCCTGTGCGATTCTCTGCACGCAGTTTCATCCATTGTACATGCGCTTCTGCTCGTGTCTTCGTTCATTGTGTGTGCATTTTATGCATACTCCTGCTGCTCCCCTCCTGCGAGAAATCCGTCATAGACTCTGATTCTGCAATCAATGGTTCTCCCGCTGACGCAAACCTGACAGTCACAGTCTTCCAAATCGAGAAGACCCCGTTCGGAATTCTTACCCGTGCTGGAAAACCCGCCTCCGATGCCTGCACGCGCCTGAACTTCGCCATCTACAATATGGATGGCACGCGTGTCAAGCAGACCAACCAGACCTCTGCCGAAGCCGATTTCGGCAAGGCCTCCTTTAAACTGGAGCAGGGCGATTACCAGCTGGTGGTTGTAGGTCATAGCAGCAACGGCAACCCCACGATGACCGACCCCACCTGCATCAAGTTCACCAACGCGCAGGGCTACACAGACACGTTCATCTGTAGCGGCACGGTCACCATCGCCGATGAGCCTGTCGAATATCAGGTCTCGCTCGACCGTATCGTAGCGCTTTGCCGCTTCGTTCTGGCGGACGATGAGATTCCTTCCGACGTGAAGAAGATGCGCTTCTACTACACAGGTGGCTCCGGCGCCTTCGATGCCACCACGGGTCTCGGTTGTGTCAACAGCAAGCAGGATGTGAAGTTCGACGTTCCTGCTGATAATAAGCAGTTCGACCTCTACACTTTCTTACACGACACCGAGGGCACCATCCATCTCACCGTGACAGCGCTCGATGCTTCGGGCAACGAACTCTACAACCGCGAGTTCGACGTACCCATGCAGCAGAACTACATCACGTGGCTCACAGGTTCCTACTTCAACGGAAGTGGCTCCTCATCCTCCAATGTCACCAACGTGACAGTCAACACCGACTGGGCTGGCGAGACCCACATCACCTTCTAAATAGGCTGGTGAGACTTAGATGACATTCTAACCAACTTAGGGGCAGGCTTCCGTAGGCATCCCTTACGAGGCCCTGCCCCTCTGTTCTGTTCCTCACAGTGTCCTGCGGTTTCTCCTAACTAATGTCACGTCTCATTTGTCGCCATTCCATGGCGCCCCCAGTCCCGAGCGCTTCCCCGCAGTCACCGTGCCCGACGGTTCTCCGTCGGGGAATTATTGTCCCGTATGCTCCGACACCGTCGCAGCTCATCATGATATGACTGTCAAAGAAATTTTCGACCTGCGAAAGTTGGGCCACATAGAGGAGGCCTATGAAGCAGCACGAGAGATTTATGCCCGTGACAAGTCTCCCATTGCTTCTTCGGCAATGTTCTGGACAGCGGTTGATATATTGCAGTCTCGTGTTAATCAAGATAGGGTAGAGGAGGCAAAGAAGATATTCATGGCTCTGGAGCGACTACTGGATTCCGTGACAAACGAAAACGGTTACATGCACGCTACCATGGAGAATTGTAGGAGGTTGATGGAAAGAGGTGAGGCAAGGACAAAACAGCTTGAGGAGGGACCAATACACATGAAAATGGGTGTATGGGGTGAGGAGTTGGCTGTAAGGTATCTGTTAGAAAAAAGTTATGTTATTTTGGAACACGACTGGCACTCAACCCATCGCGACATCGACATCATTGCTCGCCAAGATGACTGCTTGGTCTTTGTCGAAGTCAAAACTCGTCGTAACACGACTTTTACACAGCCCATTCAGGCTGTTGACTACAAAAAACAGAGAAATCTAAAGTTGGCAATCAATCACTATTTAAATTACAGAAAATGGGATGGCCCCATCCGCTTCGATGTCATCACTGTCGTTGGAGAACTGGGTACTCCCAACCCAGAAATAGAGCACATCGAGGATATCCATCTTTCAGTCCGCTGAGTGCTTTCCTAATAAGTCGCCATTTGTGCTGCAAAGGCGAAAGCATAACTGGATGAAGAACATACAGGCTGGGAAGGATAAGACACATCCAAGGTTCAAGCAATTCAACGAAAGGTCTCGCGAGTGCGAGGCCTTTTGTCGTTTTAACGCCCAAGTGTTTAATGTTAACTGTTAACGCGAAACCGCCTTTATCTCATCGGCCATGATGACAATTTTGAGCCCCTTACAGGGGAATTTTTCGGGTCCCTGGTACATAGGGACACCCCACTGCGCTAGGGTATATTCCCCTTTTTGGGCATCATGTTAAGATGTTAAATGTTAAATGAAAGGCCGGTGCAGAGATGCATCGGCCTTTTTTGAAAAAAGTTGGAGTGGGGGTGTAACATTTCTGGTTTTTGACTACTTATAGGTAGAAAGTTGAATCAATAAAAACGAAAAATATTATGGAGTACAGAATTACACAACCGATTATTTGCAGCGTGATGAGAGGAACGCTGGGGGATGATGTTTATGTGGACGGGAAGTCGTTTGAACTATTGCTGGAGATTCAGAGGACGCTGGCGGTGTTTGAACCGATAGAGGATGATGAGGCGAGGAAACTGTGGCTGGAGATTCCACGAGGGACTGCGGAGGAATGGAAGGCCTTTGACGATATGCGAAGCGGGTACTCGGATGATGAGGAGGACAGTGTGGCCAGTTATCAGGAGGCACTGGACGAGGAGTATCCGTATGAGACACAGTGGTTGTTTATGGTGACATCGACCTATCACGAAAACACGTTTATGAAAATCTCGGACAGTGACCACAGGTATGTGATTTTCACCAACAGGCATTTTCACGATGATGCGTATCCGACGGATATGGTTTGGCTTTTCGAGCCGTTGCTAAAGTTGGTAAAGGAACGGGTGGATTGGATTGTGAAAGATACAGAGGCTTACAATCGTTATGTCGTAGAGCATGTGCCTTATCGCCAGCGTTCGGGCAGGATCAAGAGCAAATACCTGAACAGGATTATTCCTGGACGTGGATTGGAGGTGGAGAATCGAACGCATTGCATCGAAGTGATGAAAGAACTGGTGCGAAGGGAGAAGATATATTCGGGAGTGAAAGAGGGGACTGTTGTGGATTGGAATTGTATGGGTGTGCCTGCACCGTTTGACACGATGAGCATCCGCACGTTCTGCAAGTATTATCGCATTGCTGACACGATTTTTTGGTTAGGGGCGGATAGTAAGCGGGCAAAGAAAAGGGCTAAGGCAAAAGACGATGTGGAGTATTACAGCAGTTATGCACTGCATCAGAAGCTGGATGGCTGCGATTTGGATAGTGTGGAGGCGTTTAAGAAGTTCGCGAAGGACCACTATGGGGAACTTGGCTTTTCGCGGATGAATGTGGGTGCGACAAAGTATTATGCTGGCGGGAAATGGATTATCACGTTTGGCATCAGCTATTCGGCATACGTGGATGTGGGGCTGAAGATTGCGATGGCGCTGTATGAGACAGGGGCTCCAGTGGTGTTTTACGATGCTGGGAATCTGCTGCATATATTGGAAGAATCGGGCAAGGTAAGGCTTACACCTTTTACGTTTCACGACTACTTGGAGGGTGGTGATGATGAGGGCGTGTTTGAGCTGCCGTATGTGGAGGATTGCGACAGGGAGGGTGAGTTGCCCCGGGCCCAGTATGATGAGATAGTAAGGCTGGCGGAATGGGAACCCGATGTTCAGTGGAAGTTGGACAAGGTGATCCCGTTGGAAGATAAAGTATATGATTTGATTCGGGATGAGGTGACGGAGCCTCTGACGCTGAGTGAAATCAGGCATCGGATTGAGAGGAAATATGATACGTATTTGTCTGTAGCTGAAAAGGATGGCTATAGTGGGTACTACTATATGCGACCGATGAGGAACGAGAGGCTGACAGTGGCTGAAAGCAAGAAGTACTATATGATTGGGACCGGATTCCCAATGACGTCGTTCTGGGTGCTTTTGGTAATATTCATAGAGTGTGATTCCGTCCAATGATCCGCGTATTTTCTTTTCGAGATTTGCGAGAGAGATGTTCTCACCATATTCGTCCATCACACGCCAAAGACCAGTATCCAGCTGACGTTGCAAGTATTCCAAGCATGACTGGATGTTCTTGGCATAGAGGTCTGTATGGCTGCGGAAGAGGAAGCGCCAGCCATCGCTGAACTTGCCGATGAAAATTTGTTCTGTCATTTTGCCTAGCACGTCTTGTAGGTATGGGGTTCCATATTCTTCGTCACAGATGTCGCAGCATTCAATCTTCCGCTCGTCGAGCAGTTTGTGGCATTGCGCGATTTCATCCTCAGTGGGGATGCGCTTGAGGTAATAGTTTGTGCTCATAATTCTATTACTTTATTCGGTTCGAACCCGTTTGTAAGATGCTCATTGTAGTACATACCTCTCCTCGCTTCGATAGTTTTTCTGTGCATATTCCGCAAAGGTGTTGCAATTGTGCTGCTTGATTTTCTCCGTGCCGGCATTGTAGATGTCCTCCAGCTTTAGGAAATGCAGATTGGCAAGAGAACCGCCTGTTCCAACATCAAAGCGAAGGTCCATCGACTGGGCATTATAGTCATCGAACTTGCCGTGGCTGTGACCATGCAGCATCAACGTCCCGTAAGGTTTCTTGTTCGATGTTAGCATTGGATAATGGCACATCACGACCCCGAGTTCTTCCTTGTGCCACGATATCCACCGTATCCGAAAAAGGTCGATTGGGCGAATGCTTCAGTATATTCGAATGGCCAAAATGCAAGTCGGCCGTGAAATAGATTTGGTTCATAATGTATTTTATTATGTTTCGTTGGATTCTAATTGAACGATATGTTGTGTTCCCGAAAGTATGGTCAACGCGTCAAAGGCATGGGCGAAGATGTCATCGGATTGGCCTTGATAGCGAGGTTGACTTTTCATGAACTCCTCGGTTGTAACCCAGTGGCAATAGGCGGTATCGCCATCAAGTCCTTCCGGGCCAAGGAGAAAACCGACTTTGTAGTGCGGATAGATGTGGTCTTTGGCATCCTCGGTAACAATGACTACCATCGCACCATTGTTGTTGTCGGGCTCATCTCAGATTTCTGTTGATTGCACTCTAAAAGCAATAATATTGTAACAATTATTTTATAATGAATTATTAACAAAACTGTTAATATTCAGACGTTT
>Ga0247609_10002519_pt1 | contig 19301 bp, 12 predicted proteins | sample 172DNAGHGlowgp2_FD_193487 | JGI IMG/M metagenome (GOLD analysis project Ga0247609, IMG submission 193487) | Sheep rumen microbial communities from Palmerston North, Manawatu-Wanganui, New Zealand - 1728 DNA GHGlow gp2 | ecosystem: Host-associated > Mammals > Digestive system > Stomach > Rumen ...
CTATTATGTTTAATATCTAAAATATTATAAATCAATTAATTATACACCAATGAAAGTTTATCAGACGAAAGAAATCAGAAATATCGCTGTCATCGGCGGTAACCGTACGGGTAAAACCACTCTCTGTGAGGCTATGGCCTTCCACGGCGGCGTCATCAGCAGAAGAGGCACCGTGGAGGACAAAAACACCCTCTCCGACTACCGCGAGGTGGAACTCGAAAGACAACAGTCTATCAACAGCTCCGTCATGTATGCCGAATTCAACGGCACCAAGATCAACATGGTGGACTGCCCCGGCTTCGACGACTTCATTGGTGAGACGATTTCCGCCCTCCGCGTGATGGACACCGCCCTCATGGTCATCAACTCCCAGAACGGTGTCGACGTGGGTGCTGAAATCCAATGGCGCCACGCCAAAGCCGCCGGCATCCCCGTGATGTTCGCCGTCAACCAACTCGACCACGAGAAAGCCAACTTCGACGAGACCCTGCACCAGCTGAAGGAATACTTCGGCGGCAGTGTCATGGCTTTCCAATACCCCGTCAACGCCGGTATCGGCTTCGACGCCGTCATCGACCTTCTGCAAATGAAAATGCTCAAATTCCCGGCCAACGGTGGCAAGATGACCGTCGAGGAGATTCCCGCCGACCAGATGGGCAAAGCCGAAGAGATGCACGCCGCTTTGATTGAGGCCGCCGCTGAAAACGACGAGGCTCTCATGGACAAATACTTCGAAGAGGGCACCCTCTCTGAAGACGAGATGATTAAAGGTCTGAAACTCGGTATCGCCAACCGCGGCACCTTCCCGGTGATCTGCATCGCCGCCAAGACCGACCAAGGCGTTGACCGCCTGATGGACCTCGTGGTCAAGAACTGCCCGACTCCCGACGAGGGCCGCACGATGAAGACCACCAACGGTCACGAACACAAGTGCAATGCCGCCGAGCCGTTCGCCGGCTACATTTTCAAAATCGGCATTGAGCAGCACCTTGGCGAGGTTGCCTTCATCAAGGTTGCCGACGGCGAACTCAAAAAAGCCGACGATGTGCTGAATACCAATACGAACACCAAGGAGCGCATCTCCCAGCTGCTCGCCTTCTGCGGCAAAAACCGCGTGGAGGTCGAAAAGGCTGTGGCTGGTGACATCGTGGCCACTATCAAGCTGAAAGCTTCCCCCGCCTGTACCACGCTCGTGGCCAAGGGCGACGATGTGATTGAGCCCACCGTCTATCCGGATCCCAAGTTCCGCACTGCCGTTCGCGCCAAAAACAGTGCCGACGATGAGAAATTGGGTGCCGCGCTCAACGAAATCCGCAAAACAGACCCGACCTTCCAGATGGAGCAGTCCAAAGAGTTGCGCCAGCTGATTATCTCCGGTCAGGGCGAGCAGCACCTCAACATCGTGAAATGGATGATTGAGAAGCTCAACAAGATCGAAATCGAATACTACGCCCCGAAGATCCCCTATCGCGAGACCATCACGAAGTCTGCCGAGGCTATGTATCGTCATAAAAAACAGTCCGGCGGTTCCGGTCAATTCGGAGAGGTCCACATGCTCATCGAGTCATACTACGACGGCATGCCCACCCAGACCAAATACCCGATCCGTGCCACGGAGACCTACGACCTGCCTTGGGGCGGCAAGCTGATTTTCAACAACTGTATCGTCGGTGGCGCCATCGACGCCCGCTTCATGCCCGCTATCCTCAAGGGTATCATGGAGAAGATGGAAGAGGGCCCGCTCACCGGTTCCTACGCCCGCGACATCGTGGTGAACATTTACGACGGTAAAATGCACCCGGTTGACTCCAACGAGTTGGCATTCAAACTGGCCGGCCGTAACGCCTTCAAGGAGGCCTTCAAGAACGCCGGTCCGAAGATTCTGGAGCCTATCTACGATGTGGACATCTTCGTGCCCGCCGACCGTATGGGCGATGTGATGACCGATCTGCAGGGCCGCCGCGGTATCATGATGGGTATGGACAGCGAAGGCGCCTTCCAGATGATCCACGCCAAGATTCCGTTGGCCGAGATGAACAAGTACTCCACCACGCTGAGTTCCATCACCTCCGGCCGTGCCTCTTACAGCATGAAGTTCGCCGAATACCAGCAGGTTTCCGCCGATATCCAGAGCGAAATCATCAAGAAATACGAAGAAGAGCACAAAGACGAGGAGTAAAATCCGCGATTTTTGGATACCAAAATCCCGACAGGTTGCCTGCCGGGATTTTTTGTTTAAGGTTTAAGGTTTAAGGTTTAAGGTTTAAGGTTTAAGGGTTATGGGTTAAGGGTTAAGGGTTAAGGGGTTATGGGTTATGGGGTTACAATTTTCATTAAACCTTAAACCCTCCACCTTAAACCAAAAAAAATCGTATATTGCACGGCTTTTTAAATTGAGCGGTAAAAGGTTTTGTAAATTGAGATAACTAACTATAAACGTATGAGTTATAAGAGTATCGAAAGAATAATGATGGTGTTTTTTTGCACGCTGATGATGGTCTTTGCGTGCCAAAATGCACTTGCCCAGTCGGAGACGGAGGCAGCATCGGAAAATGTGGAGGCTGTTTCGTCGGATACCTATGTTACGGAAGAGTCTGAGGGATTCGACGCCGGTCCGTTCATCATTGAGCACGTTATTGACAGCTACGGCTGGCACATCTGCGGCGACGGCGACAGAAGCGTCACCATCCCGTTGCCCATCATCCTGTTTGATGATGGCCATGCGGTGGTGTTCCTGTCCAATAAGCTGCACCATGGCGAGGCCGCTTACAACGGCTACGCGATGGGATGGGGCGATAACAAAGGCCGCATCGTCAAGTTGGAGGGCGACCTCTATAGCGAATACACCGGACATCTTGAAGAGGGAACGGAATATCCCTGCCATGTTTGCAAATGGGACATCTCCATTACCAAGAACGTCTGTGCCCTGTTCATCTCCCTCATTCTGATAAGCTGTATTTTCCTGTCCGTGGCGAAACGCTACCGCGAGCATCCAGACGAGGCTCCGAGCGGTTTGCAGGCCTTTGTGGAGCCAATCATCGTCTTCATCCAGGACGAAGTGATTACCCCGTCATTGGGCAAAAATTCCAACAAATACGCGCCTTACCTGCTCACGCTGTTCTTCTTCATCTTCCTGAACAATATTATGGGCATTATCCCGATTTTCCCGGGAGGCGCGAATCTCACCGGCAATATCGCGGTCACGGGCATTCTCGCGCTCATCACCTTCTTTGTGACCACCTTCTCTTCCGGCAAGGAGTACTGGAAAGACATCTTCAACACCCCCGGCGTGCCGTGGTGGCTGAAGTTCCCGCTGCCGATCATGCCGTTGGTGGAGACCATCGGTATCTTCACGAAGCCGTTTGTGTTGATGGTGCGACTCTTCGCCAACATCACCGCCGGTCACATCATCACCTTGGCGTTTGTTTCGCTGATCTTCATTTTCGGGCAGATGAATCCCGCCATCGGTTGGGCGGTCTCGCCGGTCTCCGTCTTCTTCTACATCTTCATGGGTCTGATGGAGCTGTTGGTGGCGTTCATCCAGGCGTTCGTGTTCACGTTGTTAAGCGCGATGTACATCGGCATGGCCATCGGTGAGGAGGAACACGAAGAGAAAACAGCAGTAGTGGAAGCGTAAACGATTGAAACTTGAAACCTGAAACTTGAAACTTGAAACTTGAAACAATAAAGTAGTAACCCTTTTTAATCACTTAAATATCAAACTATTATGTCAAGTTTAGCAGTATTATTGACAACTTTGTTGCAAGCAGCAGGCGCAGGCCTCGGTATCGGTAAATTAGGTGCCGGTATTGGCGCAGGTCTGGCCGCCATCGGTGCCGGTATCGGCGTGGGTAACATTGGTAAGGACGCCATGTCCGCCATCGCCCGCCAGCCCGAGGTGTCAGGCGACATCCGTACGAACATGATTATCGCGGCCGCTCTCGTCGAGGGTGTCGCCCTGTTCGCCACCGTGGTGTGTCTGCTTATCGCTGTCGCAAAGTAATGAACCGGAAGGTTTCGGCACGGTTGGTGTCAAACCTTCCTTTTCTCTTGTAAACCAAAAAGTTAAATATATATGGAATTAATTAAACCCTCATTCGGACTGATATTCTGGATGCTCATCGGATTCGGCATCCTCTTCTTCATCCTGGCGAAATTCGCGTGGCCGATCATCTCCAACGGCATCGCTTCACGCAACAAGAAAATCGCCGACCAGTTGGAGGAAGCTGCCAAAATCCATGAAGAAATGGAGTCTCTTAACAAGAAACACGAGGAGATGATGGTGCAGGCCAAGGCCGAGCGCGACGCCCTCCTCGCCGAGGCACGCAAGGTGAGCGAGGAAATGTATGAGAAAGCCAAACTCAAAGCATCTGTTGAAAGCCAAGCCATGATCGAAGATGCCAAGAAGTCCATCTATTTCGAGAAGATGAAGGCTATCACGGATGCCAAGAACAATATCGCCAGATTCTCCATCGACATTGCCCAAAAGGTGCTCACCGAGGAGCTGAAAGACCGCGATAAACAGGAGGCTATCGTGGAAAAATGGATGGATGACATTCATTTCAACTAATCTGTCAATTTACATTTCATTATTAATCAAATAATTACATTCCAATGAAAAAATTATCCCTGTTACTGGTAGCCGCCGCATTGCTGGCTTGCAATGTCTCTTTCGCCCAAGACAAAGAGAAGACGGAGGAGGAAGGCTACATCTTCAAAGTCACCAAGGAATTGCCCATTACGTCCATCAAGGATCAGAACCGTGCCGGTACATGCTGGTGCTATTCCGGCCTTGCGTTCCTCGAATCCGAACTGCTTCGCATGGGCAAGGGCGAGTATGACCTTTCGGAAATGTACATCGTGGCCAAAACCTACAATGACCGCGCCAAGGCTGCCGTCCGCATGCATGGCGATGTCTCTTTCTCCCAAGGCGGTTCGTTCTACGATGTGATTTACGGTATGAAGGCCTTCGGTCTCGTTCCGGAATCCGAAATGCGTCCGGGTGCCGCTTACGGTGACACGCTTTCCGACCACAGTGAGCTTTCCGATGTGACGAACGCCATGGTCGACGCCATCGCCAAGAAAGAGCACAAAAAACTGCAAACCGATGCCAACGGCAATCCTCTTTGGCTCAAATCCATCGAGGCTGTCCATGAGGTCTATCTGGGAAAATGCCCGACGGAGTTTTCCTACAACGGCGTGAAATACACCCCGCAATCTTTCTACAACTCGCTGGGTCTCAACCCTGACGACTATATTTCCATCACCTCCTACACGCACCATCCTTTCTATGAGAAGTTCGTGTTGGAAATCCAAGACAACTGGCGCTGGGGTCAGTCCTACAACCTGCCGTTAGACGAGATGATGCAGGTTTTCGACTATGCCATCGACAATGGTTACACCGTCGCTTGGGGTGCCGACGTTTCCGAACCCGGCTTCCGCAGCAACAGCAGGAGCGGTTTCTGTGTGCTTCCCGACCTTGAGGCAAAGGCGCAAATTGGTTCCGATATGGCTCACTGGACGGGCTTGACTGTTTCTGAGCGTAACAAAGAGTCTCAAAGCAAGCCCACGCCGCAACGCTGGGTCACGCAAGAGGAGCGCCAGATTGCATACGACAACTGGGAGACCACCGACGACCATGGCATGCTGATTTACGGCAAGGCCACCGACCAGATTGGCAACGAGTATTACATGGTTAAGAACTCTTGGGGTATTTATGGCAAATATGACGGCATGTTCTATGTCTCCAAAGCCTACGCCCGCTATAAAACGATGAACATCCTCGTCCACAAGGATGGTATCCCGAAAGACATCAAGAAAAAATTGGGTATCAAATAATAACTCTGATTTTTCTTGTTAATCATTTTGTAGAGACGCACGACCGTGCGTCTCTACGTTTTTTATATTCTTATTCTTTTCTACTGTTCGGTAGCCGCCGGTTCTCTTGTTGCCCTCATACCTGACGAGACCCTCCTCCTGTAGTTTTTTCAGGTAACGGGTTATTGTACTCTTGGGCAGATGTGTGTTTCCCTGAATGTCTGTGATTTTACATCCTGCGTTTGTTGAAATATACTGGAAAATGGCAAGGGCTTTCGGGTTCAGCTTCGCTGTAAGAGGTTCTGGTTGAGGATCCTCTGATACTGGGGTTTCCTGTTTCGGCTTGCTAAGAACGGCTTTGGCAATGGGTATCACCTCTGAACGGTAGGGCTTCCCTATTTTTAACGGGTAGTCCTCGACATTCTCATCCGTAGAGAGGGTTATTTCGTCCTCTGTGCAACTTTTCAGGCAGGATTTGTTGACAATGACACTCTTTGATACTTGCATAAAGTCTTCTTCTCCCAACAATTGTAGAAGTTCCGCCAGTGTGCTTCGCCGTACATACTTGTTTCCATCATGCGTAAAAAAACGGTTGTAGTTTTGAAATTGTTGGACGTAGCAGATTCTGTCGGCATCCAACAGGTAAGAAGATTTGTCGGAGATAGATTGGACGAGCAACTGTCTCTTTAGCCGAAACAGCCTTCTGTCTTTGTCGAATATTCTGATTTTCAAATCCGTATTGTAAGCCAAAATCATCACAACGCTGAAGAGTCCACAATTCCTGAACAGCAGATTCTGCATGAATGTTATTTTTATTTTGAGACTTTCGGTATCGGACATTTCCATCGGAATCAGAGACAATATCGTGTTAATAGACAGAAGGTATTCCACGATAGACAAGGCGATGATTTCTCCAGCGGAAAGCACAAAATAGAGAAATAAATGATTGTTTTTTTGAAATAAGGGATAGAGTATCCAGAAGTTTACTTCGGCGGCAACCACTATCAGGGATGCCAGAAAAAATTCAGTTCTAAGTTCCATCGCGGGCCTTAGGAAACTGTTGGGAACAAAATACCAGATGAACAATAAGGAAAGAATTAGATGACCGAAGAGGGTCCTAAAAAACGGCTTGTTGATGTTCATAACAACTGAATCATTTTTTCGGCAAAGATAACATTTCCTGCGAAAAAGACGTTTTTATATTCTCATTTTATTCAAATGACGATTCTCCAGAAGCCTAAAAGCTCTACTAAAATAACTTTCTGATGTAAATATTATGAGATTATTATTTGGGAATAAGGGTTGAGGATTATTATCCAAGATTTTCATTATCAACAGATTGTATTATTCTCATTAGAACAGATTTCGTCACACTCTTTTTTTTTCGTCACAAAGTGACGAAATCTGCGGGACAACTGATTGGCGAATGTGGGAAACAGGTAGATTTGCGGCATCAAAATAAGTTTCACCAAATCAGATATCTTATGAAAAGAGTGTATTTGTATTTGATTTTTGCGACGGCCATACTTTTGTGCGTGTCTTGCGAAAAAACGTCCAATTCTCAAAATGGCGTCTATGACTTAGCTAACAGGGTGATTCCTTTGTCATCGGAATCGAAGGAATCGGGTTACCTCCTTACTATCAGGGTCGGTCACTCGATAACGGACTGTGGCGGGAGATGTGTTTCAATAGGCGGGAAACCCTACCATTTTAATTGTATGGGATACGGTCATGTCTGCATAAAGTCCGCTGCCGTCACGCTGGTTCAGGTCGGCACCGCCATCACCGCCACCACCACGGACACATTCGGTCTGACCACAGACGACTTCTTCAATATGCCGGATCGCTCGTTGAACTACACGGACGAGAACAACAACCGAGTTTATCTGAACATACCGGAGCAGCTGGTCTATCGGGACAGCGTCACGAAGCAGTTCACATTCACTGGGCTGTTTTTCACCACGGTGCCGGAATACACGAACGATTGACCTTTCGGAGGAGCTGGTTTGCGCGGTTTGTAGAGACGCGCGGCCGTGCGTCTCTACGGTGACCCGAATCATAAATCACAAGTCACAAATCCTATGCACAACGGTACAACATACAGGAAGTTCGGATGACGGCGGGTGTCGTTGCGGCATTTCCCGTGCCGCAGACGGCGCCCCGAATCCGGACGCAAACGGGAAATGCGTAATTTCGCCGCGCCACATCTTCGGATTCTGTTCAACGGGCCTCGCGGGGTCCGGGAGGATGGCGCGGAGAGGAAGTAAAATAACAAGAGGCTCGAAAAATCATTATGAAAAAAGTCTGTAAAATAATGTTGACAATGTTGGTTCTTGTTTCAGGAATCGGTCTGTCGTCATGCGTTGAAACGAGTTGCGAAGCGGGCGAGTCTTATAAAATGGTCTATTTGGAAGAACCTTATAAATATCAGAATTGGTGTAACAAACACTATTACACGGTCGTGGCTCATTTAATCCCAGAATATGTTCCGGACAGTATGATTTACTCACACCATTATAGCGCCCCGTATGCACATTACAAGCTGTGCGGTTCAATACCAAAAGACTTCCGAAATGGCCAAATCATGCATGTTGAGGCTTCTATAAAGCCCTACCGCCCATGTGGGCACATACTGATAGCGGGGGTTCCCTCACCGGATTATGATTCGATAGGTGGATGGAATATATACAAAATCACTTGTGTTCAAAAATAGAGACTGTTATGGCCTCGAACGATACCGCGAATCACAATTCATAAAAAAAAATGTAATTTCGCCAAATCAAACAATCAGCAATTAACAATCAAAACAATGAAAGAAATCAAGATTAAATCCAGTCTTTTCGGAGTGGCACTGGCCGTGTTGGCAATACTGTTCGTTGCAAGAACTACACCTTTACAGGCGCAAACCGAATACCACCCCATTACCGACGGATGTGTCTGGTCGGTAAGCAATGAGAAATACATGGCTGTGGGCGACACCGTGCTCAACGGAAAAACCTACATGAAAATCTATCGGCAGGTCGCCGCCCAGGCTTTCGATTTCAACCTTGAAGAGGCGGAATACTTCGCAGCCGTCCGTGACGACTCCGCAGAAAAGAAGGTGTATGCCTATCTCCCGGCTGGCACGGCGATTCATGAGGGTAGTTCTCTGGCGGTGACAGACACCGCCATGGAGGTGCTGCTCTATGATTTCTCCCTGAAGATGGGGGATACGGTTTGCTTTTATTCAATAGGTTCCATGGTGGTTAAAACTGTCGCCGTACGCGTGGAATCAGTCAACATGTATGTCGGGGAGACGGATCATTCAGTGGTAGTGCATCAGTATTCCTCATCGGACTCGGTGGTTTATCTTTCAGACAATTCCCCTCGGAATCAAATTCTTCTGGAAGGAATTTCGTTATATTCCAAGCCATGTGTGTGGATAGAAGGTATCGGGAGTCTTAGAGGCTTTGGCGAAGGTGACCAGATGAACTTGTCGGATTATAACCAGCGGATGTTGCTCTGTTTCGTAGACGGTGCCGGTGTCTCATATCAGACCGAATTCGACTTGGACGAAGTTCCGAACGACTGTTATAGCACGGGTTTTGGCGGAGACGTGGAAGAGCATTCGCCGTTGGTCACGACCGTCTACCCCAACCCCACCGACAACCTCCTGCACATCGAATTAGCTGGCGGGGAAATCGCCAACGTCGCGCTGTATGACCTGCAGGGACGCATGATGTCGGGCGTACACGCAGGTACGCCCCAACAGGGCGCAACCGCCACGATGAACATGCGTAACGTGCCCGCAGGTGTGTACCTGTTGCGCGTGACGGACGCGGACGGGAAGGAATATCAGCGGAAGATTGTGAAACGGTAACGGTCCCCAGGGTCTGTAGAGACGTTGCGCGCAACGTCTCTACGATGCCCCGAACTACAAATCACCAATTACCAATCATAATTCAATAAAAGTGTATTTTCGCTCAATCAAACAAACATCATTTAAAAACAAGGATATGAAAAAACTTTTTCGAACACATCGTATAACAACAGTAGCAATATCAATGACATTGATGCTACTAACTTTAGGTTGTACACGAACTAAATGTGAATATGGCGAAATGGGATATTTCATCTATTTAGGTAATCCTCAAATGAATAGTAACGGAGTTACTATTCGCGCTTACTTTGTACCTCAACGACCTAATTTAAACATTGACTCCCTATCAGTGGTTTTGACAGATTCCGAAGATGGGTTTATACAAAATTTGGTGTATCCCATTCGTGGACACATACCTTCGGAATTCACAAAAGAGCCAGACATACCCATTCCAGTAATATGCGAACTTGATCCCCGCCTATACATTGACGAGTTTAGATTACAACCTGCCAAGATTGTTTGTATTGAAAAAAGGTAAGAACAATGGAAAAGAAAATAGCGATTATCATGATTATCTGTTGCAATATGATATATGCGCAGAATATCAATTATTTTTATAATCAAGGAGAAAGGCAGTTTTGGACGGTCGATTCCACTACTATAAATTTGATAGTTGTTGATACGACAGACTTGCCTTGGATTTATCAAAATGCGATAGATTTTTTCCATGGGGATGCAGAGGGGTATTACTCTGATGAGGATGACAATCTTGTCATCAACAGCCGATCATTGAACAGCATTAATATGCCTGTTTATTTGTACTTCATTACGGAAGGACATCCTGAAAAGATAAAATATTACACTTACGCGAAAAATATACAAGACGAACGTGTTTTGTTCAGAAACGAAATTGCGGTTAAATTAAAAAATCCAAACAATATAAACACAGTACTATCAATCATACAGGATTATTCTGTGTCAAATGTTGAAATAGAAGACAGCGTTTTCTTGTATATAGTTTGTGATACCGAGAGTGATTTAATTATGCTTGCTAATCAATTGTATGAATCAGGACTTACACATTATTCAGAACCCGATTTCTACATGAATTACGAGTATTACTACAACGATCCCTATTACGGGCAACAATATTATTTGCATAATACGGGACAATCAATAACATTAATTGATAATTCTGTTTTCCATTGTATTGCTGGTATTGATTTGAAAACAGTCCAAGCATGGAATTTCATTTCAAACATTCAAAATTTGTATTCAACAAAAGTTGCTATTGTGGACGATGGCGTAGAGGATCACGAGGATTTGACAAAAAATGGTATTAGTAAAGTGCTCCACGGCTTTCCTGCGATTAATCATGGCCGACCAAAAAAGTGCCATGCCCACGGGCAATGCTGTGCAGGTATCATAGCCGCCGCCTCTAATAACAATAAAGGAATTGTTGGAATAGATGGAAATGCCGACATTGTTCCTGTCAGGATTTCTAAAATAAATATTAACGGGGAATCTGTACATATGAGTAATAAACGCATCGCACGTGGTATTCGCAAATCATGGGAAGAATATGAGTCGGATATCTTAAATGTTTCATGGGGAAGTATCACATTTGTTTCCCAGCAAATTCTTGATGCTTTTCAAATTGCCACTACTAAAGGACGCAACGACAAAGGCTGCGTAGTGGTGGCTGCTTCAGGAAACGATTTTAATACAAATAAAATCAATATTATTGCTGAAATGCCAGAAGTTCTTGCTGTAGGGGCCATAAAAGGCGATGGCAGTCGTGGAGAATATTCCAATTATAATTCAGATTTGAATGTTGTAGCTTTTGGAGGGGAAACACTATATCAACAAGGAACCGATAATGCCTATAGCGACGTATATACTATAGATAGAGAAGGCAGACGAGGTTACAATCAAAACCAAAATGGAAATTATTACGCTTATTTTGGAATGACTTCCGCAGCTGCTCCGATGGTATCGGGTGTCGCTTCTTTGATGCTGTCAGTCAACCCAGATCTTACGAGTGGGCAAGTAAAAGATATTATTGAAAGAACTGCGCAAAAACTTAACGGATATCTGTTTGAACCTGCTTCCTCAACACATCCGAACGGTACTTGGAACGAAAAGATAGGATATGGCCTTGTTGATGCACACAAAGCCGTTGTTTATGCTTATATGTTTGGACAGGATGATATATCACTCTCAATTGACGAACCTATAACTTGCAACACAATTACTTGTTCCTGTGATATCAATCATTCCGAATTATTCACGTATGAATGGAGCTGTTCTTCTAATTTGACCATTGTTGAGCAAAATGGCATGCACGTCACACTCAGACCTCTCTCATCTGGTAGCGGTACTGTCACAGTTAAAGTTTTGTCTTACGGAAGAACCATGTACACGAAACAAATCGCTATTGATTTATCTACCGTGTTGTCCATTTCATTACAACCTATAGCCATTAGCCCTATAACCATCACCAATAATATTCAATGGTCAGATAACAATATGTTATTACCTACAACCTTGATGGTGGATTCTCTTGCTACTCTAACTATTACGGGAACCTTATATAGCACTCCTGGCGCCCGCCTCATCATCCGACCCGGCGGCAAACTCATCGTTGACGGGGGAAAGCTTACCTCGGCCTGCCCCAACGAGATGTGGCAGGGCATCGAGGTGGTGGGCGACCGCACCAAACGGCAACTTCCTCAACACCAAGGGGTAGTGGAACTGCGCAATGGGGCTACGATTGAGAATGCCCTCTGCGGAATCCGCACCGGACTGCGCGAGGACACTGTCAATTTCGCCACCACCGGCGGCATCATCACCGCCGACAGCGCCACATTCAGGAACAACCGGCAGGCGGTGGTGATCAACTCCTACGCGGGCCTCGCGCCGTCGGGCGTCGTTGCCGACAATCAGTGCCTCTTCGAGAAGTGCACCTTTGTGGTGGATGCAAACAATCTTTTTGCCGCCAACAACACGGCATTCGCCGAGCATGTGAGACTTTGGGACGTGAAGTGGGTGAAGTTTTTGGGATGCCATTTCCGAAACGAGATCAACAACAGTCTTGTGTATAACGGTCGCGGCATCTACGCCTGTGATGCCGGCATGAAACTGGACGTGAAGTGCGCTCATGACAATGTTGTACTGCCTGGTTACTGCGGTTGTCCGCCCACGCTCTCGGACTCCTGCGAGTTCTCGGGCTTCGCCACCGCTGTGGAGGTGATTGCCGGGAACAACCCCTACGCAGTGATGGCCGACAGGGTCAAGTTCCGCAACAACGCCACGGGTATGTGCGTCAACGCCAACAACTATGTCACGGTGACCCGCTGCGACTTCGACCTGACCTCCAACCCCCAAGAATTGCGTTATCTCTACGGCTTGTATCTGAGCGGATGCTCCGGCTTCAAGGTGGAGTCCAACCAATTCGATGGTATTGTGCAATATGTCAACGGGATTCGCGCCTACGGGAACAACAGCGGGCTACAAATACAGTGCAACGAGTTTGACGGGAGCGGTGTCGACATCTTTGTCCCGTCCGGTTCCTCTGTAGCCTCGTCGCAAGGGAGTTTGCAGACAAGTGCCGGGAACAAATTCATACAGGCCCACGGCTATAATATTTCCAATGGAGGCGCACAGGCCATCACCTACTACTACAAAAATTCGACAACAAACAGTAACGCTGAACCCGTCTTGAATTCGGGTGGTGTTTCTGTGATTCCGAGTAATACCGCCAATAATTGCGCCTCCACGCTGTGCAATAACGGCGGCCCCGTGTACCCGCTGCCGCTGGCGGGTTTCCAGTCCGGCATGAACGCCTACACCACGGCCTTAGCAGGCAACACCGACACGGACGGAATGGGCAATGCGGACGGCGCAGGGGTTGAGACACAGAATTTTTCGTCTCAACAACAGGCGTTGTCAGACACCTATTACACCGCCGTGCGCACCCTCATGTCCGACAGTCTCCTGGACCTCGCCGCATTAGAGCAATGGCACACGGCAGCCCAGCCCATCGCCGACCCATATTCTTTGACCGAAACGCGGTTCATGGAGGGTTATGCGGAGTCGTTCGCGGCGGATGTGGACGACGCGGAAATGGCGAACTATGCCGAATTCCACGCGATGAAACTGGTGCTGCGGAACAATGTCGCGGACAATGACGGTTCCGTAGAGACGTGCCATGGCGCGTCTCTACAAGACGGGCATATCAATTGGTACGCCTTAACCCCCGCCCAGATCGCGCAGCTGCAGACGATTGCCGAACGAAACACCGGCCGTACGTCGGTGTTGGCGAAAGGGGTGCTCTGTTTCTTCTTCGATATTTGTTATGATGACGAGGACCAGTTGGCGGAGGATAACGGCGACGTGGATGGGGAAACCCGTGCGAAACGCACCGCCGTCAATGTCGCCGACGATGCCGCGCTGACCGTCTACCCCAACCCCACCGACGACCTCCTGCACATCGAACTCTCCGGCGCGGAAATCGCGACCGTCGCGCTGTATGACCTGCAGGGGCGCATGGTGACGGGCGAGGGCGCACACGCAGATGCGCCCCAACGGGGCGGAAACGTCACCATAAACATGAGGAGCGTTCCCGCCGGCGTGTATCTCCTGCGCGTGACGGCCGCGGACGGGAAGGAATATCAGCGGAAGATTGTGAAACGGTAAGAACTTTCGGGGATGTAGAGACGCACGGCCGTTTATGGAAACGTACGGTCGTGTGTCTCTATGTGTTTTAAATGGTAACCATTCAAAAAAAAATGTATTTTTGCCGCCGCAAAGTGGTGAAGGATATTCGTCGTAAAATCCTGAGAGGGAAGCAGGTGTAAGTCCTGCACAGTACCCGCTGCTGTAAGTTTCAAGAAAGAAACCGCATTTTTGCCACTGTCGGAAGACGGGAAGGCGCAGTTTCGGAAACAAGTCAGAAAACCTGCCATGGCGCGTTGTTATCGCTTCGGGAGGTAGGCGGGATACAAAAGAGACCCTAATCGCGCTCTTCGTTCCAGACATTGACCGAAGCATTTTGTCGAACCCTAAATGCCGAGGTTTATGCGTTTATGGAATTTTTTGAAAGTCAGTATTTTATGGGTGCTTGTGTTGCCCTTGTTCGCCGCATCCTGCCATCGTCCGGAACCCGAGCCGGAACCGCAACCCCAACCCGATGCCTACGCCAACGGGATGTATATCCTCAACGAGGGTCTATTCCAGATGAACAACAGCACCTTGTCGTATTATGACTTCACGACGGGCAAGCTCACCGAAAACATCTTTCTGGATGTGAACCACCGCGGCTTGGGTGATGTGGGCAACGACCTGCAGCGTTACGGTTCGAAGCTCTACTGCGTGGTCAACAACTCCAACATTGTGGAGGTGATGGATTTCCGCACGGCCAAATCGCTAAAAACAATCAACATGGCCGGCAAACAGCCGCGCCGTCTTGCCTTTTTGGACGGCAAAGCGTACATCTCCTGCTTCGACGGTGATGTGGTGCGGGTCGATACTGCCACTCTGGAGATTGAAACTACCGTGCATACCGGCCGCAACCCCGACGGCATCTGCGCCTGCAACGGCAAGCTATACGTCTGCAACTCCGGCGGTCTCGACAACATGAAATACGACAACACCGTTTCCGTCATTGACCCTGTCTCGTTCACCGTCACCAAGGACATTTCGGTAGTCATCAATCCCTCCCGTGTGAAAGCCTACAATGACCGCTACGTCTATGTGGTTTCCAACGGAAACTATGCAGATATTCACTACGCTTTCCAAAAGATTGATTGTCAGACCGATGAAATAGTGAAAAGTTACGATCTTGAAGTTTACAACTTTGACATTTATCAGAATTTGGCATACATCTATTCCTACAATTATTCCACCATGACATCTTGGATCAAGGTGTTGGATTTGGAAACGGACGAGTTGGTGACGGATCAGTTCATCACGGACGGCACGCAGCTGCAGACCCCCTACAACATAAAGGTGAACCCCTTGAATGGCGATGTCTATATCACCGATGCGGGCACTTACGCCGCCAACGGCGATGTCTATTGCTTCGACAAAAACGGCAAGAAAAAGTTCTCTTTCGAGGCGGGGCTTTGTCCGGCGTCAATGGTATTCAGATAGTTAGCAGTTAGTAGTTAGCAGTTAGCAGTTTTTGGGGAGTTTGCGATAAACCCCAATAACATTAAACTGCTTCCTTAAGCAGTTCCGGAGGGACAAGACGCACGGAGTGTTAATAACCCCACATAAGCGACGAAGGAGCGCAATGTGGGGCCGGACGAAGAAATACAATTACAAATAATAACAATATGAAGAATCTTTTATTATTTTTCGGTTTAATCTGCATGATTAACCTGATGAGTGCCCAGGAGATGACCATCGTTCATCTGAACGGGCATGATGTTCAAGTGAGAGCGACGAATTCCGTCAACATCTCCGAAAATGATGTCCAGTTTTGGGTGGGCAGCGGCAGCAACAGCACTTTGGTGTGCATTGGCTGGGACGATGACGATGCCGGTTACACTCCGACCGTTGTGGTGTGGGGTCTGCATTGGAACGGCAGCATCACTTTACAAAATGCACTGGATAGTATCGCTGCCTACGACAGCCGTTTCACGTACACCATCAGCAATGGATTTGTGGGATCTGTTGACTATAACGACCCTGTTGCGGGCATTCATCTGTCGCCTTCAATGGGATGGAATTGCAACAGTTATGGTGGTGCGTACGGTTCCACGACCCTTACCAGCACGTGGCTGCGCATTTCGGAATCGACATGCGACGACTACAACTTCAGCACGGTGAACAATCTCATCTATGCGAGCGACCCCAACGGCGGTACTTCCACCGATCCCGTCGATGCTTCCCTTCCTTTCAGCCAAATCCTGTACTGGGTGGGCAGCGGTTCCAACAGTGCTGAGTTCATCGTCAATTTCGCGCAGCCCGACACGGCTTTTGCCTGGGGCTACCGCTTCGACGGGACGACCACAGCGCAGGCCATGGTCGCTGCCATCGCTGCCGCCGACCCGCGTTTTTGGACGGTAGGCACTCCTTCCTACAACGGCGATATCCACTTCGTTCTCGACAACGGCGATACGCTGGGGCTCTCTCCCGTTGACCCTGCCGTGGGTTACAACTTTTGGTGGGCCAATCTCAACGGCGTCAGCGCCGGCTCAGGTTCTTCCGAAACGCTCCATAACGGCGATGTCTTCAAATATGGTGATATGAACTCTGCTATCGGTTGGGACTTCCAATACGGTTATTATATGGAAGAGGCTTGGACAAAGGTTCCCACTCCGGTTCCCGCTCCTGCCGCTCCTGTCGTGCCCGACACCTTCTGCACGACTGTCCATCCGCTGACCTACAGCGAGGATTTCTCAAGCTACACTTCCGACCAAAGCTTGCGTCCCTATTTTGCCAGCGCCCCGATACCCGAGTGCTGGACGGTTCTCGGTAACGGCACTGTTCACCATGTCGGCACTGGTTCATCCACTGATGCGGATTACTTTGGTGGTGTGGGCTATTCCACCAGCACCAACAGCTTCGGAGCCGTCGCGGCCAACGATGCGTTTTTCAACTTCATTGCCAGCCAGATTTATACTGGCAGCAACACAAATTATATCAATGATATGCTGACCAGGGGTACCCGCCGTTATGCGGTACTGCCTGCTTTCGACGCTCCTCTTGCCCAGACGATGCTCACCTTCGATCATCGCACCAACATTGCGGATGCTAACGCGCATCTTGCGGTGGGCTACATTGTGAATGACACCGCCGATTTTGTGACTCTCGAAACTTACGCAGCCGACAACAAAGTTTTGCACCACGATACCATCCGTTTCAGTGAGTATGCCAATGTGCCGGCTGATGCACGTCTCACTTTGATGTGGGATGTCGCCAGCACCACGGCCAGCGCCACAGGTCCCGGCAACCGTTACTGCGGCATTGATAACCTGACCGTTGTGTTGGATGTTGCGGATACCACGCCTGTTGAGACTCCTGATGCTTCCATCGCTGCTGATGACATTCTCTATTGGGTGGGCGAAGGTAGTGAAAGCGCTATTTTTGTGCTCAATATAGACAGCACCTCTGTGGCTTGGGGCTATCATTTCGACGCGGATGACGAACCTACGATAGGCGATATGCTGGTGGACATCGATGCCGCAGACCCCCGCTTGGCCTATACTATCAGTTGGGAGACTTACGAATACACTTTCTTCTACGTGAATCACCCGCTCAAGTTGATGACCGACAACTTCCGTTTCAAAGTGGACGGGATTTTGGCAGACGAATATGATGATTTCGAGGACTATGACCTTACTGACAACACGATCGTTGTGGTAAGCAACCGGACGGGCAATGTATGGGATACTCCTATTACTCCCGCAACAGTGGCTACCATGCCTGTGGATGCCACCATCTCTGCAGAGGAGATTCTCTACTGGGTAGGCGAAGGCAGCAATGAGGCCGTCATTGCCATCAACTGGGGTGTTCCGGACACCGCATTGGCTTGGGGCTTGCGTTTCAGCGGTGATCTGACCGTGACTACAGCTCTGCAGGCACTTGTGGCCGCCGAAGACCGCCTTACAACCAATACCGCCATGTCCACGTTTGACTATAACGACGGCACCACGAGCCTCAGTTTCCAAAATGTTACAGGAAACTACATGCAGTTCATCCTCAATGGCAACCCTCAAGCAGGTCTTACCAGTGTGGTGAGCGACGGTGCTTTCCTGAAAGTCGGGGAGTCCGCATACGGTGTTGGCTACGACTCCACGGCCTTTGCCGGCCAATGGTATCCGATGGGAGTGGCTTGGCCTACGGAGATACATCCCGTTGCGGCTCCTGACACCACGCCTGTCATCCCTGTTCCTGAAGAGGCCACCATCGCTTTCAGCGACATTCTCTTCTGGGTGGGTACTGGCTCCAACGAGGCCGTCATGGCCGTGAACTGGGCTGACACCGCCTTGGCTTGGGGTTACCGTTGGGACGGCACCGCCACCGTGGCCGACATGATGGCCCACATCGCCGCCGCCGACCCGCGCTTCAGCTACAGCGGCACGGGCATGGTCAGCGACATCAACTACATTGACACGGCCGCTGGCATGACCACCCCGCTGGGCATCACCCCGGGCAACTGGTGGGGCAGCACCAACAACGGCGTGATGGATATGGGTATGGCGCAAACCCTTAATAACGGCGACCTTGAAAAATGGGCTGACAGCAGCACCGGTATCCTTGTCGATAGCGTTTGGGTTAATGAATACGGCGGCTACTGGAACTACATCTATGTCTATCCGATGACGATTTATCCTGTCACCGTTCCTGACACGACGGGAGGTTCCGGTCCTGACACGATTCCCGAGCACGGCCCGTTCTGCGGTGCTGTGGGTACGGACGGCTGCAACGCCATCGCTGTGGATGATAACAGCTTCGTGGCATGGGCTACCAATGTGGTCGTTACCAGAGGTCCGCAGAATATCGCCAACCCGAACAGTCCGTTAGCCTCTTTCGGCGACGAAGCGAATGCCATCGGACCGGCCACGCCGAATAACAGCTATGATGTTGTCAGCCTTGGCGACGGCGGTTCCGCGCT
>Ga0247609_10002520_pt1 | contig 19283 bp, 20 predicted proteins | sample 172DNAGHGlowgp2_FD_193487 | JGI IMG/M metagenome (GOLD analysis project Ga0247609, IMG submission 193487) | Sheep rumen microbial communities from Palmerston North, Manawatu-Wanganui, New Zealand - 1728 DNA GHGlow gp2 | ecosystem: Host-associated > Mammals > Digestive system > Stomach > Rumen ...
ACTCTTTTTAATTCCATAAATTAAAGGTATAGTGAAAAAGGAAAAGTGAAGAATTTGCTACCGCACTCCAATAATGGTGAAGTCAACGCGGTAGCAAATTCTTCACTCTTCACTTTTACTTTTTACTTTATTTTGCGTTCTCCTCGATGTAAGCAATGGCATCACCAACGGTACCGATCTTCTCAGCCTTGTCGTCGGGGATAGAGATACCGAACTCCTTCTCGAACTCCATGATGAGCTCAACGGTATCCAGAGAGTCAGCACCGAGATCGTTAGTGAAACTTGCTTCGGGCTTAACCTCTGCCTCATCAACACCGAGTTTGTCTACGATAATAGCCTTTACTTTACTTTCAATTTCTGACATAATTTTCTTCTTTAATTGTTAATAAATGATATCCTTTAAACTATTTTTTGCAACCAAAGAGTCGCTTAGCGGGTGCAAAGTAACAAATTTTTATTGACTTACGCAAATTTTAAGGGCAAAAATACACGTCACATTGCACAGACACCCTATAGTTGTGCAACTTTTTGGTCTATTTTCTCTCTCCTGAGCGGATAATTGTTGCGCAATTGTTCAAATTGCGAAGCGTCAGCTTTCAGTTTCTGACTGTCAATCATCGGGTTATAGAGGTCGAGTGGACTTCCTGTGTACTTGAAGTCACTAGGCAACGCCGGTGGCGCTATTATTCCAGGATGTGGAAGACCAAAATGCTGACAGATGGCATCGATCACCATATTGTCGGCATTCGTCTTGCCGTCTGCTGAATAACCAGCGATGTGCGGAGTACCGATGAATACCTTGTCGAGCAGGGCGGCATCAGGATGGGGCTCGTGTTCCCAGACATCGATGATGGCATCGCGCACGCGACCATCCTGTAAAGCCTGGAGGAGTGCCTGATTGTCAACTACTTCGCCACGGCTGGTATTTATAATATAAGGTACGCGCGGAAGACGATGGAAGAAGTCCTCATCAGCCATATGCCAGGTAGCATATTGCCCTTCACGGGTCAGTGGCACATGGAAAGTAATCACATCACAACGTCTCTCGATTTCGTCGAGAGAAACGAAGGAAGGATTATCCAGCAACGGGTCACAGACAAGCACCTGCATGCCCAGTCGTTCTGCTACTGCCTTGACCTTGCTGCCCACATGTCCACAACCTACAATGCCGATGGTGGACTGGCGGAGTGACAGCCCTTTCTGCTGTTCGAGCAACAGCAGAGCACACTCCACATACTGAGCTACAGAACCGGAGTTGCAACCAGGACAGTTCGTCCAGCGGATGCCAGCCTCCTGAAGCCATTGGGTATCGATATGGTCGTAGCCAATAGTGGCAGTTACCACCAGTTGCACCTTGCTACCCTCCAGCAGTTGGCGATTGCAACGGGTACGCGTCCTAACCACCAACACATCAGCGTCTCTGACATCGTCGGCAGTGATGGCAGCACCACTCAGAAAGACGGTCTCGTCAGCCAGCTGACAGATCGTCTCTCGGATATAAGGTATCTTGTCGTCGACAACAATCTTCATGACAACAGTTTACATGATGCCCAGACCGCGCAGGATATCATTGAGGTTGGCGACAACCAGCAAGAGCAGTACGATGCCAAAGCCAACATACTCAGCACGGATCATGAACTCCTCAGAAGGCTTGCGGCGGGCAATCATCTCGTAGAGCAAGAACAGCACATGACCACCGTCTAGAGCAGGGATAGGCAGGATGTTCATGAAGGCGAGGATAATGCTCAGGAAAGCGGTCATACGCCAGAAGATGTACCAGTCCCATTCGGCAGGGAACAGGTTGCCGATGGTGCCAAAGCCTCCCAACGACTTAGCGCCCTCGGCAGTGAAGACGTATTTCAGGTCGTCAATATAAGTGCCCAGCACATGACAGCCATACTTCACACCTGCAGGGAAGCTCTCAAAGAAGCCATACTCCTGGGTGACAGGCTTATATAGGTCTGCCATACTCTGAATGGCGAATCCTAATTTCAGGTCGGGGGTCAGCGTGACAGCGGTGGTATCAACACGTGCATCGTTGCCGAAAGCAATAACCACAGTACGCGCCTTCAGACTGTCAGCAGCCGTCTTAGAGGTGAGCAACAAGTCCTGACGACGTCCCAACTGATTGATGAACTCATTGTAAGAGTCAATAGGCGCGCCATTGAAGGCCAGAATCTTGTCACCTTTCTTCATGCCTATCTTGGCTGCTGGAGTACCTGGCAAAACACTGTCTACAACAGCAGGCATCAAGGGACGCACAAAGGCAGGGTCGGCCTTGAACATGTTCAGCATGTTCAATTCACCAGGCATATTGATGCTCATGGCTTTACCATCACGGATAATGTCGACACGCTTGGCCTCAGAGATGTCACGATAGAGGTCAGCACTGAAATCCTTGAAGGCACGCTTGTCTGTTCCTATCAGGATATCGCCATCCTTGAAGCCATAGCTCTTGGCTTCCTGGTTGAACTTCATACCCAGCGTCATGTCCTTGACAGGGATATAGGTTTCGCCCCAGTAGAACAGAATCATCGAGTAGATGAACAATGCCAGCAGGAAGTTGACGAGTACACCACCAATCATCACCAGCAGTCGTTGCCAAGCGGGTTTGGTGCGGAACTCCCACGGTTGGGCAGGACGCTTCATCTGCTCCGTATCGAAGCTCTCGTCAATCATACCCGATATCTTGCAGTAGCCACCTAAGGGAATCCAGCCGATACCATACTCGGTATCGCTGTTCTTGGGTTTATACTTGAACAGACTGAATTTCCAGTCAAAGAACATGTAGAACTTCTCTACGCGTATGCCAAACAGTTTGGCAAAGAAGAAGTGGCCACCCTCATGCAGCAATATCAGTATAGACAGTGCCAGAATGAGCTGTGCCAGTTTAATCAAAAAAATCTCCATTATTAACTCTTAACTCTTAACTCTTAATTCTTAATTCTTAATTCTTAACTCTTAACTCTTAACTCTTAACTCTTAACTCTTAACTTTTCAATAGCTCTTCTGCTATGCGACGTGCTTCAGCATCCGTCTGGATATAGATGTCGTAGTCAGGATTGGTGCTGAACGTGCAGCGCTGCATGGTCTCAGCAATGACATCGCTCATCTGCAGGAAGCTACAGCGGTCTTCCAGGAAGGCACGGTTGACGATCTCGTTGGCGGCATTGACGATACACGGCATATTGCCACCCTTCTTGATGGCCTCGAAGGCCAGTGCCAGACAGCGGAACTTCTTGAGGTCAGGCTCGAAGAACTCCAACGGATGGGCAAACAGGTCCAAGCGGTCGCCACTTAGCGACAGGCGCTGGGGGAACGAGAAGGCATACTGGATAGGCAGACGCATGTCGGGAACACCCAGCTGTGCCTTGACAGCACCGTCGCGGAACTGTACGGCACTATGTACGATACTCTGCGGATGTACCAGTACCTGTATCTGACTGGCCTCAACACCAAAGAGCCATTTGGCCTCGATGACCTCAAAGCCTTTGTTCATCATGGTGGCTGAGTCGATGGTAATCTTTGCACCCATGTCCCATGTCGGATGGCGCAGGGCATCGGCCTTAGTCACCGTCTCCAACTGTTTCATATCGAAGTTACGGAACGGACCACCACTGGCAGTCAGCAGTATCTTCTCAATGGGATTGTCGTCCTCGCCTACCAAACTCTGGAAGATGGCGGAGTGTTCGCTGTCGACAGGCAGGATGGGCGTGTGGTGCTGCTGGGCCAGTTGCAGAATCAGCTCACCAGCCACCACCAGCGTCTCCTTGTTGGCCAAGGCGATGGTTTTGTGGGCCTTGATGGCATGAATGGTGGGTGACAGTCCAGCAAAGCCGACCATCGCTGTCAATACCATATCAATGGGGATGGCTTCCACTATTTCATCGAGCGCCTGCTTGCCTGCATATACCTTCACATCAGGCATGTCACTCATCAGACTTTTCAGTTCGTCATAGCGCTGTTCGTTGGCAATGACGATGGCGGCAGGCTTGAACTGATGGGCTTGCTGAGCCAGCAGTTCTACCTTGTTATTGGCTGTCAGGCAATAAACCTCATAGAGGTCGCTGTGTTCAGCGATAACCTCCAAGGCTTGTGTGCCTATCGACCCCGTAGAGCCGAGGATAGCTATTTGTTTCTTTTTCATATATCGTTGTTCACTATTCACTAGCGTAGCGCCAGCAGTCCTTCTGGGATATTCATCTTTATTTGTTGCTGTCCAGCGTCAATCACCTCTATGAGGTCATCGCTGGCACGTCTCAAGGTACCGTCTTCCAGTTCGAACAGGATGTTGGCGGTGCTGTCGTCGATGGCAGCAATGCGACCAACGGTTTCCTCGTTGGCATTATTGACAATCTCAAAACCCACCAGCATAGACAGCGAGGGCATCTCGTCGCCTTCCTCTGCCAGTGCACGTGGGAAGAAGACATCGCAGCCCGTCAACTCCTGAGCACGCTGCTGGGTATCAACACCCTTGAACTTCACCAAACAGATGGTGTCGCTGCGGAAGCGGTATTCCTCCATAAAGAAAGGTACCAAGATGCCGTCGATGTCGAGTACCAGATAGTCAGCATCCACACGGTCGAAGATGTCGTCATCAAACTGAAACGACACCTCGCCCTTGACACCGTGGGCCTTGCCCAGTCGGCCTATCTTGTAAACTTCTTCTGCTTTTATCATGGGGAATGGGGTTAGTGGGCACTATGAGAGACGCTCGATGTGAGCCCCCAGCGCATTCAAACGATGCTCAATGTCCTCGTAGCCTCGGTCTATCTGTTCGATATTGCTGATGAGACTGGTGCCATTGGCACTCATGGCAGCTATCAGCAGGGCGATACCGGCACGGATATCGGGACTTGACATCCTGCTGCCGCGCAACTGGCGCTGGCGGTCGTGACCTACGACGACGGCACGATGCGGGTCGCAGAGAATAATCTGGGCACCCATGTCTATCAGTCGGTCTACGAAGAACAGACGACTCTCGAACATCTTCTGGTGGAACAGCACAGAGCCACGCCCCTGTGTAGCTACCACGATGAGTACGCTGAGCAGGTCGGGGGTCAGTCCGGGCCACGGTGCATCAGCTAGTGTCATGATGGTGCCGTCAATGAACGAGTCAACGACATAGTGCTTCTGACGGGGGATATAGAGGTCGTCACCTTCCTCCTCTACCTTCACACCCAGTCGGCGGAAAGCGTCAGGAATGATGCCGAGGTTTTTCAGTGAACAGTCCTTGATGCGGACGCCATTGCCACACATGGCTGCCATACCGATAAACGAGCCTACCTCAATCATGTCGGGCAACAGGGTATGGTCAGCACCTTGCAGGGTCTTGACACCTTCAATGGTCAACAGGTTCGAGCCAATGCCACTAATCTTGGCACCCATCTTGCTCAGCATGTGACACAACTGCTGGATATAGGGCTCGCAGGCCGCATTATAGATGGTGGTAGTACCCTCGGCCATCGTGGCTGCCATAATGATGTTGGCAGTACCCGTCACAGAGGCTTCGTCCAACAACATATAAGCTCCCTTCAGTCGCTTGGCAAAGAGTTCGTAGACGTCGCGGTTCTTTATCTGGCGAAACTTGGCACCCAACTTCTGGAAACCCAGGAAGTGAGTATCCAGACGACGGCGCCCGATCTTGTCACCACCGGGCTTGGCGATGACAGCCTTACCCATGCGAGCCAGCAGCGGACCAATCATCATAACGGAACCACGTAGCTGGGCGCACTTCTTCACAAACTCGTCGCTCTCCAGAAAGTCCATATTCAGGGCATCGGCTTGGAAAGTATAGCTATTGCCGTCTTTCGTCACCTTCACCCCAATGTCTTTCAACAGTTGGATGAGGTTGTTGACGTCGCGGATGTTAGGGATGTTGTGTATGGTCACTGCCTCACTCGTCAGCAGTGTGGCACAAATCACCTCCAGAGCTTCGTTCTTGGCGCCTTGCGGTCTGATTTCGCCACTGAGCAGGTGGCCACCCTCTATCTTGAATGATGCCATATATTACTTCCTTTTCTTGCGCTTGCCATTACCACTGTCTGGAACAATAGCATCGATGTGGTCAAAACGGAACGAAGAGAGATCCAGCTGAATCTTGCCGTCCGTAAAACGTGCCAAGTCGTCGGCCACCTTCTCGTCGTCGACAGAACCATGACTCCACGTCATCAAGTCACGCTTCATCTGGTTGGCTGTCAGACGGACTAGTTCGTCGCGCTCAACACCCTCCGGCATGGTCTTCAAACGTTCGAAGACCTCCATGAGCAACCGACCATAGTGACGCATGCGTGACTGTCCGTTGGGTGAAGGGCGTTTCATCGGAGCAGGCTTTGCCAAGATGTTTTCTGCCTCACTCATATCATAGGGCCAGTCAATGTCGAGTTGTTTGCGACTCATCAGGTAGAGGTGGTCCCAAAGGGTCTGCTCGTAGTCTTCACCCTCACGAACCTGTGGGTTCTTCATCTCCATCTGGTGGATGATGGCATAAGCACAACGCATGCGCTCCTCTTTGGTGGGCAACGCAATGGCCACATCAATCATCTTCTGTATCTCACGTCCGTACTCAGTCATCACGAGTTTCTCGCGTGCCGTGTTATAGTCTAATCCTTTTATATCCATCTATGTAATTGACAATTTTACAATTTTACTATTTACCATTTCTTTTAAAGCAATGGCTTTGCCTTAATTGCTACGAAGTCCTTCAGGTAGAAGGGCACGAAGTAGGCCACATCCTCAAACTGCTCGTTCAGGAAACGCTTCTCAGCCAGCGGCATCATCCACTTAGCCAGTGGTTCGATACCATCGATGTAATGGGCATTGGGGTGTTTAATAATTTCCATGCATTTTTTTGCGCCATTGCCGAAGAAGTAGATGGGGCGTTCATCAAGCCATTGCTTATACGTCTCTTCTGTTACCACATCAGCGCCTACAGGACGCACCTCTTTCAGTGCACGGTCGTAGAGGGCAGAATAGACTTCCATTCTGCGGGCATCAATCATCGGACACAGTAACGCATGCTCTTCCTGTATGGTCTCCCTCAGCAATACGGGAACACACATCAGTTCCAGCGTGGGCACAGCTATCAACTTCAGGTCGCGACCATAGCAGATGCCCTTGGCCATCGACACACCGATGCGCAGACCCGTATAAGAACCAGGGCCGCAGCTCACAGCAACGCCATCAAACGGGATGGCGTGACTGTCAGTAAACGACAAAGCCTCATCGACCATGCGTCCTAACTGCTCGGCACCAGCGCCCTTTTCTCCATGCTGGGTCTCTTCATAGATGCACTGTCCATCTTCGCTGACAGCTACCGAACAAGCGTTTGTACTCGTCTCTATATGTAATATGCAAGCCACTTTTATATACTTTTTGACAAATTACTGTTTACAATTAGCGTACAAAGGTAAACAAAAGTGAGCGAAAAACCAAATTTTCGCCCACTTTTACCATTCTTTCACACCTCTTTTTTAGGTATAACGCTTTTACCAAATCATAAATGTTTACGAAAGAAGTCAGCTACGCGTTGCTGAGCCTTCACGGGACAGCTATGAGGCATGTCCCACAGTTCTGTCTCCAACATGCGGTCTGCTCCTTGCGACTGCCATACATCATGCATGGTACGGAACGCCTTCTCAACACCAGGTACGGGAAAGAGCTTATCTTGTGAGCCATTGATGAAGAGCATTGCTTTGGGACAGGCAATGCTGGCAATGTGCGGATAGTCCAGCCACCGGCGCAGGCCCGGCAGGCAGTTGGCAAAGCCACCATTCTCCGTACGCTTGTACTTAAACGACATTTGCTCATCGGTGGTCACCATCCAACAAATGGAAGCTGCGGCCTTGATATGGTCGGACAATGCTGCCAGCATCCAGGCACGATAGGCCCCCATCGACCAACCCGTACAGCCTATCTTCGTAGCATCTACCTCTGGCTGCTGAGCCAACCACTCAGTAGCTGCCAGATCGTCATAGGTCATATAGGCGGACAGGTCGATGCCATACATCATCATGTTGCCAGCAATCATGTCATACTTGTCGCGTCGTGGACCCTCTTGTTGACCACGTTCTCCCCACATGGGAGCATCGGTAGCCAACACCACATAACCTTGTTTAGCCAGATAGTCGCCAAAATACTGACCACCATAGCCATTGAGCCACTCGTCGGCATCCTTGACGACTGTCGAGTCTTCACAGGCCAACGGACGAACCATTTTCTCTTTACCTATAAACAGGTGCCCACCATGGTCGTGCAACACGTTAACTGCAGGAAAAGGGCCCATTCCATCGGGAATTAGCAGATAAGCAGGCACCGTATAGTAGCGACTGAGACGAAGGTAAAGTTTACGAGCCCGATAGCCATCACGCTGTTCCTCATAAACAACTTCGGCCGAATAGCCGTTAACAGCCTTGGGTGGAGCAGAGAGCATGCAGTCGAAAACTTTCTGACGCGCCACCTGTCGCCACTCGTTGAAATCGGTGATTTTGCTGTTGCCCCATGCCAACGGATACGTCAAATCAGCAATCAGGGAATCAGCATAGACTGGCAGGTTACGCTTGAATTCATAGCGCACCCTTCCCTGCCCACACGCGACTTGCACGCAGAGCAAAAATAATCCAACTATTCCAATAATACGCATGGCCCTTCTTCAGGATTCATCGCCACAGACGACAATTACTTCAAGAGCTTATCGATGGTCTGCAGACAGTCAGCAGCACTAACGGGCTTAGCAAGGAATGCATCACAACCTGCCTCCATAGCCTGGTGGCGATCGGTGTCAAAAGCATTGGCGGTAAGTGCCACAATCGGTAAGTTGGGCAACATTCCCTTGATCTGCTTGGTCGCTGTCAAACCATCCATCCTGGGCATCTTCAGGTCCATCAATATCAGGTCGGGATGCTCAGTAGATGCCTTATCTACAGCTTCTTGTCCATCACTAGCGCGCAAGAACTCATAATGGCCCTTGAGAATAAAAGTCATCAACAGATAATTACTATCATTGTCTTCTGCAACAAGGATACGTTTCATAGGTTTTTACTTTGTTTTTACTTTAATAATTTCGTTAATAGATTACAAAAGTAACATTTTTATCTGAAATTCCTTGTGTGTTTGCAACTTTTTAACTAATTTTGTAGCTTATAAGTGGTTTAGAGACTATCATGACAGTAGCAGACTATATCAAACTCAATACCGACGAGAAGCGTTTTTCCTTTGAAGTGCTGCCACCCTTAAAGGGCAATGGCACGGAAGGATTGTTTAAGACCATCGACAAGTTGGCCGCATTCAATCCTGCCTTCATCAACATCACAACGCACCACTCGGAATATGTCTACAAGGAGTTGGACAACGGACAATACGAGCGACAGCGCATCCGCCGTCGTCCAGGCACCATCGCCATAGCAGCTGCCATTCAGCATCGCTATGACATCCCCGTGGAGCCCCATGTGATCTGTAGTGGACAGACCATCGAACAGATAGAGTACGAGCTGTTGGACCTACAGTTTCTGGGCATTCGCAACCTGATGCTGTTGCGTGGTGACAAGGCCAAGGAAGACAGCCAATTTACGCCAACGCCAGGCGGACATGCCCACACCACAGACCTCATCCGTCAGGTAGCACGCTTCAACGAGGGTTACTTTGCTGACGGCACTCCGATTAAGAATCCGGGTCCGAAGTTTGACTTCGGTGTGGCCTGCTATCCAGAGAAACACGAGGAAGCACCCAACCTGGAGCGTGACATGGAGTATCTGAAACAAAAGCAAGACTTGGGTGCGCAATATGCCGTTACCCAGCTATTTTTTGACAATCAGAAATACTTCGACTTCGTCAAGAAAGCCCGTGAGATGGGCATCACCATCCCCATTGTGCCAGGCATCAAACCCATGGCGAAGCTCAGTCAGTTGACAGTGGTTCCCAAGACGTTCCACTGCGACATCCCTGAGGCACTGGCCAAAGAGATTGTGAAGTGCAAGACCGACGAGCAGGCTCGCCAGTTGGGTATCGAGTGGACTACCGCACAGTGCCAAGAGCTCTACAATGCCGGTATTCATAACATCCACTTCTACACGGTGTCAGCTGTTGACTCTGTGGCAGAAATCGCAAAACGATTGCTATAATGTTTGAGCAAGTCATAGGACAACAGGACATACAGCAGCGACTGATGCAGCTGGTCAGCGAGGAGCGATTGCCCCACGCCTTGATGTTGTGTGGTCCTCAGGGCTGCGGCAAGAAAGCATTGGCCATCGGCTTCGCCAAAGAACTGCTTAAAGCCAATAGCAAACTGCCAACAGCCAATTGCCAAGCTATGCTTGACAAACTGGAGCATCCTGACCTGCATTTCACCTATCCAACTATCAAGCTTCCCTCGATGGGCGCTGACCACAAACCCGTCAGCGACGATTTTGCTGCACAGTGGCACGACATGGTAATGGGCGGCTACTACTTTACCATGACAGACTGGCTGGAACAAATGGGAGGTGAGAACCAACAAGCCATCATCACCGCTGGAGAGAGTGACGCACTGATACGTAAACTGTCGCTGAAATCCAGTCAGGGAGGCTATAAGGTCAGCATCATCTGGTTGCCAGAGCGCATGAACATAGAGTGTGCCAACAAGATATTGAAACTGCTGGAGGAGCCACCCTCACAGACCGTTTTCATCATGGTATGTGAAGAGCCTGAGAAGTTGTTGGAGACCATCCGCAGTCGTGTGCAGCGCATCGACGTGAAGCGAATCGACACCGACAGCATCTGCCAGGCACTGAAAGAGAAACGCGGACTGAGCGACGACATGGCACAGCGCATCAGTCGCATGGCTAACGGTAGTTGGCGGCAGGCGATGGAACTGCTGACCGCCGGCTCGGAGAATGAGTTGTTCCTAGATCTCTTTCAGGCACTTATGCGACTGGCCTACCAGCGCAAAATCAAAGAGCTGAAGCAGTGGAGCGAGCAGTTGGCATCGATGGGTCGTGAGCGCCAGAAGCGCTTCTTGACCTATTTCCTGCGCCTCATCCGTGAGAACTTCATGTACAACTTCCAACAGGGTGATCTCTGCTACATGTCGCAACGGGAGGAGCAGTTTGCCAAGAACTTCGCACGCTTCATCAATGAGGCCAACATCCTGCCCATCACTGAACTGGTCGACCGTGCCATCCGTGACATCGGGCAGAATGCCAATGCAAAGATAGTATTCTTCGACATGGCACTGCAGATGATAGTACTTCTGATACAGAAGTAATTGAGAATTGAGAATTAAGAATTGAGAATTATTATATGGAAAAAGAACTCATGATAATAACTGGTTGCGACCGCGGACTGTGCAAGCATGCCGTAGGTCGACAGGACCGTCAGCTAAACACCTACGACTGGCTGGCCGACGTGCCCGGCAACACCGACACCACTGACCTTGTGGAGGTTCAATTTAAGCACACCCGCAAGGGCTACTATCATAATGTCAACAATCTGCCATTGAAGAAGGGCGACATCGTGGCTGTCGAGGCCAATCCCGGCCATGACATCGGTGTGGTATCACTGACAGGCCGTCTGGCAGCCATCCAGATGAAGAAAGCCAACCTGAAGTCAGCTGACGACATCCGCCGTGTGTATCGTATAGCCCGTCCTGTGGATATGGAGAAATACCAGGAGGCCAAGAGTCGCGAGCATGCCACAATGATTGAGAGTCGCCAGATTGCCAAGGGTCTGGGCTTGAAGATGAAGATAGGTGACGTAGAGTATCAGGGCGACTGCAACAAGGCCATCTTCTACTATATCGCTGACGAGCGCGTAGACTTCCGACAACTCATCAAGGACCTTGCTGCCACCTTCCACGTACGCATCGAGATGAAGCAGATTGGTGCCCGTCAGGAAGCCGGTCTTATCGGTGGAACAGGTCCCTGTGGTCGTGAACTGTGCTGTGCCACGTGGATGAAGAACTTTGTCAGCGTAGGAACACAGGCCGCCCGCTACCAGGATATCTCGTTGAATCCGCAGAAATTGGCAGGTATGTGTGCCAAGCTGAAGTGCTGTCTGAACTACGAGGTTGACGACTATGTTGAAGCTAGTCGCCAGCTGCCTTCGAAGGATGTGCAATTGCAGACACAGGATTCCGACTACTACTATTTCAAGGCCGATATCCTGGCAGGGCTTATCACGTACTCTACTGACAAGAACATCGCCGCTAACCTGGAGACGATTACAGCAGAACGCGCCAAGCAGATTATTGAGATGAACCGCCGTGGCGAGAAACCCGACAGCCTCACCGAAGATGGTGGTAAGAAGGCTGTACAAGGTCCTGTCGACCTGGCCACACAGGAGAATATTGCACGCTTCGACCGTTCAAAGAAAAAGAAGAAAAAGAAGAACCGCAAGCCACAAGCTCCCCGCAATGACCAATAAGCATTGGCTTACTTTCATCCTATTGGCGGTATGTTTGTTTACAGCATGTAAGCAATCTACCGTCTATTTCCACTATGAGGAAACACCTGAAAGTGGATGGGAGAAGAATGACCTGCTGACTTTTGACACGGATAAGCTAGCAAATGATGCTACCTATGAGGAAGAAGTGGCTTTACGCATCAACGGCAAATACCCCTTTATGCAACTGACGCTCATCGTTGAGCAGACCGTCTATCCTGCAGGACATATGATGACCGACACACTGGACTGCGACTTGATTGACGAACGTGGCAATGCCAAGGGAGAGGGTATAAGCCAATACCAGTATCTCTTCCCGTTAAAAACCATTCAACTGCACCAAGGCGACTCACTACACCTGTCGGTACACCACAACATGAAACGCGAGATATTACCTGGCGTCACCAGTGTCGGTGTCAAGTTAAGCAAAAAAGAATAGGTATCTTCTAGCGTTTGATGACGTAGCCGTCACGCTTCTTATTGAAAGCTTCCAAACGGATGGTATGCATCTCGTGGTCGAAGAAACGGTTAGGATTAACTGCCTGTCCACCAATACGCGTCTCGAAATGAAGGTGGGGCGTAGAAGCACGTCCCGTCTGCCCGGTAAGGGCAATGACCTGTCCAGCCTTTACCTGTTCACCGGCCTTCACCAAGTTCTTGGAGTTGTGGCTGTAATAGGTCTCCAAACCATTGTCATGGCGTAGGCGTATCAGATTGCCATAGCCAGAAAATGGACCAGAGAAGACCACCTCACCATCAAAAGCAGCATGTATCTCATCTTTGTTGACGGTCTTCAAGTCGACACCTGTATGACGACGGCCGCCACGACTGCCAAAGGGACTGATCACCTTTGCACCAGGCAATGGATAACACCACCACTGTACCGAAGCGGCTTGTTCGATGATAGGTTCTTTCATCACACTGACGTTAACCTTCCAGTTGGCAGTCTTCTGGAACAGCACTACTTGCTGACGCAACAAGTGACTCTCGGGACTGAAAATAATAGAAGGATTGATACGGCTGCCATTGACCATGATAGCAAAACGACAGAATGTACGTCCTTTCTCTGTTCCGACAATGGCAATCGTCTGCCCCGCTTTCACATTGTCGCCCGACTTTACCAGATTCTGTGCATTATTACCATATACCGTCTCCAAACCATTACCGTGACGTACCACGATGACATGGCCATAACCAGAAATGAATTTTGACAGGCGCACCACACCGGTAAACATCGATTTGACAGCATCCCCACGTGCAGTCTCTATCTCCACTGTATAGTCGCTGAGCACCTTAGCCTTACCCACTGGCAATGGGAAAGAATAGTCACGATCGCGTCCGCTGCTGAAATCAATGGTAAAGGCGTCCGACTTCTCAAAGAGTGTCGGGTCTGCTATGCTGATTTGTTGTTGCTCAAGTGCCGTGAACTTCGTCTGAGCACACGATGACAACGTAATCATTGCTACAACAGCAAGGACAAGGTGACGTATCTTCATAGGCTATGCCGGATCTTCAATATCCTCAAAATCCTCTATATATTCAAGGTCATCCAAGTCTTCGACATCATCGACATACTCAATGTCCTCATCTTCACCTTCGTCGGCCAACTCTTCAGCAAAGCGCGTCATGTCCTTATCGCGGTGTACAAGGGTGTCTTCTGCCATAACAGCTGCTAACTTGTTGCTTTCAGCATTAAGCTCACGCCATAATACATCCTTCAACTCATCAAGTCCCTGGTTAGCAACAGCCGAGATAAACACACAAGGCAAATCCTGTGGCAGGGTCTCACGCAACATCTCTATCAATTCCTCATCCAGCAGGTCGCACTTGGTGATGGCCAGCACGCGATGTTTGTCGAGCATGTCGGGATTGAACTGTGCCAGTTCGTTGAGCAGTATCTCATATTCATGCTTGATGTCATCGGTGTCGCCAGGTCCCATAAAGAGCAGCAACGAGTTACGTTCAATATGACGAAGGAAGCGCAATCCCAAACCTTTTCCCTCGGCAGCGCCCTCAATAATACCTGGGATATCGGCCATCACAAACGACTTATTATCACGATAGCCCACAATACCCAGCGAAGGCTCCATCGTGGTAAAGGGATAGTTGGCAATCTTCGGACGGGCATTGGACAGCGACGACAACAGTGTCGACTTACCAGCATTGGGAAAACCCACAAGTCCGACATCTGCCAACAGTTTCAACTCCAGAATGATAGTCATCTCCTGCATGGGTTCACCAGGCTGCGCATAGCGAGGAGCCTGATTGGTAGCGGTGCGGAACTGGAAGTTACCCAGTCCGCCACGACCACCCTTCAGGAGTACAATCTCTTGACCATCATAGGTAATATCGCAGACATACTTTCCCGTCTCGGCATTATACACCACAGTACCACAAGGCACATCAATATAGATGTCCTTGCCATCGGTGCCATGACACTTGTCACGACCACCATTGCCACCATGTTCAGCAAAGATATGGCGCTCGTATTTCAGGTGCAGCAGTGTCCAATAGTTGTGGTTACCACGCAGAATGATGCTGCCACCCTTACCGCCATCGCCACCGTCAGGACCGCCATTAGGGTTATATTTCACATGACGCAGGTGCATAGAGCCTTTGCCGCCCTTGCCCGACCGACACATGATTTTTACGTAGTCTACGAAGTTACTCTCTGGCATAAGAAATTAAAGGTTATCAATTACATTCTTAATGTCACTGAAGATACGCTCCAACGTACCACTGCCATTGATGTGGTGGTGCAGACCTTCCTTCTTATACCACTCAATAAGCGGCTGAGTCTGTGAGTGATAGACAACAAGGCGCTTTTTGATAGTCTCTTCGTTATCGTCAGCACGTCCACTCTGCTGGCCACGGAGAATCAAACGCTTCATCAGCTCGTCCTCGGGAACGTCCAGCTCAATCATGGCTGCCACCTTGTCACCACGCTCATCAAGCATCTTCTTCAAGGCCTCTGCCTGTGGGATGGTGCGAGGGAAACCATCAAAGATGACCCCCTTATGGCCACGACCGAAGTCGTCATAAACCTTGGCAAGGATGCTAATCATCAATTCGTCGGGAATAAGATTACCCTTGTCGATAAAACTCTGGGCGGTCTTACCCAACTCTGTACCATTCTTAATCTCATTACGGAGCACATCACCTGTGGAGATATGTCCCAGTCCGTAGTGCTCAATCATCAAATCGCTCTGTGTCCCCTTTCCTGAACCGGGAGCACCAAAAATTACAATGTTCTTCATCCTGATTTCTATTACTACTTTGTCTTGTTTGATTTGTGTTTCCTTTCCTTTATACCACAAGTCAGTAAGAAGGTCCTTGTTACGGGCCTCCACGTCACTGGGCAAGTGTGGCAATTTTACTTCTCTCATCGTTTACTCTACTAATGTGTAGATTTCCTTGAGATTACGTCCCATCTGGTCATAATCCAGGCCATAGCCCACAATAAAGTCGTTGGGGATAGAGAAGCAGGCATAATCTATGTCAATAGGCTCCTGTAGTTTATCTGGCTTAACAAACAAACTACAGACGTGTACCGATGCCAGTCGGCGAGTTCCCAATGACTCCATCATCTGTTTCATCGTCCGTCCTGTGTCCACAATATCCTCAATGATGATAACAGTGCGGTCTGTCAAATCCTCATTGATACCAAAAATCTCCTTGACCTTACCCGTAGAGGTGGTTCCTTGATAAGATGCCAACTTAACAAAAGAAATCTCACAGGGAATGGTAATCTCACGCATCAAGTCGGCAGCGAACATAAATGCTCCATTCAGCACTCCGAGGAAGAGCGGATTCTTACCTTCCATATCTTTATTGATACGTGCTGCGACCTCTTTGATTCGCTGTTTGATTTCAGCTTCGGATATCGACGTTTTAAACGTTTTGTCCTTGATTTTAACGATGCTCATTTCTAAAAAATATGAATTTTGCGACAAAATTACAATTTTTTCCGCAAATATAGGTATTGTATAACATATTTTTCGTATTTTTGCATACTGAATGAAGATATTTACAAGTGCTCAGATAAAAGAGCTGGATAAATACACCATTGAGAACGAGCCTATCTCAAGTATCAATTTGATGGAACGTGCCGCCCAAGCAATGACGCGCGTTATCACTGAACTATGGGGGACCACCACACCTGTTGTTGTATTTGCAGGACCTGGTAACAACGGTGGTGACGCATTGGCAGTAGCTCGTCTGATGGCTGAACAAGGCTATCAGGTAGTAGCCTATCTCTTCAACATCAGCGGACATCTTTCTCCTGATTGTGCAACGAACAAGAAAAAACTTGAAGAAAGCAAGTGTCTTCGCCAGTTTGTTGAGGTTACACAGGAGTTCGACCCGCCAGTACTTGACGAGCAGACATTGGTTATTGACGGTCTCTTTGGTTCTGGTCTCAACAAACCCCTTGCTGGAGGTTTCGCCGCATTAGTCAAATACATCAATGCTTCACCATCGAAGATAGTCAGCATAGACATGCCTTCAGGTTTGATGGCTGAAGACAACACCTATAATGTCAGGGCGAACATCATCCGTGCCCACCTGACTCTCACGCTGCAACAGCCCAAACTGTCGTTCTTCTTTGCTGAGAATCAACAGTTTATTGGACAGTTGCGTGTCCTTGATATTCGAATAAGTCAGGAAGGCATCCAAAAAATGGAGGCCTCATATACAGTCCTTGAAGAGAACGACATACGCCAGTGTATGATGCCACGCGACCGTTTTGCCCACAAAGGACAAATGGGCAATGCACTGCTTATTGCTGGCAGCTATTGTATGGCTGGAGCAGCCATTCTTGCAGCTAGGGCATGTTTGCGCTCAGGCGTCGGCAAACTGACCGTCAACTCCCCCAGGCGCAATATCTCCATTATCCAGCAGAGTGTTCCTGAGGCCATCATCCAGACAGGAGCAGAAGAGACCATCTTTGCCGAGGCTGTAGATACAGAAGACTTTAACGCACTGGGCATTGGACCTGGCTTGGGACAGAGCGAACAGACAGCCATCGCCCTTATAGCTCAACTACGGCGCACACAATGTCCGATTGTTGCAGATGCTGATGCTCTTAACATTCTGGCAAACCATCGTGCATGGCTGCAACAATTACCTAAGGGGATTATTCTAACGCCCCACCCCAAGGAGTTTGATCGTTTGGAAGGTCATAGTGCCGACAGCTATGAACGCCTGACTAAAGCCTGTAATCTTGCTGAGCGACTAAAAGGCATTGTTATTCTCAAGGGACACTATACTGCCATCTGTATGGCAGACGGTCATGTGATGTTCAACCCCACTGGCAATGCCGGCATGGCTACTGCTGGCAGCGGTGATGTACTAACAGGCATTATTACCGGTTTGCTGGCTCGCGGCTACCAGCCTAAAGAGGCCAGCATGGTGGGAGTCTATCTGCATGGATTGGCTGGCGATTTCGCCGCTGCCGATCTGGGAGAAGAGAGTATGTTGGCCAGCGATATCATTCGCTACCTATCACAAGCTTTTAAAAGACTGAAAGATTAAATAAGATAGATACATGAAAAAAATACTTTTTGCTGCCATGCTCGTTTGTTGCACAGTGGCAATGGCACAGCAACAGGCAACACCGATGAAGCCAGGAAAAACCGACCATGGCGTCATCTACTATCTGCCTAAGACTGCTATTGAGTTCCACTTGCTCATTGAGAAGAAAACATATACTCCTGGTATCTTTGCTAAATATGGAGAGAAATACTTGCGTCTGCGCGGCATTAAACAAGAAGAAGAGGTAACATACAGCATTGCCAACTATGGGCTGACACAGATAGGTGTGATTGACACGACAAAATGCTATTTTGTCAAGACCAAGGGCGGCAAGTGCGAAAATGCCGAGATTCATCTTACAGATGATGGTGTGCTGCAGTCCATCAACGCCGACCCAGTAATGCCCAAGCCCCGTACTCCTTTTAAACCGGCCGCTCCCACCAAGGAACCAGACCCCAAAATGTATCTAAATGCCGAAGTGCTGTCGGCAGGTAGTACAGCTAAGATGGCTGAACTCACTGTTGAGCAGATTATCGAACTGCAAGAGCGCCGACAGGCACTTATCACCGGTGAAGCGGAGGATATTCCTCAGGATGAGCAGCAACTGCAACTGATGATTGACGAGATTGATAAGCAGCGAGATATCCTGATGACACTTTTCACTGGTACCACACACCGCGATACCGTTGAGCAAACGCTTGTCGTATGTCCTGAAAAGGAGGTAGAGCGTGAAGTGATCTTCCGTCTCTCCAAGAAGATGGGGCTCGTCGACAAAGACGATCTCTCGGGCGTACCTTATTATATGACTATAGAAGATATGCACCGTACGACCTTCCAAAAGTATGATATCGATGAAAAAAAGAAGGAAGGTGGCTTCTACGTCAACGTGCCTGGACGCATCAAGATGACGCTGCATCGTGACAACCATTTCCTCGGTTCATTCGACCTATATGCCGCACAATTCGGTTTTGTGGAAATACGTAGTGGCTCACTCTTCAAGCGCTACGTCACCCATATGACGTTGAACCCGACGACTGGTTCCGTTGATAAGATTCATGCAGATATGGGCAAGTAATATCGATCCGTTGACATATCAAAGTTTCGAAATATCGAAACATCGAAACTTCGAAACATCGAAAATAATAAAGGCTTTCCACTTCGGAAAGCCTTTATTATTGGATGCGTTATCGCTTAGCACTGAGCCAGCTTGCCGTCAGAACCAAGTACCTCCTTGATCTTGTGGATGTACATCTTCTTCATGTTCTCACGAGCGGGCTTCAGATACTGACGAGGATCGAAGTGGTCAGGATGCTCAGCGAGATACTGACGGATGGCAG
>Ga0247609_10002521_pt1 | contig 19278 bp, 13 predicted proteins | sample 172DNAGHGlowgp2_FD_193487 | JGI IMG/M metagenome (GOLD analysis project Ga0247609, IMG submission 193487) | Sheep rumen microbial communities from Palmerston North, Manawatu-Wanganui, New Zealand - 1728 DNA GHGlow gp2 | ecosystem: Host-associated > Mammals > Digestive system > Stomach > Rumen ...
TTAAGGCCCAGGAGCAGCCTGCTCGAGAAGTTCAGGTTGCCCGCATTAGGCAGGAATACCATCACCAGCACTGCAACGATGGCGCCGACCAGCAGATAAGGCTTCCTGCGGCCCATCTTGCACCAGGTCCTGTCGGAATATTTTCCAATCAAAGGCTGGACGATCATTCCCATGAGAGGAGGGAGTATCCAGAAGAAACTCAGCTGGTGCGGATCGGCGCCCAGGGTCGCGAAAATCCTGCTTATGTTTGCGCTCTGGAGGGCGTATGCTATCTGGACACCGAAGAACCCGAAACTCAGGTTCCACATATCCCAGAAAGATAATTTACGTTTGTCCTGCATTATGAGGTTATGAGTTTTAAATGCTGTTAATCTTTCAAAATTAGCAAATCAATATTAATTAAATAACGCGCGCACGACGAAAGGCACGGAAACACGGACGAATTGCGAGGTTTTAATGACGAACTGAAAGATATTTTTCTTAACTTGCGATGATTCGGAACCTGACATGAAACAAATCCGTACATCCAGCATAATCCACGGATTCGCACTGCTTCACTTCGCTGCGGCCGCTCTGTGCCGCCTCTGCAACGTCGAAGACGAACTGGTGCTGACCACTCTGACCATAATCCTCTCCGTCATCCTCTGCTTCCGGTACAGGCAGAGCATGGAATTCTCGGCCATCGTCATCATCATCGCGAACATTTTCGGATTCCTCCTGGGTAACGGAACGGCATACATCGTGAAGCTCATAACCAGCCACCCTATCCTCTATCCGGCGATAGCCACTTTCCTGACCACTGAGATCATGGGCTGGGCCCTCGTAGGCTTCATGAACCATTATATCGGCAGAGGGGCGGACGACCGAAGTGCCGGAAACGTAGAAAAGACCTGGCTTGTAATAGCCATTGCCCTGATACTTCTTATCCGAGTGATAATCAGGCTTTTCAAGTCCACTCTTTTCTCAGGGGGCTCAATGACAGAAGCCCTCGTGGATTTCTCGGGTAATTCCATCGCCCTGCTGTTCATGGTCTGCATCACGATATTCTTCATATCTTTCAGGAAGAATCACCCGCAAGCCTCCCCGCACATTCTGAAAAGTATCGGCGACACCGTCCTTTTCTTCATCCTGACATCAAGCCTCTCAGCTTTGATAGTCGGTTACAGTTTCCCGTTCCACCTGGACAAAGGCCTGACGGCAAGGCACTACATGGAGCTGCTTCTGGTCGCCTTAATATGCGAAGCTTTGATATATTCTATCATATATATGATTGAATATGCCATTACGGCCAGAAGGAAGGCTGAAAATGAGAAGAGCAGGGCCGACCTTGCCAAGTTCCAGTACCTCAACCTGAAGCAGCAGGTCAATCCGCATTTCCTATTCAATTCCCTGAACATCCTGGACGCTCTCGTCCTGGACGGCAAGGACCGGGAAGCCAGCACATATATCCACAAACTCGCCGGGTTGTACCGATACATGCTGAAGAACGAGGAAGAGGCCACTGTCTCCCTCAGGGATGAGATGACTTATGTGGATATGTACAGCGACTTGCTGAAAGTGCGCTTCCAGGAGGGTTTCGTCCTGGATTCAGCCGTCCGGGAAGAGGATATGGCGAGATATGTCATTCCTTGTTCGATCCAGCTGCTCATCGAAAACGCCACCAAGCATAATGCTGTGTCCCCTGAAAGGCCACTGTACGTCAGGATAACCTCCGACGGGGAGAGCGTGACCGTGACAAACAACCTCATCCCGAGAGTCACGAAATCCCAGTCCAGCGGGCTGGGGCTCAACTATATACGAAAGCAATACATGGAACGGTCCGGTAAGGGAATAGAGATAGAAAAGACCGAAGGGGCCTATACAGTTAAACTTCCGCTGCTATGAGAGTATTGATCATCGAAGACGAGACCATGGCCCGCAGGAGCCTGGAAAAGATCCTGGAGAACAACTTTCCCGACATCTCGATAGTCGGGGAATGTGGTTCCGTCAAGGATTCAGTGGAATGGTTGAGAGAGAATCCAGGAAAAGCTGATGTGATTTTCATGGATGTGGAACTATCTGATGGTGAATGCTTCGAGATATTCCGACAAGTGGATGTCACTTCCCATGTGGTGATGACGACAGCCTATGACAACTATGCCGTCAAAGCATTCGAAGCCGGATCCGTGGACTACCTGCTCAAGCCGATCGACCTCGGACCTCTGAAAAGGGCCGTCGACAGATGCCGGACCTCCTCTTCCAGCCTGGATGTAGAAAGGATCCTGGCTGCGCTGGGGACAAGACGGCCGGAGCCGGGATACAAGGAACGTTTCCTGGTGCATTTCAATGACCGGATCGTGCCTGTAAGGACCGACCAGATTGCCTATTTCTTTTCGGAGGACAAGAACAACCACGTCGTGACCCGCGACGGATCCGTATTCATAGTGGACTATACCATGGACAGCCTCATGACGGGGCTGGATCCGACGCGTTTCTTCAAGGTTTCCAGGAGCTGCATATTCTCAAAGGACGCAGTCGAAAGCGTCACGAAACTGATAGGAGGCCGCCTGAGGATCACCCCGAAAGCCAAGATATCCGGAAACCGAGGCCCTGCACCGGACCTGACCGTGAGCAGGTCGCGTTCAGATGAATTCCTGGAATGGTTGGAAGGCTAGGGCTCAGGCCTTGTTCAGACGGTAATGCCAGAGCACTACTCCGATGCTTACAGAGACATTAAGGGAGTGCTTCGTTCCGTATTGCGGAATCTCCAATGCGAAATCGGACATGTCCACTGCTTCCTGGCCCACCCCATCCACTTCATTACCGAACACGAAGGCATACTTTGCGTCCTTCTCTGGAACAAATCTCCCAAGGCTCACTGAGTTGACCGTCTGCTCAACGCTGACCACGGTATAACCTTCTGCGCGGAGCCTCCCGATGACATCCAAGGTATTCGGACAGTACTCCCATGGAACACTGTCTTCCGCTCCGAGGCCGGTCTTGTGTATCTCGGCAGAAGGCGGCACGGCGCATATCCCGCACAGCCAGAGCTTGTCCATACCGAAAGAATCACATGTCCTGAAAGCCGACCCTACGTTATGTGCACTCCGGATATTGTCAAGCACCACTACGGCCCCGGTTTCGGGACGCTTCCTGTATTCCTCGGGCGTAATCCGGCCAAGTTCGATGTTCAACAGTTTACGGTCTTTCACCAGTTTCACCTTTTATGTCAGCAAATATAGCAAAAATGGTTTTTTAATCTTATATTTGCTTCCGTCTTCGGAAGTATTCCGAATAACGTCTAACTGCATTTTTTATGAAACAAGACCTTCAGATTTTCGATCTGATTAGAAATGAAAAGGAAAGGCAATCTTCCGGACTCGAACTGATTGCATCAGAAAACTATGTAAGCGACAATGTCCTCGAAGCGATGGGCTCGATCTGCACCAACAAGTATGCGGAAGGATACCCTGGCAAGAGGTATTACGGCGGGTGCCAGATAGTCGACCAGATCGAGCAGCTGGCGATTGACCGCATCTGCAAGATCTATGACGCAGAATACGCCAACGTACAGCCGCACTCAGGTGCCCAGGCGAACATGGCGGTCATCATGGCTTGCCTCAAACCTGGCGATACATTCATGGGCCTCGACCTCTCCCAGGGAGGCCACCTCACCCACGGCTCACCTGTAAACGCTTCCGGAATCCTCTACAACGCTGTCGCATATGGCCTTAACGAGGAGACAGGAATGATCGACTACGACAAGATGGAGGAGAAGGCCCTGGAATGCAAGCCGAAGCTCATCATCGGAGGAGCTTCCGCATATTCACGCGAATGGGACTACGAGAGGATGCGTGAAATCGCCGACAAGGTCGGTGCCCTCCTCTGGATCGACATGGCCCATACTGCGGGACTGATTGCCGCCGGCCTGCTCAAGAATCCTGTGAAATACGCACATATAGTGACTTCCACGACTCACAAGACCCTTCGCGGCCCTCGTGGAGGAATCATTCTCATCGGCAAGGATTTCGACAATCCATGGGGTCTCAAGACTCCGAAGGGAGAAATCAAGAAGATGAGCGCCATCATCAACTCAAGCGTATTCCCTGGTGTACAGGGTGGTCCGCTCGAGCACGTGATAGCCGCCAAGGCTGTCGCTTTCTACGAGGCGATGCAGCCTGAGTTCGTCGAATACCAGAAGCAGGTTATGGCCAATGCCAAGACCATGGCAAACGCCTTCGTCGAGAAGGGTTACAAGGTCGTTTCCGGAGGTACCGACAACCATCTCATGCTGATCGACCTCAGGACCAAGTTCCCTGATGTCACCGGAAGGATGGCCGAGAAGGAACTCGAAAAGGCCGAAATCACCATCAACAAGAATATGGTTCCGTTCGATTCCAGGACTCCATTCAAGACGTCCGGACTCAGGATCGGAACCCCTGCCGTCACATCACGCGGCTTCGTCGAGAAGGACATGCTGGACATCGTCGAGTTGATCGATACCGTCCTCACGGCTGTCGCCAAGTATGCCGACGTAGTGAACGGTGTCACGGAAGAGGGCAAGGATGAATATGCAAAGGTCCTTGAGACCGTAAGGCACAGGGTCCACAACATGACCGCCGGAAGGCCGCTCAACAAGTATTAGCAGAAGGGCATCCGAGAGGATCAAAGAGGATGGCTGACAAGTCCCGGCGACTTCGAAGCCATCCTCTCTTTTATTTATTGATCTGGTCTGATTTCATCCGGATACCCTGTGGTCCACGGGCGAATAGGAGGGGAAGGGACAGCGGTGCCCGTTGAGGGCGGCGGTGCTGCGGAGCGGCAGAACGGCGTGTGTCTGACGACCGTTGGACGGCTTTGTAAAAAGCCGGTCAAAAGGGAGGAGTTAGCCGTTCAGCAACTGAGGCGGTAGGCACCGCCCTTCGCCGACGTCAGCCCGTGGACCACAGGGTACCCGGATGAATGTGCAACAATCAAAACAAAAAAAGAGGCCGGCCCGTAAGGGTCGACCTCTTTGATCTTCAGCGATCAAACCGGATTAGTTGTTCTTTCCGGAATTGATCAGCCAGTTCCAGTAGTCCATGTTGCTGATACGCTCGATGACAACCTTACGGTCACCACGACGGACATCATGAGACTCTCCGTAAGGAACGGTGGTAGCCTTCTTTCCGAAGCCGTACCAGTAAATCTGGCTCTTAGCGACGCCCCTGTCAATGAGAGCATCGTATACAGCCTTTGCACGACGGCGGGAAAGATCGATGTTGTAGTCATATCCACCACGGACATCGGTGTAACCGGCAATAAGGAAGTGCTGGTTAGGATAGTTCTTCAGGACGGTTGCGACAGTGTCCAGAACCTCATGAGAAGCAGGAGTAAGGACATCCTTGTCGAAATCGAAGGTCACGTTGTCAAGCATGACGGTCAGGAGCTTGTCAGCACCCTGGACTTCAACTGTATCGTGGACTTCCTTGATAACCTCGACTGGCTTGTCGATGTAAGTCACGACAGGAGCCGGGAGTACGGAGCTGAAACGGTTGAAGTTCGTGCGTCCGAGATTGATGCAGAGACCTGCGGTGATGGATGGCATGAATGCGAAGATGTCATTCTCGCCAATTCCAGGAGTAATCTCAAGGACTTCTTTACGGATGCTGAGGACGCTGAGGTCGATGCAGAAGTTGAGCCTGTTGCTGATACGGAAGTTGTTGAGGATTCCGCCTGCTGCGCCCCACTCGTCATTGACCTCGTCGTAACCTTCACGATCCTTGTAGGAAGGATCCTTAAGGCCTACCCATCCTGCTCCGATATAAGGAACAAGGTTCCAGAAACGCGTCTCCTTGTAGCCAAAGAGAGTGTTGGTGATGTTCCAGAGCAGGTCGGTGTGGATGTACTGGAAGAACTCGAAGTTCCCGTTACCATTGTCGATCAGGGTCGTGTAACCGTTCTTTAGGTCAAATGAGTTGTTCAGGCCATGGAGACCGAACCTGAAACCTACTGCAGGAGTGAACCATTTACCGACGTTGAGGTCGAGTGCAGGACCGCCGAAACTGAATGTGGTCGCCTTAGCAACAGTAAAGTTGGCACCACCGGCCGCGCTTACGAACCAGTTGTCCCAGAAACCGTTGGTGAGATAAGGACCTCTTACGACAGCACCGTTCTCGTCACGGTTGTTGTCCTCCTGAGCGTACGATGAAGTAATCGCTACCAGCGCAATCGCTACGATGCTTAAGATCTTTTTCATTAAATTAACAAATATTTGATTCAATAATTATCCTTCAAACCTTTGTTCGCTACACACGATACAACGAGCAAAGTTACATATTTTATTTTAATTAATTGCAAACAGGTCTTAAAATAAATTCAAATTCACGAGGCTGGGCGTGCAGCCTGTACTTCTCAAGAGGCAGCGCACCCCAGGAATCAATACCTCCGAGACCCATCTGTACAAGGTCGAAATTGACATACGTTGTTCCGGCGGACCTATCGTTTTCGTGTGCCAACTCCTTGAGATTCAAAGAATGTCGAGGATAACCCACAGCCACGTTGGTCTTGTTTGCACGTTCCGGTGTTCCATCTGCCGTACAGTCCAGATCCTTGATCGAGAACGGAAGGACGGAACCAGAGAAATTGAGATTTGAAGTGATTTCCAAACCTGTTCCGTCAGGATCGGTAATCCTGAGGTACCTGAGTCCCGTATGGGTGCCGGACTCCTGTGAACGGACATATCCGTAATGGTACTGCTCGTTGACACTCTGACGGTAAAGCCCCACCGTCGCTGAGGAATTCCTGTCTATGTAATTCTCCCAAGGCCCGTTGCCGAAGAACTCCAGGTCGGAGTGATTGCCCGTCATCGCGAACTTCATTCCGAACCTGAATAGATCCGGAGCCTTATCAAGACCTCCGGCGTCAGACATCGTCTCCTTGCCGAGGACAGTGCCGTCGAAGCCGATCAGATACTCCATTTTCACAGCTGCAGCGCCTCCGGCTATCGGCCTGTAGGCAACGGAAACCTTGTATCCATCCTCCTCCTTCACTACATCGAATGCCTGCGGCAGGAACTCCGGATACCTCCAGACTTTCTGCTTTTCATTCAGGCGGGCTCCCATATCGTTCTCAGTGACCGCCCTTGCGAATTCAGGCATCAGAGGTTCGGCAAGTACTTCCCTGCCCCCGATCCTGTAACTGCACAGGGCACCGGTCGGTCTTGAGAATACAGCCTCCCAGCGTACGACCCTTTCGGAAGCAGTACCTGCTGAACGAAACAAGCCTTCAAACTTGCAGCCGAATCCATCATCGGTAAAAGTCAACGGGGTATCGGCCACTGAATTGGATCCCACCATCTTCCGGATATCCCTCGATTGGCATTCCCGGATCGGTATCTGGTCATAAGCGACCTCGGTGCCCGCCGGCAGCAGCCCGTCCCGGGTCTTCAGGACATACGATACGTTCAGGAACACTTCCGCGTCACCAGGGAATGCAGATGGGATAGGCAAAGTCACCTTGCCTGTCTCCTGAGGAGCGACTTTAAGATTCTCGACAACTCCGCTAAGTGACTTTTCCCCTCCGACGGTTATGTCCCAAAGCATGCGGTAATTACCCAAGTCCTTGAAGAAGAACTCATTGGTGATATCAAGCTTACCCTTGGCAGCATCTGAAGCGCGGGTAAGGATATTCCGGTACTGGTAGCGGATTTCGTAGGCGTGAGGATGGAGCGTGCGGTCGGCCGCGATGATTCCGTTGCAGTTGAAGGAAGCATCGGATGGATCGAATTCATTGAAATCACCACCGAAAGCGAATATATGGTCTGTGCCTCCATCTGAAGAAGGCCAGCGGAGTGCCTGATCCACGAAGTCCCAGACAAATCCACCCTGGAAGGTCGGATACTTGCGGATCAAGTCCCAGTATTCCTTGAAGTTACCGACGGAATTGCCCATAGCATGAGCGTACTCGCAGAGAATCAGAGGCTTAGGCGGGTTGCCAGCAGATTCCTTCTCACAAGCGTCAGGAGTCGTGTACATCGGGCAGTGGATATCCGTGTTCCTGCCGCCTCCGGTCCTTTCATACTGCACCGGGCGGGAAGGATCATATGCCTTTATCCAATCGTAGCATACTGAGAAATTCTCTCCGTTCCCTGCCTCGTTACCCATGCTCCAGACTATTACGGAAGGGTGGTTGATGTCACGGAGGACCATCCTCTGGTCCCTGATGAGGTGGGCCGCCTGGTAATCAGGCCTGTTGGCAAGCGTCTCCTTGCCGTAACCCATTCCGTGTGATTCGATGTTGCCCTCGTCCACCAGATAGATTCCGTACTTGTCGCAGAGAGAAAGCCAGACCGGATCGTCAGGATAGTGGCAAGTGCGGACAGCATTGATATTCAGTCCCTTCATTATGCGGATATCCTTGATCATGTCAGCTTCGGATACCACATATCCCTTGTATGGATTCATTTCGTGACGGTTTACTCCCTTGATGAGGATCGGTCTGCCGTTTACGAGCAACTGGGAGTTCTTGATTTCAACCGTCCTGAAGCCGAAAGCCACATCCGCAGACTCAGCAAGGTCCCTTCTGCCGAACGCTTTAACTCTAAGTGTATATAACTCAGGGGTTTCCGCGGACCAAAGCGTTGGATTTCCCACTACTCCGGATACTACAGCCATGGATTTACGAGGAATCGCAGTCCCTGAATACACGGTCTTTCCGGCCTTGTCGGTAATATCAAAACCGACTTTCCTGATTCCGGAAGTCACCATGGCTGTCGCCGTGAATCTTCCGTCCATCCCGGCTACGATATTGATGTCTTCCACCCTCTCTTTCTCGCGGGTATAGACATACACTCCGCGGGCGATCCCGGCGAAACGGTTGAAGTCCTGGTCCTCGAGGTAAGTCCCGTCGCACCAGCGGAATATCTCCAGGGCTATCAGGTTCTCGCCAGCACGTACGTACTTGGTAAGGTCGAACCGGGCCTCCAGCTTGCTGTCTTCGCTGTAGCCTACCATCTTTCCATTCACCCAAACACGTACGTTCGAGGTCGCAGAACCTATGCAGAGGCATATCTGCTTGCCAATCCAGGACTTGTCCACGGTGAAGGAGCGCCTGTACTGGCCCACATAATTGTGCTCGGTTGCCGGATATGGCGGATTGTTCACGTAATGTCCGCGCCACGGATAACCGATGTTCAGGTACATCGGTTCCCCATATCCGTTCAGTTCCCACATTCCTGGCACAGGCATCTCACCCCAACCGGAATCATCGTATGAAAGCGATTCGAAGCCCCTTGTCCTGCCCGCGATGGTCTCGTTCCAGTTGAACTTCCAGACTCCGTTCAGGGACAGAGTCTGCTGCTGGTCGGTAACGAATGTTGCCCTCATCGGCATCCTGTTTTCTTCGAACACGTTCGGATCCTGCCAAGGCTCCATCTTCTGAGCAAAGACCGGCAGCGCTGCTGCCACGGCCAAAATTAGCGCAAATATTCTCCTCATATTATAATTGATTGATTCTAAGCAATGTCACGGTCCCGTCCATCGACGAAACCAATATATATTCTCCATCTCCGTCCGCCCAAGTCTCGAGAGGATTCAGGAGGGCAACGGAAATCTTATGTATCCACAGGAGACGGCCATCCGAAGCAGCGAAGGAAAGAAGGTTGCCTTTGTCGGTAGGCATCAGTACCTCTTCTCTCACCCTGGATATGGAGGTCGGTGATATGTCATACCCGGCACCCGTCTCGACGCTCCAATCCATCTCCAGGGAAGCAGCATCGATGGATGAAATCTTGTGGAACATCGACTTGCAATAGACCTTTCCGCCGTCCGGCGATATCCCGACCGACTCGCGGCAGGACTTCTCGAAGGTCTTGATTTCCACCCCTGTACGGGCATCCAGGACATACAGGACCCTGTCAGGGACGGCGATGAATACCTTGCCGCCGGACTTTACAGGCCAGACCGCCGCAGGGGAATACATCCTGGACGGCTTCCCGCATTTCCATATCCACTGGAGAGAGCCATCAGCAGGGTCCAGGGAATAAAGCCGGTTCCCCCAGGTCCCGAACACGACCTGTTCACGGTCCACGTAAGGCCGGCATTCCACGAATCCTTCGACTCCGTGATATTCCCACACCGGCTTACCGCTCCTCAGGTCAAGTGCCCTGAAGCACCCGTCTGAAGCTCCTATGAACACTTTCCCGTCATCGATAACTGGACTTGCCACGATGGATTTCTGAACCTTGTGCTTCCACCTCAACTTCCCGTTCGAAGGATTCAGGGCATATACGTTGCCGTCCGTGCAACCGAAGACAAGGTACCTGCCGCTGACCGCAGGGGTCGAGAATATCTTCCCGGGGAATCGCTCCGACCACAGGATCCTTCCGTCCTTCAGCGAGATACATCGTACCATTCCCGACGCCGTGGCGTACCAGGCTTTTCCTCTCCTCCTTGCGAAACCAGCGACTATGTTGCTGTTGTCCTTGTATTTCCAGACTTCTTTCACTGTCTTTCCAGAAGGAGACGGTAGACCGTTCACATCGTAACGCATCCAAGGATAGTCGGAAGGCAGACCTTCGGAGTCATATACAACTTTATCCTCGACCGGCTTGAGTTTCTTGGCAAACCATGGTTCCAACAGCACCGGCCCGTCCTCGCAAAGCCTCCTTTCGCGGACTGTCACACTGTCATCCTGGATCGAGATGATGGTGTAGCCCGGCTCCTTGCCTGCTGAAAGAGTGGACCTGCCGAGCACCCCCGGGACGCCGCCGTAGTCCAGCACAGTGTTCCTATGCCAGTGGCCGCCGATCGCGAACCTGGTCCCGATCCGTTTGAGTTCCCTGGTTACATCGAAGTAATTGAGGACGGAAGTGTCCTGTGGGTAATGGTTGATGAAAATGGTTTTCCCGCTCTCCGGAAGGTTCCTGAGCCACTCCATGCTCTCCTGGGGGATGAGCGCCGGAGCCATCCTCATATCCGGGCCGCAGTTGCAGCCTATGAAGCGCCAGCCCTTGCACACGAATTCGAATCTCTCGTATCCGAATACTTCCTTGAATGTATTGCAACCGCTCTCGGACCACTTCGCATCGTGGTTGCCGGCCACTGTATAGTACTTTGTGCGAAGGGAATCGAGCATCCCTTTCACATCCCGTATCTCCTCATCGGTTCCGAAATCCGTGAGGTCTCCTCCTATGAGGACGAAATCCAGGCCGTCAAGTGCGTTCACGTCACGGATGCAACGCCTGAGATCCTGGACAGACCTCCCTCCCTGGGAATAATGCAGGTCCGTCAGGAAAGCAAACCTCAGCGGCTCTTCCTGAGCAAAGGAGAGCGTCAAGGATATACATAAGGCGGAAAACATAGCCGCCGTCAAGGACTTCAGGTTCATCCGCACAAATTTACTGAAAAAACATTATATTTGAGGAAAGTTCAACCTCTAAAAACATTTAGCTTATGACACTACAAGGTTTCATTATTTTCCTGCTCATCGGTGCTGTCGCAGGATGGCTTGCAGGCAAGTGTATGCGCGGCGGCGGATTCGGTTTGCTGATCAACATCATCCTCGGTATCCTCGGCGGTATCCTCGGTGGCTGGCTTCTCGGCCTTCTCGGTGCCAACTGGGCCTGGCTCGGCAAATGGTATGGCCAGATTTTCACCTCCTGCATCGGTGCCATCATCATTCTCTGGGTCGCTTCCCTGTTCAAGAAATGATGCCTGCGGGCATTTCTGCCAAATAATTTGCGGATAAAAGAAAAAACACTATCTTTGCAATCCGCAAATATTGGTGCTTTGGCCGAGCGGTTAGGCACAGGTCTGCAAAACCTGCTACAGCGGTTCGATTCCGCTAGGCACCTCGGAACTAGCTCATGCATGAAGTTGCATGGGCTAGTTTGTTTTTATACGTGTTATCAGAACGCTCCAATCTTACGCGGGTACCCGTCTTTCTGCTTCTCGGAGCCTCCTCGTCATGCCTCGGTGACTCGAAAGCAGCTGCGGAATCCTCGATGAACTCCTTCTTTCACCGGCTCACCGGGGACACTTCATACTTGGCAGCGAGCTCATTCAGCGTCTCGCACTCGCCATCATGGTGGTAGATGTTCACTGCATAGTCTGCCGGCTGGTAAAGTCGGTCGAGGATCCTGACCGAACGGCCAGCAATGGATTGATGCCAGCGGCTGGAGCTGCTACAAAGCGTTGGATAATTAAAATAATTATTTATATTTGGGAGAGCAGAATTAGTATCTTACTAACTCTTTAATAATAAAACTAATTATGAGATATTCGCTTCTTATTCTTACTTCACTCCTACTAACACTACTTGTTTCCTGTGGGAAACAAATTGACTTAGACGATGATCCTTTTGTATCCACACAGCATCTCGGGACACAAGTCAGCATTGATGAAGCCGAACTCGAACTTCTCTCTGCTTTAGATATAATATATCCACACACAAGATCTCATAAACAACGCAGGATTGTCAGCCGTTATTCGAGTATTGACCTGCTAAATACACGTTCAGAAGAAGCCAAAACTCCTTTAGTCCATGTATTCAATTTCAATGATAGCCTCGGTTTCGCCATCATTTCAGGCGACCGCAGGGTTGAGCCTATCATTTGCATCACAGAAAAAGGACATCTTGATCCGAATTCAGTGATAGATAACCCTGGTATGGCAATGTACCTCGCCAACATGGATACATATTACCGCATTAAGACTGGACTTCCTGTACTTGACGAGAACGGTAAAGAGATTAAACCGGAAATACCCGAATCACGGTATCAAGAGCCAGATACCGCGAGTTATGATACTGATATAACTTACGAATATGGTCCTTGGGAAGTAGCTTCTTCGCGCGGAACTATTCTTCCATGCCAGTGGGATCAAGGGACGTATTATGGGAACTGTTTCAATGCTAATTGCTTTACCAGCGACGGACAATATGCATGGGCCGGTTGCGGACCCATAGCTGTCGGACAGATAATGTACTTCTGGGGGAAGAATTATAACAATAGTGGAGTTTATCTTGACTGGAACGATATGCACACTGTGTATAATCGTTATTCAGGGACAACTTCTGGTCAACAACAAGTCTCTCAATTAATTCAAATAATAGGTCTTCCTGCCAATATGAATGCGCAATATGGTCCAGTAACTGATTCAACTGGAACTTCGACAAGCATAAATACGATTCCACAAACTTTCCTGAATTTCGGATATACCGCCGGCGGGACAATAAGTAGTTACACTTTCGATAGTGTATATAACGATGTATACTATGGACCTGTCTTCGGCAGTGGTCATCAATACAGAATCCATCATTGGCAGTATGTCCTGGGAATTCTTATAAATCAATGGGACACATACGACGGTGGACATGGATGGGTATACGATCAAGCTCAAATATGGAGACGTACCATATATGAGTATCACAACGGCTTTTATGACCATTCTTTTACCGAAGATAATAACATTGTCCATATCAACTGGGGCTGGGGAGGAGATTATGATGGTTACTTCGGTGCATATTACTTTGATATGTATAGCCCAAAGACTAGAAGCGAAACAACTGCGACTTATGGGGCTGAAGGATTATTCAGCTATAATCTTAACGTAATAACCGGAATTAGAGCCAACTGATTATGAAAAAGTCATTGTTATTTGCTCTATCTGTCTTCATACTTTTAGGATGCGGCCACAATGATAATTCTGTCATAGGTCCATCTTTACAAAAATCCGAGTCCCTGATCGGTATTTATTACAAAGTATCATCTTCAAACCCAATCAGGCTACAGTACAATATATACCAGAAAATAGGAGCGACCTGCGACCTTCTAATCAACTTTCCTCCAGAGGGACCTGAAAGATATGACTTGAATACCATGAGGAAACTGTATGATGATACGCACTTCAATTCTTATTTTGGAATTCCCGGCGGATATTCAGTTTATGGGAATGATTTCACGGCTGTTGATCTAATCAGTGATACAGATTTCAATGGCATAAAGGCAGGAGAATCACTAGGAGGTGTCGTCAAGTTGCTGGCTCTTTCTCCTTATCGCTGGCTTACCAGCGGGAGCAAAGTAACCTTTGATTGGAATCAGTACAACGACGATCTATTCCTTTCCTGCATAGAAAAAACGATTGCACAATTATTCCCTGTAAACGGTTTCCTCAAGGACTTGACTGCTGAAGACCTGAAATTATTGGAGACAAGGCCCCTTCAACTATATTTCACTGAATTGCCATCCATTAAGGAACACACTCTCACAATTACATTTTACGAGGGAGAATCTTCCTACGCCGCTTCAACCAAAGTGGTATTCGAATGAAACGAATCCTGCTCATCCTGTCATTGCTTGTGACCTTCATCGGACTATCTAATGCCCAGAAGGTTACAATAAGCGGTTTTGTCTATGAGGCGCAGTCAGGTGAGCCTTTGATTTCAGCATCAATTCACTCGGGACAGGTTGGTACTGCTAGTAACCAACAAGGATTCTATTCGATAAGCCTGCCAGGCGGGGAAGTGGGATTAGAGATATCGTACATTGGTTTCGAGACAGTCAAGCTAGTCTTCGATGCTATCCGTGACACCGTTATCAATATCCACCTTAAGAGCAACCAGACTCTGGATGCGGCCAGAAAGATTGCCAGAAAGGATAGTGTTGCAATTCGTTCGATAGCCATCGGGGCATATGAACTAGCTACCGAACAGTTTTACAAGACACCTATGCTTCTTGGTGAAGGGGACATACTCAAAACGCTTCAGCTACTTCCAGGTGTCCAGTCCGGCATCAGCGGGCTCTCCGGTCTATATGTCCGTGGAGGAGCGTCCTCGGACAACCTCCTCCTTCTTGATGGAGTTTCATTATATAATGCTGAACATATGTTGGGTTTGTTCTCGATATTCATGCCCGATGCTGTCAAGAAAGTCACTCTTTATAAAGGCTATTTCCCTGCCAGCTACGGAGGGCGGTCCTCCAGTGTCGTGGATGTCAGGACTAACGACGGCAACTTGTATGGACATACTGGCTCCGTAGGAATAAGCCTGCTCAGCAGCCATATTCACCTGGAAGGACCGATCTCAAAGGGAAATACCTCCTACAGTATCAGCGGCCGGCTGATGCATACAGCCCTAACGACCCCCGTTATCCGCCGGATTTCCAAAGAGGAGATGACAAATTATTGGTTTTATGATATTAATGCCAAGATAACGCATAAGATAGGAAGCAGAGACAAATTCGGTATCAATGTTTTCAATAACAGGGACCATCTGTTCGGAGAGGAACACTCTGCCGAAAAAGAAGTCAATACCGGAGGATATACAATTCCGGAGTTTAACAGCCGTACAGACATCAAATGGGAGAATATGGTTGCATGCCTTCATTGGGGCCACGTATTCAGTCCAAGGATGTTCATGGACTTTTCCTGCTCATACAACCAGTATAGGATAGGGGCGAAAGTCCTATCTGATGAACTAAGGTATTATCCGGAAACATCTCTTTCCATTCAGGAAAACCAAAGAATGAAATACAACTCCGGCATTCGTGACTGGCAGGCCCGGACTGATTTTGATTTCATTCCTTCTCATGCACACCGAATCCGCTTCGGAGCCTCCATGATATATCATATCTACAAACCTGAAGCATATGTCGCCAGTATTAAAGTAGAGGAGGATGGAGCAATCCAGATGGATACGACACGCCACGATAAAGGCGATGTGTTGATCTCTGGCTTGGAGGGGGCACTTTACGGAGAAGATGAAATGAAAATAGGCCAGCATCTTACCGTCCGTCCAGGAATCCATGTCTCATTCTTCAATGTCAGGTCCAAATCATACATCAACTTGCAACCACGTCTGGCTATGGAGCTTGACATTGGCCACGGAATATCCGTCAAAGCAGGGTATTCCCGCATGGTGCAGCATGTCCACTTGCTGAGCTCATCCCAGATAACTCTTCCTTTGGACCTATGGGTTCCGGTAACGGAGTATGTCAGACCGGAAGTCTCTGACCAAGTAAGCACCGGGATATTCCTCGATGGACTTCATGGCTGGTCCTTTTCATTGGAAGCCTATTACAAGATGATCCAGAATGTGCTTGAATACAAGGATGGTGTCTCTTTCCTCGGCAACACCGGAAACTGGGAAGACAAGGTCACTATGGGTATTGGACGTTCCCGTGGATTGGAATGCATGATCAACAAGACCATAGGAGCAACAACCGGATGGGTCGCATATACACTTTCTAAAACAGAGCGTCGTTTCGAAGAAGCAGGTATCAGCCGCGGGGATTGGTTTCCTTATAAATACGACAGAAGGCATGTCATCTCTGTCTTGATCAACCATCGTTTCAATTCCAGCATAGACATAGGGGCTACTTGGAATCTTGCAACCGGAGGGGTAATTACGGTACCTCTCCAAAAAACCGTCGCACTGTCTCCGTTCAATGGGATCAAACGATATGACTTGATTGAAAGACGCGGAAACTACAGGCTTCCTTCCTCCCATCGTCTCAACCTTGGAATCAATTTCAGGAAGCAGATCCGAAGAGGAGAAAGGATATGGAATATCAGTGTTTATAATGCATATAACCATTTGAGCCCGGACCTGGTCGATATAATATCGGGCAATAAACTTAAAATCACCACTTTACTACCTATTGTCCCGTCATTCGGGTATTCTTTGAGTTTCTGATATGACAAGGAAGATATCCCTAGTATTCATCTTGCTGATGTCAGCTTGTACGACGACAATCCCACTGGACCTTGACCAAGGTGAGCGGAGACTGATTCTCAATGCGCAGTGGGACAATGCGGAAGAAGAGCATTTAGCCTATGCGGGAATCAGCGACAAGGACAGAATGCTTCCGGCTGAGGCTGGAACCATTTGCTGTTATGTTGATGGGGAGCCAGTAAGTTTGTCAGACTCCCCAGTCAGGATTGTGTCCGATCAGGCCTGCTATGGATTGCATGCCGGTCTAAAGCCTGGAAACAGGATGAAACTTGAATTTATGCAAGGGTCGGAAAAAGCATATTCGGAAGTCACTGTGCCAGAAAAGGCTGGAAAGATATTGAAAGTGGATACTCTCCAGAAAGCCGGCCAGGTCCAGTTCAAGGTTACCATCAAAGACTTGTCACAAGAAAGGAATTATTTCCGTCTGAGAATCGTCCATAAATACCATGCTTCTGTTTACAAGCGGGATTATTCAGGAGAAATGGTCATGATTTCCGAAATAGATGGTATCGAGGATCTTGCCTTGTCAAACGAAATGGATCCAATTCTCAAGAATGGCAAATTAGGAGGATCAATTGACGAGAAATTCTTTGATATCACTGCGCCTAACCTATATTCCGTTTTCTCAGACCGGCTTTTCTCTGGAGATGAGTGTACTCTTTCCGTGAGTGTAGATGAGAACAAACTATATTCTATCAAGGTCGGAGACCTCTATGACAGAATCAGCATCAGGCATAAAGCAGAAATCCGGCTGGAAACTATCACGTTGCAAACTTACGACTACCTGGTCGCTCTCGACCAGATGGAAAGCGGTCAATCTGATAGTTTTTCGTTGCTTGAGCCTGCCGTTCTACCGTCCAATGTCATTGGTGGAACTGGATTTGTCTCCGTATCTACGCCGGATATACAAACCATCAACTTGAAAGAAGCCAGATTCTGACTATTCGACATAGAGTAGCAGTCCTTTGAGGTATTCGCCTTCGGGGTGGTAGATGTTTACGCCGTGGTCGGCAGGCTGGTTGAGGCGGTCGAGGATACGGACGGAACGGCCTGTCTGGGCCGCGGCGGAGAATACTGCCAATGCGAAGGCCTCCTTGTCAACAACCTGGGAACAACTGAACGTAAACACCAGACCGCCCGGAGCGACCTTGGAAATCGCCGCTGCGTTCAGCCTCTGATATGCCCGCAGGGCGTTGTTAAGGACTCCCCTGTGCTTGGCAAATGCCGGTGGATCAACGATTATAAGGTCGTATTTGTCTTCCGGAACATCACGGAGGAAATCAATCGCATCCGTACAGTAGCCGGTATGGAGGAAAGGGTCGAAGCCGTTCAGGGCTATGTTCCTTTCCACCATCTCTATTGCCTTCTTTGAGCTGTCCACCGAGTCGCAGTGGACCGCACCTGCTGCCAGGGCATACACGGAGAAGCCTCCGGTATAGCAGAAAAGATTAAGGACATTCCTCCCGGAGGAATACTTGCCCACGAGGGCACGGTTATCCCTCTGGTCGAGGAAGAAACCTGTTTTCTGGCCTTCGGTCCAGTTGACATAGAACTTGTTGGAATTCTCCAGCACCACCTGTTCGTCATCCGAGAATCCGGGAGCCTTGTACAGATAGCCGTCCACCAGTTCCAGTCCGGCCTTGAAAGGTGCAGTTCCGGAACTCTTGTCGTAAACAGCCTTAAGGGAATCCCCATATACCTTCTTCAGGGCATCGCAGATGGCGCTCTTTGCCCTGAACATACCCACCGAATGGGCCTGAAGCACGCAAACCCCGTCGTAATAGTCGATGATAAGGCCTGGCAGACCGTCTCCTTCTCCGTGGACGAGGCGATAGCAATTGGTCAATCCTCCCCCACTTGCCAAGCCGGCGGAAACCCTCACGTTCAGCGCCCGGGAGACCATATTCACCCAATAGTCAGGACCGAGAACGTCCTCGCCGGAGAAACTGAGGATACGCACGGCGATGGAGCCGACCTGGTAGTGTCCGTATGCCAGGAACTCGCCTTCCTGGGAGAACACACCCACGATGTCACCTTCGGCAGGTTCCCCGACTATCTGCGAAATCGCGCCGGAGAACACCCACGGATGGAATCTGCGCAGGGATTCATCCCTGCCTCTTTTCAGGATTATCTTTGTCATCAGTCACGTTTTTCGGAGGGTTTGGAAGCATCTGTTCCGGAGTCAGGGGATTCTTATCGGACGAAAGCAGCTTGAGGTACATCTCCCGGCAGACCCAGGCATCGGTAGCCGCGTAAGACTGCTGCGCTTCGGAGAGTTTCTCGGCTTCCCAGTTGGAAAGCTGCTGGGTCTTGGATATCCTTATTCCCAGGATGATAGCTGCCATCTTCTTGACACTCTTGTCCTTGATGCCATATTCCCAGACTATTTTCTGAAGGTCGACGAAAGACTTCGGAGTGAAATCGTGATGCTTCTCCAGACCGCGGACATCGTCGTTGACTGCCGCCCCGACCTTCAGTATCTTTTCATCGGAGAGTATCTTCCTCAAAGCCTTGGGAATATCTCCCATCATCTTGATCCTGAACAGGAAAGCCCTCTCCTTGCCGGAGAGCTGCAGCAGCGAGACTCCG
>Ga0247609_10002522_pt1 | contig 19262 bp, 13 predicted proteins | sample 172DNAGHGlowgp2_FD_193487 | JGI IMG/M metagenome (GOLD analysis project Ga0247609, IMG submission 193487) | Sheep rumen microbial communities from Palmerston North, Manawatu-Wanganui, New Zealand - 1728 DNA GHGlow gp2 | ecosystem: Host-associated > Mammals > Digestive system > Stomach > Rumen ...
TCCACCAAAAAAAAGCCACACTTTTCTTCTTTTACCGTTGCTCCATTCGCTTGAAACTGGCACATTTAATGGTTCCCCTGTAAATGCTTATGCTCTTGACAGCCAGAAACCATTGGCAGGATGAGGAGACATGAATAATATCCACTGCAGGAAACAAGTTTTCTAAAGTTGGGAATTTTTTTTTCAAAGTTTGAAAAAATTTTTTCCAACTTTAGAAATTATTTTTGAAACTTTAGAAATATTGCGAACATTAATATGTGAAATTGGCTTCGCCGAGTTCGTGTTAAATAAACCATATCCAAACATACGAATCTACATATCCAAACATACGAATCGACACACAGGGTTAAGCTGGTGAGCCGTATTTTCAGCAGATGATTCCCCACACAAAGAAAACTCCGTATAAAAAATGTGAATAAAGTGGTAGGAATGGAGTTTTTTTTCTATCTTTGCATATTAAACTGTTTAGACGTAAAAATAACGACAACGATATGGCATTGAAAACATTGATTATAGGAAGCGGTCCTGCCGGTTATACGGCAGCCATCTATGCTTCTAGAAGTTCGCTGGAGCCAGTGCTTTATGAAGGCATGCAACCAGGCGGACAGTTGACACAGACAACAGAAGTGGATAATTTCCCTGGATATCCAGAAGGCACGACAGGAACAGAACTGATGGATGACCTGCGCAAGCAGGCAGAGCGCTTGGGAACGGACATCCGCTATGGTCTGATTTCCAAGGTGGAATTGTCAAAGGACGGCTCTGCTCCCCATAAGGTGACCACTGATGACGGCACGGTGTTGGAGGCACATACGTTAATTATTTCCACGGGTGCCTCGGCCAAATATCTTGGTCTTCCTGACGAGACGAAATATGCAGGGCAGGGTGTCTCTGCTTGTGCTACATGTGATGGCTTTTTCTATCGTAAGAAAGTGGTGGCTGTTGTGGGTGGCGGCGACACAGCATGTGAGGAGGCGCAGTATCTGTCAAGTCTGGCGCAGAAAGTTTATATGATTGTGCGTCGTGACGTGTTGCGTGCTTCTGATGCCATGCAGCAGAAAGTTAAGGATGCAGAGAACATCGAAATCCTCTGGAATACTCAGACAGAAGGTCTTTATGGAGACAATGGAGTGGAAGGCGCACATCTTGTGGAGAACAAGGGCAAGGAGGGTGAACGTCGTTACGACTTGCCCAACGACGGGTTCTTCCTCGCCATAGGACATCATCCTAATAGTGAGGTGTTCCGTCCCGATGTGGAAGTGGATGCACAGGGATATATCAAGGTGCAACATCCCACAACAGCCACAAACATTCCTGGCGTATTTGCAGCTGGTGATGTGGCTGACCCTTTGTATCGTCAGGCAATCAGTGCAGCTGGCAGTGGATGCCATGCGGCAATTGATGCGTTACATTACCTGCAAGAGAAGAATATCGTATGAGAAAACTGTTGGCGATATTATTGACCCTTTGGTGTGTCAGTGTGTCGTATGCCCAGCCCATGAAGCCAGTGAAGGTGAATTCTTCCTTCAAAGTCATTTCAGATACGGAAGGGGTTATCACGTTCGTGGCAACCATCAATAGTGGCTGGCATATGTACAGCACGGAGGATGTGGATGGTCCTACTCCGACTACGTTGACAGTCGAAAAGATTTCGGGTGCCAAGTTGGAGGGTGCTTTGACTCACGTGACCGCTCCCATCAAAAAGTATGAGGAGATGTTTGGCACGGATGTCTATTACTTTGAGAATTCTGCCACCTTCACTCAAAAAGTTAAGTTACTGGGTGGAAAATATGTAGTGGAAGGTTATCTGCGATATGGTGCTTGCGATGATCAGAGCTGTACACCACCTACCTCTGTGGATTTCAGTGTAGAAGGAGAGGCTACTCTTCCTTCCTCCTCTGTATCCATAAAAGAGGAGAGTGACGTTGCTCCTCCTGAAAAAGTGTCTGTTGCATCAGTAATTGACACGTTGGATAGTCTTCCCGTGGCTGAAGGGACTCTTGGTGGAAAACAAGGGACTTCCGCCCTTATTTGGACGCCAGTCATCGACCAGTTGGCTGCTTTCGATGAGGGAACTGACAACGACACATCTGACGCATCCCTATGGCAAATCTTTCTTTTGGGACTTTTGGGTGGCCTGGTAGCGCTCGTCACTCCCTGTGTGTGGCCTATAATCCCCATGACTGTCTCCTTCTTTCTTAAGAAAGGCACCACAAAGAAATCCTCAGATGAGGAGAAAGCAGCTGCCAAGAAGCGTGGCATTCGCGATGCAATCCTCTATGGTATCAGTATCATTGTCATTTATGTGACACTTGGTCTGGTCATAACAGCGATCTTCGGAGCCTCGGCGCTCAACGATTTGGCGACCAATGCAGTGTTCAACATCCTCTTCTTCCTCATGCTGCTCATTTTCGGCATCTCCTTTATTGGAGGATTCGAAATAACACTACCCTCCAAATGGAATACGGCCGTTGACAATAAAGCCAACAGCACCACAGGGTTGCTCAGCATTTTCTTGATGGCGTTCACCCTCGTGCTGGTAAGTTTCTCCTGCACAGGTCCCATCATTGGATTCCTCCTTGTGCAGGTGGTTACTTCCAGCATTGCAGGTCCCGTCATAGGTATGCTTGGCTTCGCCATTGCACTGGCATTGCCGTTCACACTCTTCGCCCTCTTCCCTCAGTGGCTGAACTCCGTGCCGAAGAGTGGAAACTGGATGAATGTGGTGAAGGTGACGCTTGGCTTTGTCGAACTGGCGTTTGCCCTCAAGTTCTTCTCAGTGGCAGACTTGACTCACGGATGGGGACTGCTCGACCGTGAGGTGTTCCTCTCCCTTTGGATAGTCCTTGCAGCCCTGTTGGGTGCCTATCTTATTGGCTGGATTCGTTTCCCGCACGATGAAGAGGAATACGACGAGATAGGCAATGTGGTGTTGCATCCGAAGACATCAGTGCCCCGTTTCTTTATGGCATTGATATCCTTCGCTTTTGCCATCTACATGATTCCAGGTCTTTGGGGTGCGCCCTTAAAGGCGGTCAGCGCCTTTGCTCCTCCGATGAAGACACAAGACTTCAACCTTGCCCCAGAGCAGGAAGTGAAGCCCATGTTTACCGATTATGAGCAGGGTATGCAGTATGCGAAAGAACACCGCATGCCTGTCATGATAGACTTCACAGGTTATGGATGTGTGAACTGCCGTAAGATGGAAGCCGCAGTATTCACCGATCCGGTTGTGGCAGACATCATGACCAACAAGTATGTGCTCATTCAACTCTATGTGGACGAAAAGACGCCACTACCCGAACCTATCGTCGTGAAGGACGGCGAAGAGAATTCGATGATCAGCATTGGAATGACTGCTGACGTGAAAGTGGCTGCATCAGATGGGAAGAAAGACTATCAGTACGAAAACACCTACGACAGCAACACGCGCAAACTTCGCACCGTGGGCGACAAGTGGAGTTACCTCCAGTCTATGAAGTTCGGTGCCACCGCCCAACCGTTCTATGTGCTGCTTGACAACGAAGGTAATGTGCTCGAAAAGAGTTATTCCTACGATGAGGACATCCCTAAGTTCCTCGAATGGCTCAACAACGGATTATCTCACTATCAAACCCAATAACCCCTAAACCCTAAACTCTCAACTAACATGTATTTAGACGGTAATCTTTATATCGCGCATTGCGATGATGGTCCCATCAATTTGGTGGGTAAAATGTGTAACCGCCATGGTCTTATTGCCGGTGCTACAGGTACGGGTAAGACTGTCTCTCTCCAAGTGTTGGCAGAAACCTTCTCGCAGGCCGGAGTACCTTGCTTCATGGCAGATATGAAGGGTGATCTTTCCGGTATTTCCCAAGCGGGAAAAACATCCTCCTTCATTGAGAAGCGACAGGTGGAGTTCGGTATCAGCAACCCTGAGTATCAAGCGTGTCCCGTGCGTTTCTACGATGTCTTTGGCGAACAGGGATTCCCCATGCGCACCACCGTCTCGGCGATGGGACCTCAGCTGCTCAGCCGCTTGATGAACTTGAGTGATGTGCAGAGTGGAGTCCTCAACATCGTCTTTCGCATTGCCGATGACAAACAGCTCCTTCTTATTGACTTGAAGGACTTGCGTCTCATGCTTGATTTTGTGGGACAGAACACCAATCTCTTCACCACCGTCTATGGAAACATTTCTCCAGCCAGTATCGGCGCCATTCAGCGTGCCGTGTTGGAGATTGAGAGTGAAGGTGGCGACAAATTCTTCGGTGAGCCAGCCTTCAATGTGGAAGACCTGATTGACACGCAGGATGGCAAGGGCGTGATGAGTGTCCTTGCTGCTGACAAGCTCATGCTCAATCCGAAACTCTATTCCACTTTCCTTTTGTGGTTGATGACAGAACTCTATGCCAGTCTTCCGGAAGTGGGTGACTTGCCTGTGCCCAAGCTCGTGTTCTTCTTCGATGAGGCACACATGCTTTTTGACGGGACATCCAAGGCAATGGTGGATAAGCTTGAGCAGGTTATTCGTCTTATCCGTTCCAAGGGCGTCGGAATCTACTTTATTTCACAGTCACCTTCAGATATTCCAGACACCATTCTCGGACAACTTGGCAACCGCATCCAGCATGCCCTTCGTGCCTATACACCTAAAGACCAGAAAGCAGTGCGTGTGGCTGCCCAGTCTTTCCGTGCCAACCCCGATTTCAGCACTGAACAAGCCATCATGGAACTCGGTACAGGTGAGGCACTTGTGTCTGTGCTTGATGAGAAGGGTGCACCCACCATCGTGCAGCGTGCCAAAATCCTTTTCCCACTCAGTCAGATTGGCGCCATCACGGAAGGTCAACGTATCGACATCCAGAATGCGGCTCCTGATCACATCAAAGAATATGCTGACTTTTTTGACCGCGAGAGTGCCTATGAAGTGCTCATAGCTCAAAAGGAACAGGAAAATGCAGAGGCGGCTGCCATGTTGCGTCGTCAGGAAGAAGAGAAGCAGCAGAAGGAGGCGGAAAAAGAAGAAGAACGTCTGCGCAAGGAAGAGGAACGTCAACTTCGTGAAGCAGAGAAAGAGGAGGAACGGAAGAAACGTGCTGAAGCCATTGAGGCAGAACGTCGTCGTCGTGAAGAAGAGAAGCTCCAGCGTGATGCTGAACGTGAAGCAGAACGCCAACGCCGTGAAGCAGAACGCGAGGCAGAACGCAAGCGTAAGGAAGAAGAGCGTCTTGCCAAAGAGAAATCCAAGTCTTCCGGCATGTGGAAGCGCACCATTTTTGGAACCCTTATTGGTGCCGTCCTTGGCAGTGTGGGACATCAGGTCGGTACTTCTGTCGGTAAGAAAATCACTGGCAGTAAATCTTCCACAAAGAAGACCTCCACAACAAAGAAAAGCTCTTCGGGAGGCTCGATTCTTGGCAGCGCTGCAAAGACAGCCGCCAACACAGCCACCCGCAAGGTGACCAACGAAATCCTGAAGAACATCTTCAAGTGATGAACTTTAAAGAGCTCTTTTTTATCTCAGGTACTGAAAATTGTTGTGGATGATAGCTTGTACGAGTGCGGCACCATGTGTGTCGTACTCGTTGCTTCTGTCTACTCCCGCAAAATCCATGAGGATAATGCCTGTGGGACCTGCGGGGTGAGTGTGGAGATAATTGAGAAAGGCTTTGTGGGTATGGGAGGCATTGTCACGATAGCCGTTGCTCAGTGAGATTTCTCTACCAAAAATGTTTTGTACTTTTGAGTAGGCAGAGCCGAAGTTGAACACCCATGCGAGGCTTTGTGGGTCAGATGGGTTCATGTGTGTACTGCTGTCCAGCATTTGAGTGATGGCTTGGATTTTTTGTTTCACTCCACCTTTGTGATGGGTGGCTGAAAAGTCCTGCACGTGGAGTTTTCCTGTCGCATGATGGGGACCCGTGATGCTTCCTGCTGTTTGACGATGCCAGTTGATGCTTCCTGTCCAGTTATTGAAGAAACCTCCTATGGGTGTGTCTGCATAGTGGTTACGGCTGATGATGAGTATTTTCCCTCGTATGTCGCGAACTTGGAGGTCATGCTTGAAGTTGATGAGGAAGCGCTTGAGTTGATCTTCACGAAGCAATTCCTGTATCCGCGTATTGTAGGCATTCTTCACTTTGTCACCATCAGAGGCGTGGAGCAGGTGGATGATGATGAATTCGGAAGGGTTTGCTTGGAGCGAATCACACAGGAGTTGCAGTATCTTGTCAAATCGCATTTTTGTGGGCATGATGCCATGATTAGCGTTGATGTAGTGTTGATAGACAGCAGGACGTAAGTCGAATGCTCTTATCCCGATATGCCATTGTTGGGAAATGTCAAGATCTTGAGTGCGTGCATAGCGGTTGCCGAAGATACCCAACAACCCTTTGAAACCATATCCCGTTGCGGCATCGTGTGCTCCTGGTATGGAGAGTGCTGCCACATAAGCATCATCGGGAAGTCTGCTCATCCAGTTTTCAGCATAAAGAAAAGATGAGTGGAGGAGAAGAGTGATGAGGAGGACAAGTGTTCGGAGCAGCATAGGCTTTACAATATGCTGATGATGTCACGAAGATGATGCACCTCGTATGTGACAGGTTCTGTGGCAGGGTATTCGGGGAAGCGATTGAAGTAGATTGTGTCGAGTCCTGCTTGTTTAGCACCAAGAATGTCTGTGTTGAAGTTGTCGCCAATCATGATGGTTGTGTCCTTGTGAGCACCAGACTTCTGAAAAGCATATTCAAAGAATTGCGGAGAGGGTTTGTTGGCACCCGCATCTTCGCTGAGGATGATAGTGTCGAAGTGGTTGAAAAGTCCACAAGAATGTAGTTTCTTGTATTGCACTTCGTGGAATCCATTGCTACACATGTGCATGCGGTAGCCCTTGTCTTTGAGGTAATCCATCAGTTCTCTGGCTCCCTCAACAAGTCCAGACTTCTCGGCACAAAGCGAAAGGAACTTGTCGCTGGCTTTGAGGCAGTATTCCCTTGTGGGATTGAGACCTTTTCCGAGACTCAGTGGGTGGCGGAAACGTTCCACGATGAGGTGGTCACGTTCAATCTCTCCCTTGGCATATTGTGTCCAAAGTCGGATGTTGGTGTTCCAATAGTCATCATGGAACACTTTCGGATCATCGAAATATTGTTCGAGATGCAGGTACTCATAGAGTTCACCCAAGGCGATGATGGCATTGCCGTGGGTATCGTAGAGTGTGTCGTCAAAGTCGATGAAGAGGTCGGTATAGCGCATTAGTTGAAGATGGCGGTGAAGCACTTTTCTGCAGCACCAGCATTGGCGTTGATGTAGTTGCCAGCAGCTTCCCCTGCTTGTTTGAGTGCTTCAGGGTTGTTGATGAAATTGTCCATCAAAGCAGCGAAAGAAGCATCGTCTTGGTATTCGAAGGAACCGCCACATGCCTTCAGCGCCTGAGCCTCGCGGAACTTCTGATTATTAGGACCAAAGAGGACAGGGATGCCGTAAACAGCAGCTTCGGGCACGTTGTGGATGCCCACACCAAAACCGCCGCCCACAAGTGCCACCTTGCCATAGCGATAAATGGAGGAGAGCTTGCCAAAACAATTGACAATGAGGGCAGAAGCACCTTCTCCTGATTGAGTTCCATCTTCTATCTCTGTGTATCTGACAGACTTGAACCCGTTGTCATCTAACAGTTTCTCAATGTCTTTCAAGTGTGTTTCGCTGATGACATGGGGTGCGATGATGAGTTTCCAATCCTTGTGCTTGCCAAAGTAGGGGATATATATTTCTTCATCAGGTCCCCATGAAGAACCTGCGATGAAGCAAGGAGAGTTGCCTGCAAATTTCTCCACAAGCGGTAGTGGCGCGGCAGCATTCTTGATGGCGATGACACGATCCAAGCGGGTGTCACCTACCACTGTCACGCAGTTGATGCCATACTCAGCCAAAAGTTTCTTGGAACTTTCATTCTGTACAAACAGATGGTCAAACTGTCTGAGAGGCTTGAGTGTCGGGTATTTGCCGAACATGTGCCATTTAAAGAAATATTGGTCAGGACGGAATATGCTGCTCACGCTATAGGTCTTGATACCTTTTCTGCGACACGTAATCAGATAGTTTGTCCAGAACTCGTACTTGATAAAGATGGCTATCTCAGGATGAGCCAGACGTATGAAAGAAAGTGCGTTGCCTGGTGTGTCGAATGGTAAGTAGCAAACGAGGTCTGCCCCTTCATAATCTTTTCTCACCTCATAGCCGGATGGCGAATAGAAAGTCAGCAGAATCTTGTATTCGGGATGCTCCACACGCAGACGTTCCATCAGAGGGCGCCCTTGCTCAAACTCACCCAGCGATGCGGCATGGAACCACACCACGCGGTCAGTATTCTTGATGTGGCGACGCAGTAACAGATACGTCTGTCCGATACCCACCACCATCTTCCTTGCTTTCTTGTGGAAGATGGCAGCAATCAGCATACCTAATACAAAGATGTATATTCCTATCGTGTACATTAGCCGAGTGTTTCAATCGCAAACTTCATTCTCTTCATCACCTCATCCTTGCCCAAGAAAGCAGAGAGTTCGTACATGTCAGGTCCTTGTCCTGCACCTACAAGTGCCACTCGCCAAGCATTCCAGGGCTTGATGCCCGTCTCTTCTGTCCAAGGGTCGATGATGGCTTTCTGTCCCTCCACGCTCCAGTCGTTGATACCTTCCAACACTTTCATCATCTGTATCATGTCATTTGCTGTATTCTCGTTCCAGTTCTTGCGGATGAACTTGTCCCCCTCCTTGTCAAATTCCGTTGGAGCCACAAAGAAGAATTTGGTCAGTGGCCATAAGTCAGAAGGGAAGGATATGTTACGCTTCTTCTTATTGCCCTGTCCATCTGTGTATTCAATCACCTTCAACTTCATCATTCTCACCACTTCTGCCTCCTGTTCCTCTGTGGCGTTGATGCCATTCTCCCTCAACACCTTGTCGAAGGCTGGACACCAATCCTTGTCGGGGCGTTGAATCAGATATTGATGGTTGAACCAAGCAGCCTTCACATAGTCAAACTTCGCACCATTCTTCGAGCACTTGCTCAAATCAAAGAGCTTCACCATTTCGTCCAGCGTCATCAGTTCTTGGTCATTGCCTGGATTCCATCCGAGCAGCGCCAAGAAGTTCACCACTGCTTCTGGCAGATAGCCTTTCTCTCGATAGCCAGAACTGATTTCGCCACTCTTCGGGTCATGCCATTCCAATGGGAACACGGGGAATCCGAGCTTGTCGCCGTCACGCTTCGACAACTTGCCGTTACCGATAGGTTTCAGCAGCAGGGGCAAGTGAGCAAAACGTGGCATTGTGTCCGCCCATCCAAAAGCCTCATACAGCAATACATGGAGTGGGGCACTGGGCAGCCATTCCTCACCGCGAATCACGTGTGTGACCTCCATCAAGTGGTCATCCACAATATTTGCCAAGTGATACGTTGGCAGTTCGTCTGCACTCTTGTAAAGCACCTTGTCATCAAGAATGCTGGAGTTAATCTTCACTTCTCCACGAATCAAATCATCCACCAGCACATCCCTTCCCGGCTCAATCTTGAAGCGTACCACATACTGTTCGCCATTCGCAATCATGCGCTCCACTTCCTCTTTCGGCAGTGTGAGCGAATTGCGCATCATGCCGCGCGTACTTGCATCATATTGGAAATTCTCCACCTCCTCGCGTTTCTTGTTCAGTTCCTCAGGGGTGTCGAACGCATAGTAAGCCTTTCTGTTGTCCAGCAGCACCTGCACATATTTCTTATAGATGTCCCGGCGTTCGCTCTGACGGTAAGGGCCATAATTGCCACCGAAGCTCACACCTTCATCAAATTTGATGCCTAGCCAGTTGAACGCCTCAATGATGTATTCTTCTGCACCAGGTACAAAGCGAGTGGAATCCGTGTCCTCGATACGGAAAATCAAGTCACCGCCATGTTGTTTGGCGAACAGATAATTATAGAGAGCAGTGCGCACACCACCAATATGAAGAGGTCCCGTAGGACTTGGTGCAAAGCGCACCCTAACCTTTCTTTCTACCATTTGTGTTTTAATCTAATATGTGAGAGTCACCAGCGCTATGGCTGGATTTGGGTGCAAAGATACGAAATAATTGGGAATTATAAATCTTCAATAGGATGAAATCGACACGTAACACTAATATTTGTACAAATCAAACATCAAACTTTGTGGGGAAGTTACACTTGTTCTTTATACATGCGCCCTATAATCAGAAGGCGACATTTGAACATGGCTCTTGAAATAGCGGCTAAAGGTCGATTGGTCCGGGAATCCAAGGGCATCGCTGACTTGCTGGATGCTCATTCCCAAATGATGCCGAAGCATTGCTTTAGCTTGTATGATGACATAGTTGGCAATCCATTGGGTTGCACTGATGCCCGTGACATCTTTGATAATCATGGCGAAGTGCTTAGGTGAGAGATGTTGCAGTTCTGCATAATATCGCACCTCTCTCGACTCGCGATAATGTTTGGAAATGGAGTCGCAGAAATGAGAGAATAGCAGTTCGTGCGATTTTGTCTTGGTAACCTTGCCGATGTTGGCAAAGCGATATTCGTCCACCAACTGAGAAAAGACATCGAGTGTGCTCATCACCATATCAATTCGGGCAGGAGAATCTAAATTGTTCACAATCCGCAACACGTCTATGACAGACAATATGTCTTGATATTGCTTCTCTGTTAGCATAAAATCTGGCTTCTTCAAATATTCCAAATGATTGCGATAGGTGCTACGGTGGTTCAGCGCTTCAAAGAAATCTTTTGACATGACAATCAGTGTTGCCAGATAGTCCTCTGAAGTTTCATGAGCCAATACCACATGGTCAGGAAAAATCACCGATATGCCATGTTGATGAAACTCGACAGGTTGCATGTCATATTCCAACTTCACCCACCCTCGTTGATTCAAGCCAATCACCAGGTGGGGTGACACGTAAGGTTCCCCATAGACAGGCATCGAGGTTACATGGTCGATGACCACAAGCCCATGCTCCATGATGTAAGTATCTTGCAACTCAAGAGGATGCTGACATTGATTTTCCATTCCATTTTAACGGTAAAGTGAAATAATGCCACAAATTTAAGTTATTTTTAGGCGTCAACCAACAAAAATCCGAACTTTTGCAAAACAAAACCATCTTTTAGCCATTTTGCACCAACAAAAAAGTTTCTACCTTTGCATCTGACTACAAATGAGGCAGGCACTTCTGTTTATGTGCCCAACTTACATCTAAACATCTAACTAATTTACATGAATTCTATGAGAAAGACATTCATCACATTATTAACCATTTTAGGAATAGCAGCCGCACATGCAGAAGACTATCCCTATATGATGTTCCAGACAAATGACGGAACTATCCTGACGATGGCATCTGCATCACTTACCATTACATTCTCCGAAGGCAACATGATGCTTAGCAATGGTGCTGAAAGCAAAACTATTGCTCTTGCTGACCTCAAAAAGATGTGTTTTGCATCCGACCCTGCAGGCATCGAAAGCACACCCGAGAATGAGATGGACGAGCCTGTGGAGGTCTTCACCATCACAGGCATCTTTGTAGGGAAATATGAGAATGTGGAGAAAGCCAGAACCACCTTGGAACGCGGTATCTATGTAGTGAAGAGCAAAAACCAAAACCTTAAAATCGCCGTACAATGAAAAGACATATTTTATCTTTCTTCTCCTTGCTGTTTGCAGTGACAATAACTGCCCAGACACTGAATGTGGTGACGGGCAATGTGACTTATGCCTTTCCTGCTGCGAAGGTGGGGGATATGACCTGCACAGATGCGACCACCCTCACTATTGGTGGAAAGGTGTTTGCCATCAACGACATCAATAAGATCTATGTCGATAACTCGGAAGTGACGGACAATGAGGTGACTGTCATTTACGATGGCTCAACAGCCTCTTTGACTGTTGCTGGCAATGTGGCACCATACGTCACCCCTTCTGTCAGAGGTGCCCATGTAAGCATTGCACAGAGCAATACTGCAGATGTGGATGGCAATGAAATCACCTACACCCTCTCTGGCACTTCTTCCGATGGTGAGTTTTACATGAGTGGTAAATACAAATGCAGTATTGAAATCAATGGTCTTTCACTCATCAATAAAACCCCTGTTTATTCGGGAGCTGCCCTTCATGTCCAAAATGGGAAACGCGTCAATGTCAGTGTCAAGAAAGGTACAGAGAACACGCTGACTGACTGCTCATCTCCCTCAGAAGACCTTGCTCAGAAAGCGGCGCTCTATGTAAAAGGGCATGCAGAGTTCAAGGGCAAAGGTACGCTCAACGTAAAAGGACAATACAAGCACGCCATCAAGGCAGGCGAATACATCACTGTGAAGAACTGCTCCCTCAATGTGACGGGTGCTGTGTCTGATGCTGTCAACTGCAATCAGTATTTCCTCATGGAAAGCGGCAGCATCAGTATGAGTGGTGTGGGTGATGACGGCATTCAATGTGACATAGATGAAGATGCCGATGCTACAGGAGAAACGACTGACCATGAAGACGAAAACTCGGGAAACATCTACATCACCGATGGCACCATCACAGGGAAAGTGACTGCCACAGCAGCCAAGGGAATGAACGCCAACGGCAAGTTCGTTGCATCAGGTGGTGCAGTGACCATCAGCACGTCAGGAGGTGGCGAGTGGGATAGCGACAACGTCAAGACCAAAGCATCAGCATGCATCAGTGCCGATGGTGACATCAACATCAGTGGTGGCACTTTCAATCTCACTTCCACAGGTGCAGGAGATAAGGGCATCAGTGGGGATGGCACATTCATCATCACCGGTGGCGACATCACCATCAACACCTCTGGCGCAATCGCTTATTATTCAGGTGGTAAAATCAGCACCACCACTTCATCACAAACGACAGAACGGCTCTCCAGCAACTACAAATCTTCGCCCAAGGGCATCAAGACAGATGGTGCCATGAAGCTCAGTGGTGGCACACTCAACGTGATAGCCTCCTACCACGAAGCCATCGAGACGAAAGGAACGCTCGACATCACAGGTGGTGTCATCTACGCCCAATCTTCCGACGATGCCATCAACTCGGGTGGTGTCATGACCATCAGTGGTGGTACTGTATGTGCTTACTCCACAGGAAATGATGGGCTTGATGCCAATGCCAACTTCACCATCAAGGGCGGCACTGTCTATGCTATTGGTGCTACATCGCCAGAAGTGGGCATTGATGCCCTTGAACGCTGCACCCTCACTGTCAGCGGTGGCACCCTTGTCGCCATCGGAGGGTTGGAATCGGGCGCTGTGACCACACAAACCTGCTATCAACTCTCCAGCAGTTCTACCAGTAGTGGCAGTACGAACGGACGTGGAGGTTTTGGCCCTGGTCAGCAAGGCGGCAGTAAAACATGGACAGCCAACACATGGTATGGTCTTTATTCAAATGGCACCCTTGCTCTTGCCTTCAAGACACCCTCATCGGGAGGTAGCGCCCTTGTCGTTTCCACCTCAGGCACCACCACCCTCAAGACAGGTGTGACAACAGGAAGTGACACCTTCTGGAACGGTATGGGAGCCTCCTCAGCCACCAACGGCACTTCAGCCACGATTACTACTTATAGCAGTGGAAACGGTTGGCGATAAAACATCTTCCATCTTCCCTCTTCCCTCGTACATCGTACATCTTCCATCGTACATCTTGTCCCCCACCGACAAGATGCACGGTGTTTTTTTAGGTTTATCAGAAAAAGATTTGGTCACAACGAGAAGAAAGAGTAACTTTGCGCTCAAAATCAATCCATATTATATATGCAATTCAATTTCAAGAAGATTTTGCCCGACGTGTATTGCGTCGCCTTGTTTGCTGTGATAGCATGGGCTTATTTCATGTCACCGGTGAGCAAGGGCTATCGTTTGGAGCAGCACGACAGTGGTGCCAACGATGGTATCAATGTGGAAATCAATGCTTACCGTGATGCACATGATGGGGAAACACCCCGTTGGGTGACGAGTCTTTTCGGTGGCATGCCCACCTATCAGATAGCACCCTCTTACCCCTCCATCAAGCCGATGGCGTTTGTGGAAAAGGCGTATCATCTGTGGTTTCCCGATTATGTCTGGTACATCTTTGCCTCGATGTTAGGTTTCTACATCCTGCTCCGTGCCTTCGATTTCCGTCATTGGATGGCAGCATTGGGAGCCGTGGTGTGGGCATTCAGCAGCTACTTTTTCATCATCATTGCTGCAGGTCACATTTGGAAGGTGATGGCATTGGCATACATACCTCCCACCATTGCGGGCATTGTTTTGTGCTATCGGAAGAAATACTTGCTGGGCACAATAGTGACAGCCATCTTCGCCACGTTGCAGATTCAGGCAAACCACGTGCAGATGTCCTACTACTTCCTCACCATCGAAATCCTGATGGTGGTGGCATTCCTCATACAAGCCATCCAGAGGAAGGAGTTGGCTGCTTTCGGAAAAGCGACAGCAGGAGTGGCATTGGCAGCTGTTCTTGCCATCTGTCTCAACGCTTCCAACCTCTATCACACTTACGAATACTCGAAGGACACCATGCGTGGCAAGAGCGAACTCGTGAAGCAGGGCAAGACGGAAGATCAGACAGATAGTGGTTTGGAACGCAGCTACATCACTGCTTGGAGTTACGGCATTGACGAGTCGCTCACCTTCCTCATCCCCGATGTGAAGGGTGGGGCAAGTATGCCGCTCTCTATGAATAAGACAGCCATGAAGAAGGCAGATGGGCAATTGGATCAGATGGGCATCTATGGTGCCTTCACGCAATATTGGGGCGAACAGCCAGGCACGAGCGGTCCTGTCTATCTCGGTGCTTTGGTGTGCATGCTCTTCGTCTTGGGCTTGCTCGTCATTCCTCACAAGAATCCTCTCAAGTGGGCACTTCTCACAGCAGGCGTGTTGACCTTGCTGTTGAGTTGGGGACATAACTTCATGCCCTTCACCGACTGGTTCATCGACCATGTGCCCATGTACTCCAAGTTCCGCACGGTGGCAAGTATCCTCGTGGTGGTGGAGTTTGTGGTGCCGTTCATTGCCCTGTGGGGCTTGAAGCTGTGGGTGGAGAAGCCCGAACAGAAACCCCTCTACATCGCCACCATCTTCACGGTGGTCATCTGCTTGATATACGTGCTGTCACCAGGTCTTGGACATGATTGCCTCAGCACCAGCGACAAGGCAGCCGTACAGCAATATGTCGATGCAGGCTATTTCGATGCCGCTTTCGGACAGAACATCCTTCGCAGCATTTCCGACATGCGTGCAGCTATGGTGAGTGCCGATGCATGGCGAAGCATCCTGTTCATCCTGATGGGTGTGGCTGCTATGTGGTGGTATGCGAAGAAAAAGAAGGAAGGTGAACTGAACCCCATGCAGGTGAGCTTGCTGAGCGTGGCTCTGCTTGTCATCTGTTTGGTGGACATGTGGGGCGTGAACAAGCGTTATCTTCACGACGACATGTTTGTGGAACCTCAAGGAGTTGCCCGCATTCAGAAGACAGATGCCGACCGATACATTATCGAGCAGAGTGGGGAAGGGCGCGACTACCGTGTGCTGAACTTCACCGTCTCCACCTTCAACGACAACAACACCAGTGCATTCTACAGCTCTGTGGGTGGCTATCATGCAGCCAAATTGCGTCGCTATCAGGAACTCATCGAGGCGCATATCGCACCCGAGATGTCGAAAGTGTATGAGGCGCTGCGTCAAGCTCCGATGGACACCATAGCGATGATGGAGCGTCAAACTCCTTATCCAATTTATGACCTCTCTGTGGTCAACACCGACTCCCTCTTCCCAGTCATCAACATGCTCAACACCCGTTGGTTCATCCTCGGTGCTGGCGAGAAAGGTGAGGTGAAGATGCCTGTGGAGAATGTGACTGCGATGGGCAATGCATGGTTTGTCACCAACATTCATTGGGCAGCCAATGCCAACGAAGAACTTGATGCCCTCTCGAAGGTCAATCTACGCAATACGGCAGTGGTGGCGAAGGATGACTTCAGCTTCCTGAAGGCAGGGGGCGAAGGTGTGGTCAAGCTGACTTCCTACGAAGCCAACGAAGCAAAATATGAGGTGGAATCTGCTCAGGGAGGTTTGGTGGTCTTCTCTGAAGTCTATTACCCTGGCTGGACAGCCACCATCGACGGGCAACCTGCTGAAGTGGGACGTGCCAACTATGTGCTCCGTGCCCTCAACGTGCCCTCTGGCAAACATGAGGTGGTGCTTACCTTCAAGCCTCAGAGCATTTCGACCACCGAAACCATTGCCTACGTGGCATTGGCAGTGCTCGCCTTGCTTATCGTGGCAGGCATTGTGTTAAAGTTAAAAGTTAAGAACTAAAAGCATTATAAAGTTTAAGGTTTACAGTTTAAGGTTTAAGGACCATGCGGCGAGTTACTCTAAACTCTAACCCCTAAACTCTAAACCATTCTCAATCAAAGAAAGCATGAAAATATCCTTGTTGCAGAATGACATCGTGTGGGGCGACCCTACTGCCAACCAAGAAAAAATAGCGGAAATCCTTTGGGGACTCGACAAGAGCGATGTGTATGTGTTGCCAGAGATGTTCTCCACAGGCTTCTCCGTCAAGCCCGAAGACATTGCTGAGAAGGACGGCAGTTCGCTCGAATGGATGAAGAATATGGCTGCCGAACTGAAGGGAGCCATCTGTGGCAGTGTGGCCATCGAGGAAGACGGGCGTTTCTACAACCGCTTCTACTTTGTCAAGCCCAATGGCGAGGTGATTTCCTACGACAAGCGTCACCTCTTCACCTACGCCGACGAGCACCTTCGCTACACCCGAGGCAACGAGCGTGTGGTGGTGGAATTTCGTGGTTGCCGTTTCCTCCTGCAGGTGTGCTACGACCTTCGTTTCCCCTGCTTCTCACGCAACAACGAGAAGATTCCCTACGATTGTGCCCTTTACGTTGCATCATGGCCAACCAGTCGTTTGGCAGTATGGGACACGTTGCTCCATGCCCGTGCCATCGAAAACCAATGCTATGTGGCAGGCGTGAACCGCATCGGCGAGGACCAGAGCGGACGCTATAGTGGTGGAACGCTGATTGTTGACCACTACGGCAACACGATGGCAGCCTGTCCGTTAGGCGAAGATTCTGCCATCACTGTCGAACTCGATTTGCAGAAACTCAAGGAGTTCAGAAGGAAATTCCCAGTGCTGAAAGATGCGGACGGCATCTTTTAAGTGAAAAGTGAAAAATCTAAGTTACCTTTGCAAACGGGACACTAACACCCCACATGGCAGGTAACTTAGATTTTTCACTTTTCACTTTTCATTTTCTCGTTTTTTCATTCTTTCATTTTTTCTAAACTCATCCAACTGCTTGAAGCAGTGCCTGTCGATGATTTCAGCCAGTTGGCGGTCGTGGTTGTGATGAATGGTGGGCCGTGTGCCACCCAATTCCAGTAATTCGCCATTCTCGGCAGTGTAGGGTTGCCATTTGGGACGCCAGTCTTCCGGGTATCTCTCCTCTCCGAGGTTGGGATTGCCGTCATGAGCGAATTTCGCCCAAACCGCACTCATGTAGTTTGCCCATTCCTGGTTTTCTGTAATGCATTTGCCTGACAATTGGTCTTCATAGTGGTGGAGCACGTCGAAGCAGTATTTCAGTTCGGCTCCATGCGCTGAACCCTTGAATTCGTTGTTGTGTGACACATCGTTCACCGTGAACATATACATATATGTGTCAGCCTTGCGCTTGCCACCGATGGCGTCAGCCGTGATGAGCGTCTTGGGACGGAAGAGCCAGTCAATGCTCAGCAGGTCTTGGGGAAGACGTTTCTGATCTTGTGCCTTTTGTGGATAGGCTTTCTTGAACGCCTCGATGTAGGCATCTGTTTCCTCTCCAAAAGTCCTTTGCAGTTCTTCACGCGCCTGCTGCATCGTCAGGGGTTGGTTATAGCGTTGGCGTTGCAGTTCGTTGTAGGTGGTGCCAATCAAGATGGGGATGTTGTCGCTGAAGTCGGGGAAACCTGGCTGGAAAGGCTGCTGCACCATATCCTCCCCATCGGGAGTCGGACCGAAACCCCACATCATCGGAGTGCCAGGACGACGGGTGCCGATGCTGGCAGCCATGGCGCGCTGTCCTGCGGCATACAGGTCCTTGTAGGGCACATCTTTGATTTTGTCCACCTCATCCTTGCTGATGCCCAGTTCCTTCAGCACAGCCTCACCCAGTTCCTCGGTCATCGCCTTCGTGTTCACGTTCAGGATGGTGCCGCTCATGATGATGGCCTTGTGGAAGAGTCCTTTTGCAGGAGGCATACAGAGCAGAGAGCCCACTTTACCACCACCGCCCGACTCGCCAAAGATGGTCACGTTGTTGGGGTCACCACCAAATCGGTGAATATTGCTGCGCACCCATTGCAGTGCCTGCACCACGTCGAGCATGCCCACATTGCCAGAGTGCTTATATTTCTCGCCACAAGTCGATAAGTCCAGAAAACCGAGAATGTTCAGACGGTGCGTCACGCTCACCACCACCACATCCTTCTTTGCCAGCCACATGCCAGGATCCCATGCTGGTGTGCCGCTGTCGAAACCGCCACCATGCAGCCACACCATCACAGGCTTAGGTTCTGCAGGTCTGAGATTCAAACCCGGGCGAGGAGTGGGTGGCACGTTGTTGCTCCACACGTTCAGCACACAGCACTGTTCCGACATCTCATCCTCCGACATCGGACGGTTCGTCTGCTGCATCGCCTGAGGACCCCAATGGTCGCACTGTCTCACCTCCTTCCAAGACTTCACGGGCAGTGGAGGCATACAGCGTTCCACCCTTGCGTAAGGAATACCGAGAAAGGCATTAGCGCCCTCCTGTACGATGCCCTGCACTGGTCCAGAGGTGGTATTCACCACTTCCGTCTTCTTGTTTTCCTGTGACCATCCAGCCACCGTCATCATGATTGCCATCAAGGTCAATAAAAATTTTGTCTTCATATCCAATGGTTTTTAGTTTCTTTTTCAGTTTTGGTGTTGCAAAGTTACTGTATAAAAAGCGGGTGACCAAATAATTCCAAGAAAAATTAAAATCTCCGTTCAATCCGCTCAATCGTTCCGCAGGAACTTGTTTTAACGTGAGTTCGGTATAAGAAGTTGCGCCGTTGGCGCCGAAAGAAAAATAGATAAAAACAAATAAAAATAGATAAAAAGATCATGTTTTTTTATATTTTCACCTGTTTTTTTATATTTTTCTTTT
>Ga0247609_10002523_pt1 | contig 19260 bp, 9 predicted proteins | sample 172DNAGHGlowgp2_FD_193487 | JGI IMG/M metagenome (GOLD analysis project Ga0247609, IMG submission 193487) | Sheep rumen microbial communities from Palmerston North, Manawatu-Wanganui, New Zealand - 1728 DNA GHGlow gp2 | ecosystem: Host-associated > Mammals > Digestive system > Stomach > Rumen ...
ATATGGCGTCCAAAAAATACTTACAATTGCTAAGAGTAGCAAGATACTAATTATCGCTATTCCTATTCTTAAATATATCTTTTTCATGTATCTTTATCCTAATCCTAAAATAAAAATATAATTATTTCACATATATAATACAAGCATATCCCAATTAAATATAACTTTTAAATATCACTAAGTTTAATTCTAGGATCAATTACTGCGTATAATATATCAACTAATGTATTACATACAACAACCACAAGCGCTATATAAATAACTGCTGCCTGAACAACTGGAAAGTCTCGTTTTGAAATAGCATTTACTAAAAACTTACCCATACCCGGTACGCCAAACACCTGCTCTACAATCACAGAACCAGCAAGCACTTCTGCTATTACAAGTCCAATAAAAGTAAGAACTGTTATCATGGCATTCTTTAAAACGTGATGAATCAATATGTCTTTCTCATCACATCCTTTACTCCTTGCTGTTCTAACATAATCATTATCCATCTCATCAGACACTGCATTTCTAATATATTTAACAGTCATTGCAACTTTTGGAAGTGCAACAGCCATCGCTGGGAATATAAGATAAGCAACTGCACCAAGAAAGTCTTCTGCTGGTGAAACATATTTGCCTGGTGTAAATAATTTAAGCACTATACCAAATACATACGTTAATAAAATACCCATAAAGAAACTTGGTATAGCCATAAATGTATGAGTTAGTAGCAATAAGCCACTATCTATCGGAGTATCTCTATATTTCGCAGCAAATATTCCAATCGGAAATGCAACTATCAATAATAATACAATTGACAAAAAACCTATTGTAATTGTATATGATGCCCTATTAAGCAATAACGAACTTACTGAATATCCTTCAAACTGAAGTGAATGACCAAAATCACCTCTTACTGCCTTACTCGCCCAATTCACATATCTTACAAATACATTTTGATCAAGCCCAAGCTCACTTCTAAATTCTGCCACTCTTTCAGGAGTTGCATCATTACCAAGCTTTGTTAAAGCAGCGTCTCCAGGTATTACGGAAAAAGCAAAAAATGTAAATACAGATATTAAAAATATTGTAAATATTAAAACACCTATTTTTTTAATAATATATTTTAACATGCTTCCTCCTTTATTATCAATTTCAAAAATGGGCTTGCTGACAATAACAGCAAACCCATATATATTCAAATTATTATGCTAACAACATATATCCGTTATGCTACTTATTTCTTAAAGTATACAACAGACATATCCTGCGCTGCAACTGGATAAAATACATATCCATCTAATTTTTTGTTAATAGCAACGATATTTGCTGGATCTTCTAAGTATACTGAAGCCGCTGTATCAGCTAAAATCTGCTGCATCTTCTTATATGATTCAACTTTTTCTTTATCGTCTGTTGAAGCTGTAGCCTTCTTATATAACTCATCATATTCATCGTTCTTGTAGTTTGTGAAGTTATTCTTACCATCTGATACATTCTTCTTAAACCAACTACTTGGTGTAAGTGTACCATCTACGGCAACTACTGTTGCCTGATACTTCTTATTAGTATATGCTTCATCTACCCAAGTTGAAAATTCAACCATATTAATCTTTGCATTAATACCAATTTCTTTTAAGTTCTCTACGATGATTTCTGCTGCGCTCTGATGTGGCTCGTAGTTATTAGGAACTGTAATTGTTAAATCAAATCCCTTTTCATAACCAGCTTTCTTAAGTAATTCCTTAGCCTTTTCAACATCTACGCTATATGTCTTTTCAGTATCTTCATTATAATACTTCTTAAATGCTGGAATCATGTTTGTGCCAATAATGTGACTATATCCGTCAAATAAGAACTCATTAATCTGGTCTCTATCAACTGCATAGCATAATGCTTTTCTTACATCTTCATTCTTAAATGGTTCATAATCATTATTAAGGAATAATGCCTGAACGTAATTTACACTACCATGTAAAATATTAAAATCATTCTCTAATGTCTTAGCCTGATCAGTTGTAAGATACTGATAAATATCAATCGTACCACTCTGAAGCTGCATCATAGCTGCATCTGTATCTGCTTCAATCTTAAATGTAACCTCATCAAGATATGGATAAGGATTATTCCAATAATCCTTATTCTTTTCAACAACCAACTTTTCACCTGGTTTAAATTCTTTAAACTTAAAAGGACCTGTACCCACTGGAGTCTTTGTAATGTTAGCTTCATTACTCTTTTCGATAATTGCAACTGTAAGCTCACTTAAAAACTCAGTATCACCAGTATTTAATGTAACCTTAATGTCCTTATCGCCTTCTGTAGTTATTTCTTTAAAATTAGTCCAAGCAGGATCATCTTTCTTAATCTCTGCATATCTATCAATTGAATACTTAACATCATCAACAGTAACTGCATTACCATCATGGAACTTAATTCCATCTCTTAACTTAAAACTATAAACAGTTCCATCTTCCGAAATGTTATATTCACTTGCAACTGCTGGTACTAATTCACCTTCTGATGTAGGTTTTACTAAACCTTCAAAAATGTTAAATAATACTTCTCTAGTTCCCGCGTACACACAATTATGTGGGTCAAGACTATCGAGATCCTGTGTTACACCAACTGTAACCTTTCCACCTTCAGCAATATCTCCAGCCTTTGGAGCACTGCTTTCAGTCTTTGTAGTTTCAGATTTCTTCTTTGACTTACCACCTCCGCATGATACGCAAAGTGTAGCTGCCATCGCTGTTACCATCATGATAACTAATGATTTCTTAATCTTCTTTCTCATGTTGATTCTCCTATCTACATATGCAACTGTACTTACCATAAAGACTTGTCACCTTAGTATCATATTGCAACTAAATATCAAAACTCATTGCAATCACACACTCTAATGCAAATCACAATCCCTAATCCCAGTCGAAGTTTCTTAAGTGTCCTTCTAACTGCATTCCAGCAAATTCAGTCTGTCTTAAAGCCTCATATAAAACAATTGCTACTGAATTAGAAAGATTTAAAGATCTAATCTCTGGATTCATAGGAATCCTTATGGCTGTTTCTTTATTATCATGAAGTATGTCTTCTGGAATTCCAGCACTTTCCTTACCAAACATGATATAATCACCATCTTCAAAAGAAACATCAGTATACTTCTGTGGTCCCTTAGTTGTGGCGTAGTAGATTTTTGGATTACTATTCTTCTCCAAAAAGTCTTCTAAATTATCATATATGGTAACATCTAAATGCTGCCAGTAGTCCATACCAGCACGCTTTAATCCTTTTTCGGTAATTCTAAATCCCATAGGCTCAATTAAATGTAACCTACTACCTGTTGCTACACAGGTTCTTCCTATATTACCAGTATTCTGAGGAATCTCAGGTTCAAGTAAAACAATATTAAACATAATATTTCCCTACTTTCTTAATTTCAGCATATATTTTACCATTGTATTTGCTATGTTGCAATATAATAATCAATAAGTTCATACTAACTAAATATTTTTCATCTATCCGTATGCATAATTCAAGGGCTTGCCATAACGGCAAGCCCTCAACACTTAATCTTTTAGTTATATTTAATAATCTTTAAATTTTTTTTATAATTTTCTTCGTAAAACCAAAGCAATCATCGATAAAATATAAGCAACTACAAGCATATAAACCATTATAAAAAAATTATTTCCACCTGGAATCACTCTCACTTGTATTAAAATAATACCAATCATCGAAACAATCACCAATAATCCGGCTACACTACATAAATATTTTAACTCTTTTCTCATTTTAGTATCCTTTCTTGCGAGATTAACAGTAATGTATTATATATTTTTTAAATATTTACGTCAAGTAATAATATGCACAAAAAAAGAAAACAACTTTGAGTTTCACTCAAGATTATTTTCCTTTTTAGTATACATTCCTTCATATATTTAATTTTATATTACTACACTTTTTTAATCTTCATCTTCTTCTACTTGCTGGAAGGTTATATCATCAAAATACTCATTCTTTTCACGGTCCCATGCCATACTTTCATAAAAACTTTCAGTAATATCTAAATCAAGTTTACCCTCTCTGCACATACTTCTTAATATATCAAATGCTTTCTCTGGTGGCATAGCTGGCTTATAAGGTCTATCATCAGCGGTAATAGAATCATAAATATCAATAATTGTAAGGAGTCTACACTCCCACGATATCTCATCACCCTTAAGGCCATTAGGATAACCTGAACCATCTAGGAATTCATGATGATTACCTGCCCACGTACTTACTTCGCCATAAACCTCTGAAAAATCCATTTGATCAAGCATTTCCCTAGTATGAATAACATGCGATTGAATAATTTCTCTTTCTTCAGCAGTAAGCGTTCCTCTACGAATTAAAAGTGAGTCCTTTTCATATTTGTCTAATAATTTTATTTTCTCTCCTGCAGGAGTTAGAACCTTCATCTTGCTAATTTTTTCAATCTTATCACTCATCTCATCATTAAGATAACCTACGATATTAGCCGCCATAATTATCTCTGAAGCATCCTCAAGTTGCTTGATTTTTCTAGTGGCACTTCTCTTTGTAGATGGATCATTAGCCATTCTTAAACGTTCACACATAATCGCAAGTTCAATACGATGCATAACATCCTTTTCATGACTTCCAAGTCTTCTAGCCTTATCCATAACGCTTTTTGGAATAACCAACTTACCAATATCATGAAGCCACACACTTGCGATGAATGGTCTTCTTATTTTTCTTACTCTTCTATCACCATTTTCTTCTAACCAATCTAGATATTTTTTTGCATACATAACCATACTCTTTGTATGGTTTGCATTATAAGGTGTTCTTGCTTCAATAGCACCAATCATAACCTGAATAAATCTATCTAATGATTGAGCTAATGCCTTATTTAATCTTGAATTTTTTTCATTCATAGATACTAATGCTGTAAGATCATAAAAAGTAACAATAATACCAATTGTTTCTTCGCCATCTGATAATAATGCTGTTACAACATGTAGTCTTAACTCTCTACCATGAAAACTAAAAGAAATAATTGTATCCACTGTTCTTTTCTCATAAACCGCATCTAAAATACACTGAAAGAACTCATCATTGTCACTATTTTCCATCATAAGCGTAGAAATACTAGTTCCTAAAACAAGCGACGCTGGAATTCCCATAATACGCTCTGCGGATGGGTTGACAAAAAAGACAGTACCATCAAGATCAATTGCTAATAGTCCGTCCGAAATATTATTAAGAATATTTTCAAAAAATAGCTCTCTCCTTAAATTATCCATACTATCTCCTTTGCTAATCTAACACACATAATATGTATTACCCCTATACTAAGTGTTAAAAAACTACATTTCATATTTATGTTGATCAAGCCTTCCCTCAAAATCATTTTTTGGTAATGGCTTATCAAAATAATAACCTTGCGCCAAATTACAATTGTTATTTTTCAAAATTTCAATCTGGTTTTTAGTTTCAACACCTTCAGCTAGCGTTTCAAGACCTAATTCTTTTGCCATAGCCACAACATACTTAAACATAATGCTTCTTGTACTCTTATCATCATCTTCATCGATAGGTAAAAAGCTCTTATCCACTTTAAGTACATTCCAGTTAATTTCTTTAATAAGATTAAGTGATGAATATCCCATTCCAAAGTCATCAACTGATGTGTATATTCCGGCCTTTTGCAAACCACTAACTATACGCTTCAAATCTCTAAATTCAACGTCTGTAGTTGTTTCTGTAAGTTCCAATTCTATAAATTTATGTGGAACATTATTATCATCAATAACTCTTATAATATGTTCTAGAAAATCCACATCCATCATATGTTTTCTAGAAAAATTAACAGAGACTCTTACTACATCCCTTTTTTCATCAAGCCAACGCCTAATATCCTTACATACGCAATCAAGCATATAAAAATCAAGTTTACAAATATCACTACTCTGCTCTAATATAGGAATAAAATCAGCTGGAGAAATAACCTCATCATCACGTATCCATCTACACAAAGCTTCAGCGCCAATAATTATACCAGTTCCAATATCAATCTTAGGCTGATAGTAAACCTGATATTCCTTATTAGCTAGTGCCTCTGGAAACATTTGCTGAATACGCATTGTTTTTTCTTTTTCAAGAATCATATTATCATCATAATAAACAACATTTTCCTTATCACCTTTTTTAGCAGCCTGTGACGCAACTACAGCCTTATCTAAAATATCTCTTGAATCTTCAGATGTATGATCTTCAGGAATACGATAAACTCCTGCAGTTGCTGATACCATAATACGAGCACTATCATTACAATCATACTCAACTGGAGCGCCCTCAATAACCGAAATTATATCAGATAGTCTTTCATTATTAACTATGGCTACAAAATTATCTCCTCCCAAACGGCATACTATGCCTTCAGAGCCAATTATTCTTTCAATCAATTCATAATAATTTCGCATAGCCATATCGCCTGCACTTCTTCCAATCTCCTGATTAACTAATGTAAAATGTTTTAAATTGAAATGAATTGCAGAATAATTCCCTATATTGGTCTTTAATTTCAATTCATATAAAAATCGCATAAATGCTCTTACATTACGATAACCATCTTCATCATAGAATGTTAAATCTTCTACTATACCCTGTAAGCCATCATATGCTATAAAATTAAGCATAACATTACATACTATCTCAACCTTTTTTAGTTCTTCATCATCAAAAGGTTCCTCATCTTCTAACATATAAACTGTACATCTAATTACAGTCATAGCTTTAGTAACAATACGCTTTGTGAAAGCCACCTTATTACTGCCGGTACTTTCGAAGCAAACAAAGATCTGTCCTTTGCTTGCCTTTTCATGATCTTGAGATGGATAAAATTCCGCTATAGCCTTAGAAACTCGCAAAACCTTAAATAATTCCACCAATATATCATTAATAGTATCAAAATCAACATCTTTTGGACGATTTATATTCTCTAATAATTGTTCTAGTAATGTATAATACCTTTTCTGACTTTCCTCGTTCATACGAACACCTCCCTGCTACAATCACCCCACGTTATTTATCTCATTTTTACATTTTTTCTTATCCTCATACATTAAACTATCCGCTCTTTCAAAAACATCCTGCACACGAATATCCGTCTCAGGTATAAATTCTGACAACCCAATAGCAATAGGCTTCATACCGTTAACGCGCCTACTCTCCTGTTCCACGCCTATCTGCTCCACTAATTCATATCTATTTTCATAGTCCCTATCTTTAAGAATAACAGCAAATTCATCCCCACCTATTCTAAACACCGGACTATGACTAAACACGTTACAAATAATAGAACACGAGCCTTTGATATATTCATCTCCAGCCTGATGCCCCTGTACATCATTAACGTGCTTCAATCCATTAAGATCACATACTACTACAGCAAATGGTGACTGTTCTTTCTTTTCAATCTTCTCATCCATTTCCACCTCAGTCTGTACATAAGCTCTCTTATTTTTGACGCTTGTTAATGCGTCATGATTAGCTATATCCATAGCCTTAATATATGCAAGTTCCATTCGTTTGGCTTCATCAATATTAGCGATAGCCATAACGATATAATCTGGATCCTCCTTTGATTGTACAGCGAATAAAGATGTATAATACGATTTACCACCCATCACCATACGATATGTTAAAAACAATTTACCAAACTTCTGAATACTTGATAAAAAGTTTTCTTTCTTCAAAGCTGTTTTCATCATTTCAAGATCGTCCTTAAGGACAACCATTTCAAATATCTTCTTAGTTTCTCTAAAAAAGTCACTTCCATCCAAACCTAATGATTTTCGGAATGTTTCATATTTGTCATCTGATGAAAAAGTTTCATAAGTATAGTCTTTTGTATTGATTCGGAAAATCACTTCATAATTCTCAGCAAGCGCCATAGAGATATCACTGAATGTACGACTCTCTTTTTTCAACATCTCTTCACGTATATACTGAGCATTATTATTTACAACACCCATAACTATATGTTTATCATCATTTTTAGGTCTAAGTACAATCATGTTCATGTACTGATATTCACCGCCCCAAAGCTGACGATACGCGAGAATTACAGTACCAAGATCATTTAATTCTTCTATCAAATAATCCTTTTGTATATGCTTAAGAAGATAATCAACATCGTCTGGATGAATAAACTGCTTTATGTCATTAGAAGCTTCTTCAAAGAAATCTTCACCCTCCACAGTCACTCCAAGATTAGAATAATCCTGACTTGAACTATATCGTATAAAATTATTAGTTTCAACATTGATAAAATATAGAGCCTCATATCGACTTGCAAGAGCCCCAGATATCTGAGCATAAGTTACAGCTTCTTCTGTAGCCTTAAGTTCTCGCCGTTTTTCTTCATCAATATCGCGTACAGCAACGAGAATATATTCCTCACCTGCTCTAATAGTTTTCAAGAAGAAATATCTAGGCTCTCCATTAATATTCAATCTATAAGTATGTGTAAAAGATCCACCATCTTTTAAAGCTTCTAATACTGTCTCCTTCTTAAATACTCGTAAGAATATCTCCTGATCTTCTGGCCACACCTGTATAGCAACATTTTTTACAGTATCCTCGTAAAAATTATCCCCCTCACTTACAGGAATAAGCTCTTTATCCGTACCATCTGTATTGTATTCTACATAGCTATCATCCACTGTATTAATAACGTATACACTTAAATAATCGCTCGCAAGTGCAACAGCCAAGCTTGTAAAAGATAACTTTTCTCCGACCTTCTTCATAAATACCCCCTTTTTGTCTCAATATTAACGTACACTAACTTATAATAAGTATACTACAATTATCTTAAAACAACAAGTAAAATTAACCAACAAAACTATCTATTCTGATATTTTTTTGTGAAAATCGCACATAAAAAAACATTCCAATATTAACTGAAATGTTTTTTATTATAAGTGGTCATTTGTTTTTTTGATTCTTCTTCAATTCTTCATAATACGCCTTATACCTATATACGCTTCTCTCACTGATACCTTTACGTTCAGCAATTTCCACCAAAGCCATTCCTTGTTCATAGAAATTTACAAAATCATTATAATTTTCCATCCACTTGGCGTTATGTTTTTGCCTGCCACTAGCCTTTCGTTTTTTAAAATACTCAAGTTCAACCTTTAATTTTTTATTTTCATCTTTTAATCTCTCATTATCTTTTTCCAAAGCCTCTATTTTCTTTTGCATCTTTTTAAATATAGCTTCATGCTTCATAATATCCTCCTTATAATTCAAAAAATACGCTTCAAGGCTATTGACACCATCTTTTTAAACCTATATAATGTTAGTTAGGAAATGGGTTTTGTGCCTGGTAGAGTCCTATGACTTGAAGGGGTTGCTCGTTTCTTTTTTTATGTCCAAAATATCATAAAGATACATTCTTCCATCATTAGCATGTCTAATTAACATAGATACACGAAAAACATTATACCTCTCCACTTCACCATCAACATTATATACAGGAAGCGCAAATCTTGATTCATAACGATACCAGCCAAACATTGCATTTCTCTTATGCCTATCATCATTATTTTTCCAAAACCTTTTTCCTGAAGCAATCTCTATCATCTCTGGAATTCCTTGAGCAGCATTTGCCTTTGCTTTTGCCAAAGTACCACGTAATTTATGTGTATATCTTGATCCTGAATACTCATCTGGAAGATCCTTTCCAATATATATGATATCTTTACTTTCAACTATTTCATAAACCTCTCCCACATATCTTTTTAAATAATTCTCTACCTTATCCCAATTTATCAATCTCTTTCCTTTAAAAATAATATCATTAATTACAACTATTTTATTACCATTTATATCCTTTATTAAACTTATATTCCTATTCATCCACCTCTCCTTTTTGTCATTTTCACTTTGTCATTATTATATTCCTAAAGCATTTATTCTGTCAATCTCATTATGCCAAAGCAAAATCCCCTTCGGCAAGCCAAAGGGGATTCTCATTTTTCAACCTATTCATCTATAAGTTTATATTTTAATTTTGAATTTGTATAAATAATATGATCTGATGCTCTAGTTGGATTTGTCGAACTAGTTGTATCGCTCATACTAGAATAAAGATCCGCTGTTAAAAGCACCATATAATTCGAATAAGCTTTAGTAGTTCCAAATCCATTCTTTTCGCCTGTAAGTACATCATACGAAATGTCGATAGTATAAATCTTTTCAGCAATCTTATTAATTTGATCTTTATGTGCACGAAGCGTTAACATCGTTCCATCCTGACTTATATCTGCTACAATATTTTCATTTGAAACTGCAGTGCCTTGAGTATATAATGTCGTATTGCCAGATTTAATAGTTATATTTTCCAAGTATTCGGCAAGTTCTAATGGCGTTCTATCATATCCATCAGTCTTATCTCTAAGCGACATATTAAACTCAATATAATCATCCGGATCACTAATGTCCACGAAACTATAAATAGCAGTAGAATCAATATGCCCCTTATTAGTCGTCTCAGTCTGTGCATCAAATGGATTAATTCCAAGAGAACTATAATATCCATCTGCACTAGATAACGTCTTTTCTACACCGTATGTTAATTTAGCTGTTTGAATATTCGTAGTGTAATATCTATGAGTATCAGCTGCTGCAAGTGACGATGCACTATTTACACCATTAGCCGCCTGTGATGAAAGATTAGAATAACCTTTTACTAAAGCGCCAATATCCGAAGCATTCACTTCAGTCCTTTCAGGGAACTGCTTAGACAAACTCTTTTCCAGATACTCTATAGCAAACGTTACCTGTATTGTTGCAGCATTATCATTATTATTGTCTCTCAAATATTCATTCAAATTCTGATTATTTCTCAGTTCAATATAATTATTTGACTTAAGCTGATCTGGATCACTATACGATACATCATCGCCTGTACCTGAAGTTGTTGCTCCATGATATACCTTATAATCTAGTATACTAATACCAGCTATTGCAGAAGTTTCAACTCCAATTTTAGATATAGTTTCCCCAACCTCTCTCATATCATAATTCATTAAGAATGTCTGAAAGATTGTTGAGTTAGGATTATTTGTCAAGTTATTTACCACGTATGCATCCTTGGCTGCCTGTGTTAATCCAAGGTGTGCCGTCATCGTTATAGTAAGAATATTATTATTCTTTGACATTTCATATGTACTAGGTACACGTGGAGTAACATCAATAGTGAACTGCTGTCCTTGTTCACCTATGTATTCATAAAGATTTCCAATGAACAAATGCACTGGATCATTATAAGATCTAATTATTTTATTCGGTTTCCAGTTTTTATCTGCTTCTGTAACTCCAGATTTTTCGAAGCGTTCTAACGAATATATCTGATAATGATAAACATTATTTGTACCAGAAGACTTATTAGTAAAGAATGTTAAATAATATGTTTCAGCTTTTATATTTTCTGAAACTGTAGCTGTATATCCTTGAGACGTATTACCATCAGGACGAGGTTTATAATAATTTCCGTCCACATCCTGTACCGTTGCCTCACTATCGTTATTCGTCCTTATAAGTGGTCCATTTTGAGTTTCAGTACATGTAACATCAAGTAATTTATTCATTGGTGCTGGACTATATGCTCCCTGTGCTGTTCCATCACTCGTAAAGTTTTTAAATGGTATATGATAAGTACCATCTGCATCCTTTTGCGATATAGCAGCATCCATATAATAATGTTTATCGTTATTACTAGCATCTACCAATACCAATCTTGAATTTGGTGCCCAACCATTTTCATTCATAGTCATTTTCAATACTTTATAGAAATTCGAATTAGCATAAACATTTTCACCACCATTAATTGCATCTGCCCAATCTGTTGCTTCTCTATCATATGTATAGTCAATCTTCATAGTAACAGGGTTACCCAAGTTTTCAAACAACGTCTTACTAGTTGAAGTATACGCTCCTGGATAATAATTTGTTCCAGACTCAATTTTCGCTTCAAATTTATACTGAATCATCTTCTTAACATAGATTGGTACATATAAGTGATATGCAACTTTACCACCATTAGATGATGGGTCAAAGAACTTAACATCCATCAGTGTAAACTGAGGGGTGTTTGGATCTGCGTTATCAATCTTTGTATCGTCCATCTGGAATCCAGTATTATATCTACGTAACGAACAACGATTATCCTCTTCACCTTCTGGTTTTCCATCTCCACTTCCTGTTCCAATCGTAAACTTTCCTGTTGAAGAATTGTAAATACACTTATGCAAGGTTACACTATACACTTTACTTAAATCACCCTGGAATGTATACGATGTATTCGTTAAATTCTGCAAGTAATAATTAATATAATTTGTAACTTTATCTCTATTTGTATCTTCAACAACAAGCAAAGGGAAATTCGGCATCGACTGATTACCATATTCCTCACGTGATGTTGTAAGATGCTCTGTTATATCAGCAAGCCAATTTGTATTAACATCAGGTGCAGTTTGATACGACTGCGCTCCATTTAAACTTTTTTGACTATCTTGCTTATCAAGAATTATTTGTTTCAATGCAGAATCATCATAGTTTGTAGCGCTAACTGCATCACCAGTAAGAAACTGGTCAGTACCAATGAACATCTTAGGACTCGATGTTACGTATGGATAATTATCAGCATCAGGATTACTAGCAGCCACCTCTTGATTATTATAATTTTTTACATTTAAGGCATTGTTTACATCTGAAAAAACATTATTCGCCTCAGATGCAGCACCATTATAATCTGCAAAAATAACATATCCACCATTATTATAATCATTTGTACCCGATAATCTAGGTGGAATAAAATATTGGTCAGATCTTGGCATTGCATTATGTATTGATAGGCCAGCAATTTTAATACTTTTTACATTATTTTTTGCAACCAAATAGCCATGTGATGCTGATATATAGTGGTTTCTACCACTCTTATCTTGGAATTGAACATCATCACAAAGAATGTTATAACCTTGTAAACTCTTGTTTAACCATCCAACTAACGAAGCCGCATAATCTGACTTAAATACTACGTTAGAAATCTTAAAATTGTGTACATACAACGGAACCTCTAAGTTACCACATATACCTGCAGTATCATTATATCCCCATAAAGTGTATCCTTTAACCGTACATGTATCCACAATTATTTGCGCAGCTTTTGCACCACCAATTATTCCTCCACATGCTCTATGTTGTAATTTACTTATCGTAACTCTATCGGTATATCCTTTAATCATTGCCGAATTATTATCACATTCAACTTTGCAGTTTAAAAATGCCAGATATGAGGTGTATTTAGAAGAACCATCTCCTATATCAGCACCAATAAGTCCACCAACTCTATGACCATAAAGACTGATATTATAAACATTGCAATCTTCTAATTTCAAGGAATATTTAATACCATTTTCAGTAACGGAACCATTAGTATAACTTCTTCCAATAATACCACCAGCAACAACTGTATCGTCGCCTTTACTATTATCACCATCAGCTGAACGGAAAAATGTATCGCCATCTTTATAACCAATTCGTGAAATAATATCCTTATTCTTTTCTCCTAATGTAACGCCTTTCAATACTATCGGTGCATTATTTGATTCACTTTGTGCAAAACCAATAACACCACCTGCACCATTCAAAAAGTCCTGATAAGCATTTCCTCTATATTCTGTAATTACATTAGGTAGCTTAATAGTAACATCTTCTATTTCGAGATTTCCTTGTTTAAAGTATCCAATAATACCACCAGAATAACGTTTACTTGTTACTGTAAATTCAGTTTCAGCAGAAATATTAGAAATACTAACTTTATGATTCGTATTATTCTCATTCTTCAACTGAAGATTTCCAAAGAATCCTCCTGCAGTTTCAAAACCATTTACTGTTAATCCTGACAATCCTATTTTTTCAACTTTAAAACTGTCACTATCTAACATGCCTGCATTACCTGCTATACCACCAGTATTAAGATAAGCATTATTATGAACATAAGTACTTATATATTTATCTGTTCCATCATTAGAACTGTGTTTGAAAACGAAATAATTAATTCTACCAGAAATATTTAAATCACTTATTTTATAATCATTAGCTATTGCACCCTGACTCTTTCTATTTTGATGTAATGTATCAAATAATCCAAATCCTCCGATGCAATCTGATCCATTATTTACAGGCAAATAATTATCAAATCCATTTTCATAATGCTGTAAATCCATATTCAAATTAATTGTTATTTCATCTCCAGCACCATCATTATTTTTTCCATTAAATTTATGTAAGCTAATAGTTCTGTTTGTTAAATCTGTTCTCTTAAATCCAATTGAACCAATTCCCCTAAAACCATCAGGCAAAACCCACTCAGTATCTGTTCCTCCAAACGAAAAATTACATACTGTATTATTGTGAGTTAAAGCAAGTACTCCATATTTATTTGTACCCTCAATAACATTTGTGAAATTCTTTACCAAAAATGGAATTCCACTTGTTCCATGATCCGTAACAGCTCTTGTATAATCTGCAGGCTTATTATCATTAGATGCATTTGTACCAATTGCACTATAATCTGCGCAACGCATTCTATGATATGTGCCTCCATAACTATTACTAGCACCAATACTCAATGAACTTGGCGTACCAACAGTAGTACTACTTTGAGTTAAAAGTGATAAAACAAACAAAGCCTGTGCATTAGGAATAGACACATCCGTACTATACATACTTGATGCTCCACTAACAACCGTATAGTCACTAGTACTAAGTTTATTTGTTTCATTTTTATTAATATCTGCAATAGAGTAATTCTTTGTACCATTATGCATAGTTACATCCTCTTCAGACGTGACATAACTTGTACTCTCTGTTACAGCATAGCCATTTAATACTCTTCCTATTATTGGATTTACATAAAGCCACTGTTTATCTGAAATCGACAAACCAACTCTTTGTGCCGTTGAAATATATTCCTCCTCATCCTCATCATAAACTGATGTTATTTCTGTTTTATTCAACGTACCTGCTGAAGCAGTACTTAAACCTTGCGCTGATGAATTCATATTTTTTAAAATTACAGCTCCATCAACAATTACTCCAATATATCCTCCAACCGGAATTAATTGTGCTTTTTCACCTACTAAATCAATATACGACTCCATAGATGAAAAAGTAACTGAAACTTCATCAAGAATATTATCACCAGCTAAAACATTTGAAATAACCCCCCCATAGCTCTTACAAGTTGGGAAAGTATCTGTATTATTCTCCTGTGTGATAGAAATATTATTCGTACTTTTGACACTTATTGTTAATTGTCTTATTACACTACCATAACTACAACCAATAAGTGGAGAAGTACTCTTATTGGTAATAGAGTATCCATCTCCTTCAATCACACCTCTAAATACAGCAAATTTATTTGAATTAGTAATCGAATCAAAATTACTTAATCCAGGATAAGTAGCGCTTAATTCAATATTCTTTCCAAGTTTATAATAAGCACCAGCCAAATATGTTCTTACCTGGGTAGTTGATAATGATGTTTGTCCCTCACAATCATAGGTAGAGCCACCATAAGTAAACACATTATGTTTTGTTTTTCCTGCTTTATCATCACACCAATATGCATTTCTCTCATTCCCCGATGGTAATATAAGTGATGTACCTTCATAATTTCCATTTAATATCTTAGCAAAAGTCTCGAGATCCGAACCATTTTGAATCATATATGGATCATTATAAGTACCACATCCCTCTGCAGTAGTTGTTCTATGATTCACCTCAAGTTGGTGTGTTGTTCCATTAGAAGCATAAGCTGTTGCTACATATGGCAAGAAATTATCTTTATTAGTATTCATATAATTACCATCAGCATCACCATTACTGATAGGACTCGTATATTCAGAAGCCGAGTCCGTAGAACCTTCAATATATTGACGTTCCAAATTAGGATATTCACCTTCTGTTATATAACCTACTTCTTTACCATAAGTAACATATCTTCCACCAGAACCCCAGTCATTATCCCATGTATATGTATATATACCTGTTGAACCTGAGTCATATTCAAATTTATCAAGCAAAGTAGCTTTAGTAAAAATAGTTCTCTCGGTTCCATAAGCAGTATCCAAAGCATCATTTTTCCCATTAGTATTATCAACACTAGCCATTCTTCCGTCAAGTTGTATCATTGTAAAGTTAAGATTAAGTCCTTTAGCTGTAGATGTACCAACTTCACCAATAAGACTACTTGCAGCCTTTGGATAAGTCCCATCATCCAAGATATGTGGAACATTTACAGAAGTATTGGTTGTATACTTATTTGTAGTTTTAACATTTTTAATAGTAAGATTTGTATACTTAAAAATTTTATTAATTATTAATGGTGCATACGTTTTTGAATTTCCAGTAACATTTGCCATATTATGAATATATACACCATCAAGATTCAAACCGTCAATATTAATTATTGACTTATTTGTCTCTGAACTACCTGTAACACTTCCGCAGATAAGTGAACCTACATAACCATTTATTACAGGAATATTTCCTTGAAGCGTAACAGAATTAACCGTAACCGTCTTTCCACTATATACATTTCGTAACAAACTAGAATGTAACAAATAATGTTGTGTTGTACTACTATAAGTACTGTTATTCAAAGATGTCTTTTGTGAACTATATGTACCTCCATTAACTGCTTCACTATGTTCAAATTCATAATTATAAAACTTAAATGTTCCCTGAATTTTAACATTATTATCTACATCAACTGGATACCAACTATATCCTTTCATATCATAAGTTGCAGAAGTAATTTCGTTATTAGTGAAAGGATTTACAAAACTACTTTTGATACTTTGATGAGCATACTGATTTAAAGCCCATCTCATCAATTTATGTTCAGAAATACTTGAACTGCTATTTGTTACTGTGTCTAGATTATAATAATACCTTGTCCATGGATTAGGCTTTGCACCTTGAGCTGTTTGAGCCTGATAGCTTTTACTTAATGTACTGCCATTCATATTTAACCCACTATTCTCCGAGGTTTTTATCGATACTATGCCTGCACCATTTTTAAGAATATACTCATCTCCAGACTCATCTACATTATATCTTGTATTTCCATCATCTCTGTAATATGCACTATAAGCTACTAACTCATCATAAACAACAGCTCCATTTAAAGATGTCAATGTAGTTCCTGAATATGTTATATCATAGCTATCTTCTCTTGGTAATAATAAATAAATTGCAGAAGAACTTCCGTCTGTCTTATAATTCTTACCCGAATCACAATACCAACCTTTATTTATAATCAAACCAAACGATCTTGGACTAACTGCTTCCACATTAATTGATTTTACATCTAAATTATTTACTGTCCACTTTCCCGTTGCATTATATACTAGTCCCGCCATATCTTTAACAGCACCTAACGCTGTTACCTTTGAATTACTATCAATAGATACTGCAGTATAGGCGTCGGAATTACTTTTCTTCACTCCAAAATCAACATTTGTATTTAACCATTGATACCCTAAGAGTCCACCCATTGACGTGGACTTTCCAGCTCTAATTTCAAGATTTTTTGTTGTTATATCTGTAAGCGTCAAAGTTCTTGCCTTGAAATCGCTTGTCGCAGAATATCCCGTAATTATAGCGATAAGACCACCTATAGATTGACTTGTCTTTTCAGCAGAATTCTCAATTTTTCCACCTATTTCAATTTTTTGGAAACGCCAATTCTCTATTTCATTTGTATTATGATATATTTTCCCAATAACACCACCAATACAAGTATCTTTATCACTATTACTACCTGTTACATTACCAGAAATATTTATTCCTTGAATACGCAATGTGACTTCACTTAACGACTTTGGTTGATTTACTTCTCCAATCAACCTTCCAAAATATATACTCTTATTTCCACCATAATCAAATGTAGTTGTAACATTTAAAGAATAAAATTTTGTCGTTCCTTTAACAATAGCTGCCACCGAACCAACATAAACAGAATTTGCTGTAGGATACACACTTACTGTTCCTTCAATAATTGATTTGTTAACATCCGTTGCTCTACAAACCTCAGAATTATTTAATATCCCAAATAATCCATTATATCTATGATTATAAATTCTACCATCGCCATTAGATCTATTCGCCGCAGAAGCCAAATCAGTTTCTCCCCTATAACCATAAGGTTCACCAATCGCTAATGTAACTGTATGTCCATCAGCATAAAAGTATTTGCTAAATACACAGTGAGGCTCAGTAAAATTATTATCCTTATCATTATCTCTTGTAAAACCGGTGAATCCCGTACCCGATAAATCAATATCGGATGTTAAAGTAATAATATTACCTAAAAACGAATTTAATGTAATAATATCACCTGAACTAATTTGTATATTTAACGCAGTTTTTGCAAAATCAGCTACACTTCCAATAGAATTAACTGAATCTTCGATTTTTATAGTATGAAGTGACTCATTTACCATCAATACAGTAGTATTATCAAATTGTTCGTATGTAACATTATAATAAGTTTCATTATCATCATCATAAATTTCATCTGTATCTTTTGAGTCAAATCTAATAACTTCTCCCCATGCACCTATATCATCAACTGATACAGCATCACTACGCTTTAGTTTCCAAGAAGGTGATGTTTCATATTCCGCAAATATAATTGCATTATCACGGATTCCCACTATCTGTCCATATTTATAGGCGTCACTTGTTGGAGATACTGACTTTGCATTTGAAAGGTCAGTTGTACCCGTCATTCTTAAAACACCGTTGCCTAAATCACCAACAAGACCACCACCGCTATATGTACCATTTACTTTTATGGTTATATCTTTAGCGTCTATAAATGAATTTTTAGCGCACGAAACCAGGCCACCAAATGTAAGATTTCCTGCACCCGTCGCCTTATCTAATATAAATCCATCAAATTTTATATAGTTCGCATTAGCCTCTGCAGCTACACCAATTGCACCACCATAATATGTAGCTTTTGCGTCGCTTGTAAGCTTTGGATTAGCAGTAATTTCACCAATTAATAATGTTTTTGTTAAATCTGAATTACTATACTTACCTATGAGTCCACCATATGCGCTTGCAGCACCTGATGCATGTTCAGAAGAAATTGTAACTGCTGTATCTATGTTAAAATCA
>Ga0247609_10002525_pt1 | contig 19258 bp, 8 predicted proteins | sample 172DNAGHGlowgp2_FD_193487 | JGI IMG/M metagenome (GOLD analysis project Ga0247609, IMG submission 193487) | Sheep rumen microbial communities from Palmerston North, Manawatu-Wanganui, New Zealand - 1728 DNA GHGlow gp2 | ecosystem: Host-associated > Mammals > Digestive system > Stomach > Rumen ...
CCTCTTTCTTCTTCGCCCGTCGCTCACCACCTTCGTCTCGTAGCCTATCTTCTTCATCGCGGCCTGCAGCTTCGCCGCGTCCGTCTTGGCTCCGTCGTAGGTAATCACCACCGTCTGCTTCTCCACACTCGTCTCTATCTTCACCACCCCCTTCTCGAAGCGCAGGTTGCTCTTGATCTTGTTCTCGCAGTTCTGGCAGTGCATCTGCGGGGTGGGGGTGAGGGTCAGCATACGCAGCTCCTTCCCCCCGGCCAGCAGCATCAGCGCCGCCACCATTGCAATCAGTATCTGTTTCATCGTTTACCAGTGTTTTAATTGTTTATTATAATTATAAATCCTTCTATTGTTAATAATTTCAATTTTCAATTTTCAATTTTCAATTTTCAATTCTCAATTTTCAATTCCTCCACAGGTGCATCCTGAGCCCCGCGTAGACCATCGTGCCGTGCACCGGCCCCCAGACCATCGTCGGCTCGAACAGCGCGCTCGTCGGCGCCCCGGCCTCTATCACCGGCACCGCCTGGCGGTAGCCCGTCAGGTTCTCCGCCCCAACATATACCGACATGTGCCGGAACTCCCGCGTAACCTGTATGTTGAGCTGCGGATACGCCGGGAATTCCCTCTCCCACGACAGGCTGCCGTCGGCCTTCGTATACGGCTCCGGCATCCGCCCCCCTCCGTTCAGCTGAAGCGTCACGTCCACCTGCCACAGCGCCATCATCGGCTTCCACCCTATGGTCACAAGCCCCTTGTAGCGGCTCTGCAGCGGCTTCTCGCGCAGCGTCCCCCCGTAGCTGCACATCACGTGGTTCAGCCTGAAGGCCGCCATGATGTTCAGCTCGTCGCTCACGTCGCAGCTGGCGTCCACCTGCGCCGTGTGCGAGAAGGAACGCCCCTCCAGCCTCCCTATCCTGATGGCCGTCGGGTCGCTGTCGTAGTCCACCACCGCCTGCTCCTCGAAGTTGGTGTAGTAGTATTCGGCACCTATCGTCAGCGTCCGCTCCCCCACGGGTATATAGAATGCCGTGCTCACACCGCTGTTCCACGCCTCCTCCATCGGCATCTCGTCGTCTATCTTCAGCGTCCGCCCCGACGTGGCTAAGTAGTGGTACTCCGCCATCGGGTGCACCGTCCGGTACCCTTTCCCGCTCGACGCGCGCAGCGTCAGCCAGTCTGTCGCCACCCACTTCAGGTGTACCCTCGGCGTCACCAGCGTCCGACCGTAAAGGCTGTTGTAGTCGGCCCGCAGGCCCCCCATGGCCGTCAGCCGGTAGTCCGGCTTGTAGGTGTACTGCGCATACACCCCCGGCACCGTCTCCATCGTCGTCCCTCCCGTCTCGCCGGCCACCATGTTGTAGCTCTCTTCCAGCCTCCCTGCCGTCAGGCTCAGCCCCGTCGACAGGTTGTGCTCCTCGCTGAAGTCGTGCTCCAGCATCAGCTGCGCGTTCACTTCACCCTGACGCTCCTCGTAGCGCTTCTGCAGCGTCGCGCTCCGTCCCAGCGCGGCGTCCATGCCGTACAGCGACGCCGTCGCCGTCAGCGCCAGGTTGGTGTTGTGTTCGCGGTCCAGCAGGTAGGCGTGCTTCATGTAGGCCTCCGCCCCGCGGCTCCTCATGTCTATCCACGGCGACGTGTGGAACGCCTCCGTCGGGCCGCCGCGACGGTGCTCGTCCAGCACCCCTATCCCTGCGTGCATCAGGTAGCGCCCGCGGCGGTACTTCCACCGGTTGCTCACGTTCACCTGCTCCACCGACGGCATGTCCACCCACCCGTCCTCGTTCTCGTCGTGGTGCATGAAGTCGTGCTCGTAGTGCGCCAGCACCTCCGTGCTGAGGTGCTCGTTCAGGTGTATATTGCCCACCGCGTTGCCCTCCCCTTTCAGGCGGCTGTCGCCGTACAGGTTCAGTATCAGACCCTGCTCCTCGTCCGGTTTCAGGTACTCCACGTCTATCTGCCCCGTCAGGCTGCGGTAGCCGTGCTTCACGCTCGACGTCCCCTTGCTCACGCTGATGCTCCGCATCCACGACCCCGGCACCTGCCCCAGCAGGTACGGCAGCGCCGCTCCACCCCGCATCGCAAGCCCCTCGCACAGCATCTGCACATAGCTGCCGCTCAGGCCCAGCAGCTTGATCTGCCGCGCTCCCACGGCCGCGTCGTTGTAGTTCACGTCCACGCTCGGGTTCGCCACGAAACTCTCGCCCAGATTGCAGCAGGCGGCCCTGAACAGCTCGTCCTGGCCTATCCTCTGCCCGTTCTCGGCTCCGCCCAGACGGCTCATCCCGTCCACGCGGCGCTGCTCTATCTGCACGTCCTCCAGCGTCCGCCGACGCACACTGTCCTGCCCCTGCCCCCACGCCGTACACGTCAGCAGCACCGCCGCCAGCAGCACCATACATCTGATTACACCCCTCTGCATAATATATCTGATTACACCACTCTGCATAATATATCTGATTACACCACTCTGCATAATATATCTGATTACACTACTCTGCATAATATATCTGATTACACTACTCTGCATGATATGTCTGATTACACTACTCTGCATGATATTCTATATAGTCATTCTTCCATATATATTACAAACGCCCCCCCCCAATAAAATATTGTCCCCCACCCCTCCCATTACCCCTCCCATTACCCCTCCCACCCCCTCTACCCCCTCTCTACCCCTTCTCTACCCCTAAAAAAACTTACCCCTAAACTCATAACTCTTAACTCATAACTCTTAACTCTTAACTCTTAACCCCCTCCCCCGTACATTTGGCTTAACTACTTAACTACTGTCTCCTGTCTACCAAAACTTACCACTTAACTCATAACTCTTAACACTTAACACTTAACACTTAACCCATAACTCCCCCCAAAAAGCCGCCGCGGCCGCACCATCCGGTGCGGCCGCGGCCCTTATCAAGTGTCACCTCGTGACTTATCTCACGATGAGTTTGCGCACCGCGGTGCCCTGTGCTGTCACCACGCGCACGTAGTATGCGCCCGCGCTGTAACCGCTCAGGTCTATCGTCAGGTGGCCGTTCTCCACGCTCCACTTGCCGCTCTCGCGACCTGCAGCGTCAAGAATGCTCACCATGCCGGCCTCTGCCAGCTCCACGGTCACGCTCACCGAAGCCGGGTTCGGGTACAGCACGAAGCTCTCGCCGAGCACATCCTCGATGCCCACGTTCGTCGTCTGGAACATCGACGGCTGGCTCCAAGGGCTCTGCGACGTCGCCGTGCACACAGCCTTCACTCTCACCGTGTACGCCGTCGCCTTCTCCAGACCCGTCAGGGTCTTGCTCGGCGTGCCGCTCACCTCGTGCTCCGTCGTGTTGCCGGCGCCGCTCACCTCCACGACCCAGTTGGTCTCGTTGCCACCGGCCGTCCAGCTGATTGTGGCTCCGTTGTCAGTGATGTTCGAAGCCTCCACGTTGGTCGGAGCGTTGCACTCCGGATCGCCAGGCATCGGCGTCGTCACCGTCTGCGTGGCCCACTCCGTGCGCTGGCCGTTGCAGACACCGCGCACACCGGCCGTGTAGGCCGTGCCCGGGGTCAGGTTTTGGAAGGTATACATCGTGCTGTTCACTGCCGTGCCCGTGGCCGGTGCCGTCCAGGCACCCTCCACGATGGCCACCTCGTAGCTCTGGGCCGTGGCCGACCACTGCATCGTAGCGCTGTTCTCCGTAGCCGTCAGGCTGCTGATGATGGGCACCTCGCAGCCAGGCTGCGGACCGGCGCCAGCACCCACCTGCACATTGTCGATGGCTGCCGGGGGCTGGGAGCCCGAGCTGCCGTCGTTGCGCCAGTAGAACACTAAGTAGTACACACCCGCATTGGCGATGGTCGCCGTGTAGTCCACGTGCTGCCAATCCGTCTGGTGTATCAGCGCGCTGCCGTTGTCCACCGCAATCCAGCCGTTGGGCGTCGACGATGCGCTGATGCCGTTGGTCTGGCCTGCCTCGAGCGTCACGGTGGCCGGAACTATGAAGACTCTCAGGTAGTCATACAGCGTCGTCGTTCCCTCGCCGTCGGCCTTCCAGTCGAACGAGATGGGAGTCTGGCCCGCCGGGAAGCTGAAGGGCTTGTAGGCATACGAAGCGCTCGTGGCGCTGCTCGTCGTGTAGGTGTTGCTCGCGCCGTTGTCGTTCGAGATGTACATCGACTGGCTGCCGTCCTTGCTGGTGGCCGCGCCGATATACCATCCGTTGGTGCTGTTGGCGAACGTCCAGTCGGCGTCGTCACCGCTCTCGAAGCCTGTAGTGTAAGGCAGCGCCGCGCCAGACACCGTCGTGGCGAAGTTCAGCGGAGCGCACCACTCGCTCTGGTCGGCATCCGAGCAGTGCGCTCTCACGCGCACCACGTACTGCGTCGAGCTGCTCAGGCCCGTCAGGTTCACACTCGTGCCAGTGGCCGTCGTGCTCTGCCACGTGTTGGCAGTGGCCTCGCGGTACTCCACGTCGAAGTTGTTGCTCGTCGGGTTCGTAGCCCAGCCAATCACAGCGTTGTTGTCGCTCACCGCTGTCAGCGTCAATCTCTGCACCGGACGGCAGTTCTCTGCCTCCTCCACGATGATGCTGTCCACATACACAGAGGTGCTTCCGTTGTTCTTCGTGACGATAATGTGGTTATCCGTGCCGGTATAGCTGTCTAAGTAGAACGTATAGTAGCCGTAGGTGTTGTTGCTGGATATCGGGCTCGAGCTCACCATGGTGTAGCCCGCGCCGGTCACGCTGCCCACGCCGACGGCAATGTCAGCGTTGGACGAGCTCGTGCGCGCATGCACCGTCACCTTCAGCGACGTCACAGGCAGCTCGAACTCGGGCAGCACTGCCATTCCTATATTACTGCTGTAGGCGAAGTACAGCGCCGAAATCGACGTGCTGCAGCTCACGTTGTTGTTGGTCAGCGTCCAGCACGGCGAAAGCTGCTCGCCGAACGTGAAGGTCTGCGGCACCGGCATGGCCTCGCAGTCCGTGTAGGCCAGCACCTCGTTGCTGTAGATCGTCGAGTCGTTGCACTCATAGCTCAGTCTGAACATGTAGCCCGTCGAGCCCTGAAGCCCGCTCACCGTGTGCGTCGTCGTGCTCACCACGGCGTCGTCCGTCCACTCCGTGTCGCTCAGACCCTTGTGCTGAACCGTCACGTCCGCGTTCGCAGCGTCGATACCCCAGTTCAGCGTCACGCTGTTGTTGTCCTTGCTCCCAACCACCAGCACCGGCGCCATGCATGGATTCTCCTCGTCATCGCCGCAGTCGCCGTAGAACTTGGTGTTCGGACGGTAGGAGAGGCTAGAGCTGAATGAGGTAGTAGTGGCGGGATCGTAAGGATAGGTGTCATTATTGATGTAGACAGCCATGGTGGAGGTGGTGCTGTGCGACTTCCAGTACCTGCTGCTGCCTTCATAGGCACCGGTCTTGTTGACGATGGCCACCACCAGGTTGCTGCCGCTGGTGTAGGCGAAGGGCTGGTCGAACATGATGTCGATTGTACCTTCGGAGGGGTTTACGATGACGTTCTCTGCCACGAGGGTCAGCGAGTTGCCGGGGACACCGCTGGTAGTGAGCGAGCTGGCGGTGGTGAGGCCGACATACACGTCGACGGTGAAGTTGAAGTCGCCAGGATTCAGGGTCTCGTAGCCGATGCCGCTTATGGTGCTGATGCCGGAGAGCTCGCTGGCGGTGTAGAGGGTCTGTGTGTAGGCATATTTGAACCAGCGGTGGAAGGGCACGTAGCTGTTGGTGGTGTAGGCCGTGGTGCCTTCCACATCGGCGCAGGCCGTGCTCGAGACGCCAAGGCTCAGCTTCACAGCCGCCGCCGTGTCGGGATCGCACACCGTGGCGATGTAGGCCATATACTGGCCGCCGGCCGTCAGGCCCGTGAAGATGTGGCTCGTGCCGCTCTCGGGCACGTTCTCCACCACCCAGCTGCTGTCCTCCATGTCCATCAGGCTCAGCACCGCTCCCTGCGGCACCATGCCTTCCGACTCGTAGTCGTACTCCCACTCCACCACGGCGGTCGTGTTCGTCATGCCCACTCGGTGGGCGCGCAGCACCGGGTAGCAGCTCACCTGCGTCGTGAACGCCGGCATCGGCAGCCAGTCGTCTTCGTTCGTGCTGCACTCCGGACGCACCCACATGTAGTAGCGCTGCCCGTTGTGCAGTCCGCTCACCTCGATGCTGTCGCCTGTCGTCGTCTCGCCGTACAGCGTAGCGCCCTCTATGCGGTTCTCAGTGTTGTAGCACACCTGGTAGGAGGCGTTCCCGCCGTTCACATCGTTCCAGTGAAGCGTGGCGGTGTAGAAGCCCACGTTGCTCACACTCGGCGTGTTCGGGCGGCGGCAGTTGCTGGCCTCGGCCACGGTCACGTCGTCGATATACACCGAGCTCGACGTAGCAATGCGGAACGCCACATGCACGCTGCCGGTAGCCGTCACGCTGTCAGTGTAGAACTCATACTCGCTCATGCCTCCCTCCGTCAGGCCCGTGGCCGTCACGCGGCAGGCCTCGAAGCTCGACGGGTTGGTCACGTCGCTCACCACACCGGCCTGCGTCGCGCCGCTCCAGTTGTAGGCCCAGAAGGTCACCTTGATGTTGGTGGCCTCGGCTGGCACCTCCGGCGTCGCTATCAGCGACACCTGGCCGCTGCTCGCCGAGCTGTACATGGCAGCCGTGCCGCCCATGTGGTAGCTCGCACCGTTCAATATATAAGGATAGTTGCCGGCTGCCTGTATCTTGTACCAGCAACTGTGGAACGGGTTCGTACCCATCCAGCCTTCGAAGCTCTCAGTGTAAGGCAGCGTGATGGCGGCGCAGCTCGTGCGGCCTCTCACCACCATGCTGTACAGCACCTCCTGGCACTGCGAGCCCACGCGGAACTCATACAGCGTCGAGGCCGCCAGGTCGCTCACCGTCATTCCGGGAGTCGACGTCGTGTTGTATTCGGTCCATGTCGTGTCGCCGTACTGGCGGTATTCCACCACCCAGTTGCTCTCCTGGCTGCCGGCCACCCACGTCAGCGTCACACTGCTCTCCGTAGCGCTCTCCACGACGGCCAGCGGCGCGGCGCAAGCGGGTGCTTCGCACTCGCCAACGAAGGTGATGTCAGGCACCGTGAAGCTCTTCCCGCGCGAAGGCAGCGCATGCGTGCCAGTGCTCAGGCGGGCGTTCGGGTCCGCAGGGTCGATGGCCTCGCCGTCGCGGTACCAGTAAACGCCGTTGCCCAGGCTGTCCGTCACAGCGTGCGCGCCCCAGTTGAAGCTGTTGTACTCGCCCGTGTTGTTCAGCATCGCAACCACGATGTTGCTCGAACCGTCATAGACGAAGGGCTCGTTCAGCGTGATGGTCTTCCAGCCCGTGGTCTCAACGTTCAGAATGCCGTCGTAGACCAGCGTCAGGTCGTTGATGTCGATATAGTCGGTGGTGTCGAGCAGCGTCATGTCCGTGTGGGCCATGTAGACCTTCACTATGCGGTTGTACACCGAGCTCGGAGCCGACGACTCGCGGAACTGCAGCTGGCTGATCTCGCCCAGTCCCTGCAGCTTCTCCGCCGGGTAGATCACCTGGCTGTAGCCGTACTTGTAGTTGGTGGCAAAAGGCATAGTGCTCGTCGTCGCGCTGCCCTCTATGCGGCCGCACGCGTCAGTCATGAAGCTTATGTTCTGTGTCGTCGAGGCAAAGGTGTCGCACTGCGCCGAAGCCACCACGCGGTAGCTGTGGCCGCCCTCCAACCCCGTGAAGAAGTGGTACGTGCCCTGCGCCACGACTTCCTGAACCGTGTCGGCCGGCGTGTTCGTGATGTCTATCAGTTTCAGATTCACTCCTTCGCACTCGCGGCCGCGGCCCTGAATGGTCCAGCTCACCGCCGCCGTGCTCATGTTCTTGTCCACCAGGCGCAGGTCCTGCACCGGGTAGCAGTCCTGCTCCGTGGTGAAGCTCCCGGCCGAACGCCACATCGTGACATTCTCGCCGCAGTTGCTGCGCACCCACACATAGTAGGTCGTGTTGCCGCTCAGGCCGCTCAGCACGTGGGGGCTCGACGAGGCCTCATAGTCCACGGCCGTGGCGGCGTTGACGTCGTTGCTCTTCGCCACGCGCACCGTGTAGCCGCTGATGGCCTCGCCCTCAGCAGCCCAGCTCACCGTCGCTCCCTCGTAGGTCACCCCGCTCAGCGAGGCTGTCGAAGGACGGTTGCAGCCGTTGTCCACGTCGACAACGATGTCGTCGATGTTCAGGTCGTTGTCGTCACCAGATATGGTGCTCTCGCCGTAGAAGACTATCCTCACATTCTCTCCGGCATAGTCGTTCAGGCTGAAAGATACATTGCTGGGTATGTGGCTGATGCCGACATACGAGTAGTCGTCGCGCATCCCGTCCTGCGAACCCCACTTGGCCAGGGGGGTCAGCGTCGAGTCCGTGCAGTTGAAGACGAAGACTATGAAGCGGTCGTCGGCCATGTTGGTGCCGTCGGGCGGATTGGAGTTGCCATAGTCGGTCAGCGAAAGGTCGAACGAGAGGCGTCCGTTCGCCTCCACCGCCACCTCAGGCGTCGCTATCCAGTATTTGCAACTCGTACCGTAGATGTTCAGCGAGAGGCTCTTCGTGGGCATATTCGTGGTCTTCAGCGTCCATCCGCTTGTCGTGCTCTGCGCCGAGTCGATGGAGAAGGCGTCGTCGTTGTAGAGGGCGTTGAAACGCAGCCAGCACTCCGAGGCAGTTAAACTGGACACATTGTCGAAATCCTCGCCCCAGGGCAGCGGCAACGCTCCACAAGCCGTGCGGAAGTTGATGGTGGCGGGATCGCTCTCGAAGCTGGTCGCCTCGTCGCAGATGGCCGCCACGCCAAGCGTGTGGGCCGACGACGGCGTCAGGCCCGTGAAGATGTAGGAGGTGTCGCCAGTAATCGGGCTGTCAGCAATCTCCACGCCGTCGGCATAGAGGCGCCAGCTCGTCTCACCGTTCCTCGGGCTCCAGCTCAGCGTGGCTCCCTCAGTCGTGATGTCGCTTACCGCCAAGCGGTTGGGCTTCCGGCACACAGGACCGCTGCTCGCCGGCTCATAGGTGAAGGTCGTCTTGGGAATGAAATTCCTCTGCGTAGCGCTCGTCACTCCGGAAAGGCTACTGGAGTTGGAGGCAGCAATAGAGGCCCCGTTGACCGTCTGGCCGTAGAAATAAATTTGCTTATACGCGTTGTCGGTTGTGTTCTCGATGCCGATGAGCAGGTTGCCGCCCTGATACACATACGGGGTGGTGAACTCGATGGTCACCGAGCCTCCGTTACCCTCGCTCACAAAAGAGAAGATGCCGCTGTAGACCACACCCTCTTTCGCCTCATAGGCCGAGATGCTCGTGTAGTCTACCTCTTTAATGAACATGTCGGCCACACTGGTCGAGGTGTACGGAATGTTATCGGACGTGGTGTAGAACTTCACCGAGGTAATCGTGGCTCCGACCATATCCTCTAAATAGCTGGACGGAATGACGAACTGACTCTTCGAGAAGTCGTCCCAATAGAAGACGTACGCAGGAACGTAATAGCTGGTCGTCGTCCCTTCGAAGACGGTCAACTCTTCCTGCGCTCGCGCCCCGAATGGCAATAGCAAAAACATCGCCATTAGGGACAAAAAAGTACTGAACTTTTTCATAATTTTGTGTGTTTTGGTTAGTATTATTGTGATTTAACTGTGTCTATTTATTTGTCTCCCAGCGGGGAACGCCTATGCTATCCCCCAATTAAACTAACCCCAAAGGTATGTTTTTTTTCCCATTCAACAAAATATTTAACATTTTTTCCATCCCCCACCCCCTCCAACCCCCACCCACGAAGACCCCACAAAAACTTACCACTCCCCCCTGTACATTCGGCTTAACTACTTAACTACTGCCTCCTGTCTACTAAGCACTCCCCCAATAATTTCACTTTTCACCTTTCACCTTTCACTTTTCACCTTTCACCTTTCACCTTTCAACTCCCCCGTTAAACCTTAAACCTTAACTTTCAACTTTCACCTTCCATGTCGGCCTGTAAGGCCATTTATCAGCCAGCCCAGGGCAACGCCCTGGGGAAAATGTCCCCATACACCACGCCCTGCAGGGGCAAAAGCATTGTATAGCAGTCTATTTTGCCCTTGCAGGGCGAGAACCATCGCCGCACTCCACCCAGGGCGTTGCCCTGGGCTACCAGATGTCCGGCCCTTCAGGCCGTCCCCCTCCCCGCCCCCAAAAGAAAAAGAGCCTTGAAGAGGCTCCATCCTATTAACCCCACACGAAACGCAGTGCCGTGTGGGGTTTATCGTCTCCCCCTCCCCCTGCGTCTCGACGAGACGCCACACCCTTAACTCCCCCCAAAACTCACCACTTACCACTCCCCCCTGTACATTCGGCTTAACTACTTAACTACTGTCTACTGTCTACTAAGCACTCCCCCAATTTTCAATTTTCAATTATCAATTCTCAACTCCCTAAATTCTCTCCTTCAGCTCCACCAGGAACCGCCGCAGCTCCGTCAGGTTTGCCGTCAGCGCCACCCGCGGGTCCTCGGCCGGACGGCTGCGCAGGTGCTCCCGGGTTCCCTCCAGCGTGTAGCCGCAGTGGCGTGTCAGGTACTGTATCCGTTTCAGCAGCTCGATGTCGCGTGCCGTGTAGCACCGCGTCCCGCGGCTGTTCTTCACGGGTTTCAGCTGCGGGAAGGCGGTCTCCCAGAAGCGCAGCGTCGACGGAGCCTCGCCGAGTTCCTCGGCGACCTGGCTGATGGTGTGGTAGAGGCGGTCTGTCGTCATATCCTTCTTGTTTTTATGGTCTTGATTGTCAGTAGCTGTAGTAGCCTTGGTTCTCCTGGTAGTTCTCGCGCTTCTCGTATTTGATGTCGCGCAGCGCGTCGGCCTTGATATTGATCTGGAAGAACCAGCTCCTGTAGTACCCGAACGGCACCCACGAGAAGCGCATCTCCCAGCAGTGAAGGTCCCTGTAGATGTCCACCGTCGTGTACGACATCCCCTTGTTGGCTATGTCGTAGCCCGTCGACATCGCCACCTTCCAGTTCTTCGTCAGCGACACGTTGCCGCTCAGCGTCACGCTCTGTATCGTCTGGTGCGTCAGCCCCAGCTCCCGCGCCACGTAGGTCGACGCGTGGCTGAACGTGTAGCTGATGCTCAGGTTCCACGGCACCGAGAAGTCCACATAGCCCCCCATCATCGCCGTCGGACTGTTGTTGTACGGCGTCTGCACCAGCGTGTACAGCGGCTGCCCCTGCGACTTCTCCTTGTTCTCGCTCCGGAAGGTCCTGTCGTTCAGCGAGAAGGAGAGCTGCGCGCTCCACGTCGAGTTCTGCGTCCGGAACAGGCGCCGCTCCTCGGTCCACAGGAACCGGTTGTGCATGTTCCCAAGGCTGTCCACCACATACGGGCAGAATGAGCCGCTGTAGTTCAACACCAACGACTTGAACAGTGTCGTGCGCCCCGTCACGCTCAGGTTCGACAGGTTCAGCGAGTCGCGCGCCAGGTCGTAGGCCGTGCTCAGGTTGAGGTTCTCTATCAGCGCTATCTTCTTCATCTCCGCCATCGTGTCGAAGGGGTTCTGCACCTTGATCTCCAGGTTGTTGCCTATCGAAAGCCGCAGCGACCCGCTCTCCCCGTCCGGCGGTCCCCCGTAGAGGCTCTGCGCGAAGATGGAGTAGCGGTGCACGTAGCCCGTCTGGTCCGTGTACTGCTTCCAGTAGCCCAGCTTCTCGCTCCCGAAGTCAGGCCGGTAGGTGAAGCTCAGCGTCGGATTTATCACGTGCCGCAGCGCCTTCAGCGGACCGTACTTGAACTGGAACATGCCGTATATGCGCGTCGACAGCGACGACGACACGCTGAAGTCCCTGTTGGCTCGGAAGCCTCGCACCGTGTCCGTCACCACCTTCGACGTCGTCTCGTCGAACCGCCGGTTGATAGTGCTCCAGTGCCACCGCTCGTGGTATGACACCGAGTTCGTCCAGTTGAAGAAACGCAGCACCTTCACCGTGCTCGACAGCGGTATCGAGTGCTGCACCCCGTACTGCATCCTGTCCAGCGTGCTCTGCTTGAACAGGTCCGAGTCCTGCGCCGTGATGTTGTTCTCCGCGTTCAGCACATACGACAGCGAGATATTCTCGTACCACCGGTACGCACCCGACGGGTTCCGTCGCCGCAGCGGGTACACCGTGATGCTGTTCAGCGTGATGCTCGGCAGCTTGATGTTCATCACGCCCGTCTGCGCGTTGAACGACTCTCGCGCCGTCGCCGCCAGGTTGAAGTACGACCCCAGCTTTGTGTTGTAGCTAATCGACGAGGTCGTCGTCGAGTTGAAGTAGTCGGCACGGTTCGTCGTGTTGCGGCTGTAGTTGCGGCTCTGCAGGTTCACGTTCGCCGAAAAGCGCGAGTAGGGGTTTGCCTTCGCGTCCTGCGAGTGCTGCCACGCAAACTTGAAGTCGTTGTACGCGTTGAAGGTGTTTGTGTCGCCGCGGATGCCAGTGAAGGTCCGCCCGTATCGCAGGTCGAAGCTGCCCTTGTATTTGTAGCGCTTGTAGTAGTTGCTCTTCAGCTCCCCAGCCCACGAGAGGTTCGTGTACAGCTCCGCCAGCAGCGCCAGGTCCAGGTTGTCGTTCACAGCCCAGTAGTAGCCTCCGTCTCGCAGGTAGTAGCCACGGTAGTTCATCCACCCGTACGACGGCAGCAGTATGCCCGACGCCCGGTTGTGCGTGATTGGGAAGAAGGCGAACGGCAGCGCCACCGGCGTCGGCGCGTCCTCCACCGTCAGCCACGCCGGCCCCGTCACAATCTTGTCGCCCGTGATGAGCTTCGACTTGCTGAAGTTGATGGCAAAGTGCGGATGGGCGTAGTTGCACGTCGTGTAGCTGCCCCCGCTGAGGTACATCACCGAGTCGTTGATTTTCTTCACCTTGCGGCCGTGCAGGTAGCCGTCGCCCTCCTGCGTGATGACACCCTGTATGATGCCCTTCTTCGTCTGGTAGTTGAAGGTGATGGTGTCCGCGTGGTATTCCGTCTCGTCCTGCTTGAAGAAAGGCTGACCCGCCGGCTGACCTGCGCTGTCCGTCGTGCCGTGGGCGTGAAGCGTCTGGCGCTCGAAGTCCACCTCCACCACGTTGGCGTCCAGCGTCAGCTTGCCGTAGTCGATGTGCCCCTCGTTGTACAGGTACGCCCGCCGGCGCTGCAGGTCCATCGCCACCGAGTCCGTCGCCTTGTATTTGATCACGTCGCTCACCGCGTCTTCCGAAACCTTCATCAGCGTGTCGATGTCGTGCTGCCCCTGCGCCGTCACGCAGGCCGTCAGACAGACAAGCAGCAGCCACCCTCGTATGAGGCTGATGTGGTTGGCTCTATGTCGGTTGCAAGGCTCCAAGGCGATTTGCTATTCGATATTCAAAAAATGTTCGTATCTTTGCATTTCGGTTTGCAAAGATAACATTATTTCTGCAAACTGGGAAACAAAAAAATACAACCTTGGATATGAAACGCTTACTCGCCCTCTTTATTGTTCTGGCACTGCCGTTCGGGGCCGTTTTTTCTCAAAAAAAAGACACTTATCGCGTACGCACCGTCGTCATTGACCCCGGCCATGGCGGCGCCAAGCCCGGCGCCAAGGGCTCCAAGTCCTGGGAGAAGGACATCACACTCTCCGTCGCCAAGAAGTTCGGAAAGCTCCTCTCCGACAACTACAAGGACATGAAGATCATCTACACCCGCACCACCGACGCCGATATCTCCCTCGCCGAGCGCGCTCGCATCGCCAACAGCAACAAGGCCGACCTCTTCATCAGCATCCACGCCAACTCGCACCCCACCGCCTCACCCTCCGGCGTCGAGACCTTCGTCATGGGCCTCTCCGAAAGCAAGGCCAACCTCGAGGTCGCCAAGAAGGAAAACGCCGACATCCTGCTCGAGGCCGACTACAAGAACAACAAGGACTATAGTGGCTTCGACCCCAACGCCCCGGAGACCTACGTCATGCTGGCCATGTTCCAGAACGCCTTCATCGACAAGAGCCTCAACCTGGCTCAGGCCATCCAGACTCAGTACAAGCAGAACCTCCGCACCATTAACCGCGGCGTGAAGCAGGCCGAGCTCTACGTGCTCTACAAGACCACCTGCCCCTCCGTCCTCACCGAGATAGGCTTCATAAGCAACCCCACCGAGGAGGCCTTCATGCTCAGCGACGAGGGCCAGGCCAAGATCGCCGTCAGCCTCTTCAACGCCTTCATGACCTACAAGGCCACCGAAGAGGGCTCCGACAAGCCCGCCAACCCCAAGATAGACCTCCCGGGCTACGGCGCCAACAAACCCGCCGCCAAAGAACAACCCAAAGCAGAGCCCGCTCCTGAAATTGTTAATTCTCAATTATCAACTGTCAATTCCCCTGAGCCCCAGCCTGTGGCCGCCGCGGTTGACACCGCCGGCGCCCCCGTAGCCGCCCCCGCGCCGGAGGTGGCCCAGGCAGCCCCGGTCGCCGCGCCGCCAGCCCCAGAACTCGCTCCGGCTCCCGAGACCGCCCCTGCCAAGAAGATCGCCGATACGGTGGACGTGGTGACTGTGGCCAAGGTTTCGCCGATAGCTGAGAAGCCCACACCCTCCGTCGCTCTCCCGCAGCGGCCCGCCCCCCAGGCGCAGCCGCAACCGCAACCGCAGGCGCCGGCGACCCTGCCTGCCCCTCAGCACTCCGCCAAGGCCGACGCCAGCCGCTACTACACCGTCCAGTTCCTCGTGGCCCCCGTGCTCTACGAGGCCGGCGCAGCGCAGCTGGGTGGCGTCGACGACTTCATCGTCACCCGCAAGGCCCAGTCCTATGTCTACACCACCGGCCGCTTCGCCACCTACGCCGAGGCGACGCAGTACTGCAAGTCGGTCCGCACCCTCACCCCCTTCAAGGACGCCTGGGTCTTCCAGACCAGCGCCGCCCCCGCTCAGGCCGTGAGCAGCACCCAGCAGCAGGAGGGCACCAAGGTCCAGGAGGCCGAGAAGAAGCAGGAGACCGCCAAGAAGCAGGAGGCCCCCAAGCCCGACAAGGCCGCTCCCAAGGCCTCCGGCCCTGTGACCTACCGCATCCAGTTCTGCTCCTCCCCCCGCGTGATGAAGGACGGCGACCCCGACCTCCACGGCATCCACGACTTCCGCTACGGCAAGTCGGGCAACCTCTATATCTACACCGCCGGCAACTACTCCAGCCTCGCCGAGGCACGCAGCCGCTGCAGCTCCATACAGAAGTCCACACCCTTCCGCGACGCCTTCGTGATTGCCATCCACAACGGTCAGCGCATCCCCCTCGACCGCGCCGCCGAACTGGAGAAGCAAGCCAAGCGCAGATAGGTGCCGCGAAAACATTCATGTTACCCTCACAACATTCCCCAAAATGATTGACGTCAAGGATATTTGCAAGATGTACGGCGAGCAGCGTGCCGTCGACGGTGTCACGTTCCATGTGGGTCGTGGCGAGATAGTGGGGCTGCTGGGCCCCAACGGGGCTGGCAAGTCGACCCTCATGAAGATTCTCACATGCTTCATCCCGCCCACCTCGGGCGACGCCACCGTGTGTGGCCACAGCATCTATGACGACACCCTCGAGGTGCGCCGCGCCATCGGCTACCTGCCCGAACACAACCCTCTCTACCTCGACATGTATGTGCGCGAGTACCTGCGCTTCGCCGCGGGGCTGAGCGGCGTGGAGAACGTGCGCGAGCGGGCCGACGAGATGATCGAGCTCACCGGCCTCACCCCCGAGGCCGGCAAGCGCATCGGCCAGCTCTCGAAGGGCTACCGCCAGCGCGTGGGCCTCGCCCAGGCCCTCATCCACGACCCTCAGGTCCTCATCCTCGACGAGCCCACCACCGGCCTCGACCCCAACCAGCTGGAGTTCATCCGCGGTGTCATACGGCAGGCCGGCAAGAACAAGGCCGTGCTCCTCTCCACCCACATCATGCAGGAGGTCGAGGCCATGTGCAGCCGCGCCATCATCATCAACTACGGCCGCATCGTCGCCGACGAGAGCCTCGGCGGCCTCAACGCCAAGAGCCTCACCGAGCAGTTCCACAAGCTGACCGAATAGTCGAAATTAGTTATAACCTATTTATAAAGCATCATGACCCGTCAAGAATTGATATCCCTCATCCGCGAGCGCCGCTCGTTCCTCTGCGTCGGTCTCGACACCGACCCTGCCAAGATGCCCGCCCACCTGCGCGACGCGCAGGACGGCGTCTTCCTCTTCAACCGCGCCATCGTCGACGCCACCATCGACCACTGCGTGGCCTACAAGCCCAACCTGGCTTTCTACGAGGCCATGGGCATCGAAGGGCTCCGCCAGCTGAAGAAGACCATGGACTATATCCACAGCCTCGGCAAGCCCGTCTTCACCATCGCCGACGCCAAGCGCGGCGACATAGGCAACACCTCGGAGCGCTACGCACGCGCCTTCCTCGACCCCAAGGGCGACTTCGACTTCGACGCCATCACCGTGGCCCCCTACATGGGCGCCGACTCGGTGCAGCCCTTCACCGTCTACGACGGCAAGTGGGTGATACTCCTGGCCCTGACCTCCAACAAAGGGGCCTTCGACTTCCAGCTCACCGAAGACCGCAACGGCACGCCCCTCTACCAGCGTGTGCTCGAGACCTCGAAGCAGTGGGGCTCGGAGGAGAACATGATGTATGTCGTCGGCGCCACCAAGGCCGAGATGCTCACCGACGTGCGCCGCATCGTCCCCGGCTCCTTCCTCTTGGTGCCCGGCGTCGGTGCGCAGGGCGGTAGCCTGGAAGAGGTCTGCCGCTACGGCCTCACGCCCGACTGCGGTCTGCTCGTCAACTCGTCGCGCGGCATCATCTATGCTTCCAACGGGACCGACTTCGCCGAGGCGGCAGCCCGCGAGGCCAAGAAGCTCCACGACCAAATGGCTGCCGTGCTATGAACAACAAGACGACCCTCCACGTGCTGCTGGTGCTGACGTTCATATACGCCGGCCTCTCCTGCTTCGCCTATCTGCTCACCAGCGCCATGCTCCCCTCCATGCAGCAGTTCTACGAAGCCAACCGCAGCATGTTCCCCGAGCAGGTCCACACCATGATGACCACCATGCTGGACATTCCGCGCGGCTACTTCTTCGCGGCCGGCCTGCTCTACGGGGTCGAGCTCTTCGGGGCCGTGCTGATGTGGAACCTGCGCCCGTCGGGCTTTCACAGCTACACCCTGGCGCGTCTGCTCCTGCTCCTCGTGCCGCTGCTCTTCCTCGGCCGCGGCTTCCTCGGCCTGGGCGACGTGATGATGGCCGCCCTCTTCATCTTCGTCTACTGGATGCTGATGAAGCAGCTCGGCGCCTTCTCCTCCGCCCCGGAGGAAGAAAAAGGTGAAAGTGAAAGTTGAGGTGTTCTCCGCAGACTGGACGCCCAAATAAGTTAAAGCCTGTTGTTCTACGGAACAACAGGCTTTAACATTATGCACTCCTCGCTCCCTCAGTTGGTCACGATGGTCATCTCCTCGATGAGGTGGTGTGCACCGGCGTACTTGTCGATGATGAAGAGGCAGTAGCGGATGTCCAGCGAGATATTGCGGCAGTAGGCGGGGTCGAAGAGCAGGTCGCTCATGGTGCCTTCCCAGCAGCGGTCGTAGTTGATGCCCACCAGCTGGCCGTCGGCGTTGAGGACGGGGCTGCCCGAGTTGCCGCCCGTGGTGTGGTTGGTGGCTATGAACGACACCGGCATAATGGGAACGAGCGCTCCGCTTCGGTCGCGTTCCCACTTGGCGTAGGGGCCGTAGTCCTTCTTCTGCCACAGCTCCTTGAGCCGCGGCTCCACGCGGTAGTCGTAGATGTCAGGGTTCTCCTTCTCCATGATTCCGTCCAAGGTGGAGTAGGCGGTGTAGTAGGTGGCGTCCTTGGGCTTGAAGCCCTCGACATGGCCGTAGGCCACTCGCAGCGTGAGGTTGGCATCGGGGAAGAAGTTGCTGTCGGGGTATTGCTCCATCATGCCCTTCACGTAGACGCGCATCAGGCGGTTGATGTTGGCCTCGGCCTCGTTGTACTGCTTGCGCTTGTCGGCGTTGTAGCTGAAGGTGTAGGCCAGGTTTATCAGCTCGAGGTCCTTGGCGGGCAGCTCTTCGAGCAGCTTCTTGTGGAGCTTCTCGGCGGGCAGCGAGAGGAGCTTCTCGAGCTTCTTGGGGTTGTTGAGCACGTTGTTGTCGTAGTGGCGGTCCAGCAGGTTGTACACCTCCTCGGCGGTGTTGCAGCGCTTGTTGAAGTAGGGTGCGTAGCCGTGTTCCCACATGTAGATGTAGCACTCGGTGAAGATGGCCTTGTCGACGGGGGAGTGCTGGTCGAAGTCCTCGAAGTATGTGCGGCTGTCGGCGAGGAACTTGGCGGCGGCGGCTTCGAGCTGCTCGCCGTTGAGGTTGCGCATGCGGTAGAGGCGGTAGGCGCGCTGCATGAAGTCGCTCGCCATGGCGGCCTCGGTGAAGTAGACCCACTCCAGCTCGACTTCGCGCAGACGGGCGTAGTTGTCCTCGAGGTCGAGGAGGACGCTGGCGTACTGGGGCTTGTCGGCGGCCCAGCGCTCGAACTGGCGCTCCTGCTCCACCTTCTGCTCGACGCCGTGCAGGCGCTCGATGCCGAGGCTCTCGCCCTGCCACTTCTTCCAGCCGTTGGCGATGGAGGCGACGCGTGAGGCGTATTTCAGGCGCTGTGCGGCGGAACGCTGCATGGCGTCGTTGTAGTGGGAGAGGCGTATGTCGCGGAGGGCGATGCGGACGGGGTTCTCGACGTTGGCGGCGAGGTCCACATAGTCGTGGGTGACGTAGCGGCGGGTGGTGCCGGGGTAGCCGAAGACGAAGGTGAAGTCGCCCTCGTCGACACCTTTGAGGCTTATCTCCATGTGCTTGAGGGGGCGGTAGGGTATGTTGTCCTTGCTGTAAGCGGCGGGCCGGTTGTCGCCGTCGACATAGACGCGGAACATGGAGAAGTCGCCGGTGTGGCGGGGCCACATCCAGTTGTCGGTGTCGCCGCCGAACTTGCCGATGTTGCTCGGTGGGGCGCCGACGAGGCGCACGTCGGTGAAGACCTCGTTGACGTACATGAAGTACTGGTTGCCGTAGTAGAAGGGTTTCACGATGGCTTTGTAGTGGGTGCCCTGGACGGCTTGCTCGGTGACGGTCTTGATGTTGTTCTCGACGACCGTCTCGCGCTCCTGCTCGCTCATGCCGTCGGTGACGCCGTCAAGGACGCGTGCGGTGACGTCCTCCATGCGGACGAGG
>Ga0247609_10002528_pt1 | contig 19251 bp, 12 predicted proteins | sample 172DNAGHGlowgp2_FD_193487 | JGI IMG/M metagenome (GOLD analysis project Ga0247609, IMG submission 193487) | Sheep rumen microbial communities from Palmerston North, Manawatu-Wanganui, New Zealand - 1728 DNA GHGlow gp2 | ecosystem: Host-associated > Mammals > Digestive system > Stomach > Rumen ...
GTCGAGTACGGGTGGCAAATCGCCCCTGTTGAACCTTCCCTGTGAGAGAAAGTAATTGGCTTGCATGCGACCACTCACGTTTGTACGGAAGAAATGGTAGGCACCGACGGGAATATTGTGGCGGCGGGCATCTTTGTAATCGGAAGCAAAAAAGCGATTGTGAATGGTAGTACCCTCCGTGGCTTTGATGTAGACAAAGCTAACGGGATAATCCACGGAGTCGAGTACGGGCCTATTGGCTTTGCGGCCTAAACTTGTGATGCGTAGAAAACGCCAGGTGATAGGATAAACGCGCCGGCGTATCTCATGCTGATAGCGAGAAATATCTATGCCGTAGATGCGGTCACTGCTATAATGCACCCTCTCGCCAATAAAGCGGTTGTCTTTCCAGATACCGGCATTCAGGTGGGTAGGTGATACGCTGAAACCGAATCCGTTGCGTTGGTTCTGGAACCAGTGTCCTTCGTAATAACTGCCGTTAACAGAGCGATAAGAACCGTGACCGTGAGCCTTCATGTGGGCGTTGAACTGCCCGGCATATATGCCAGTGCTGTCAATGCGTATGCCAGAGACGAGACTGTCGGCTTGCCACATCCCGATGATGGTAAAGCCGCATGAGTCGGTGGTAATGCCTTTCCCCTTACGGGAAGAACGGCAATTATCAAAGAAACTGAGCGGGGTGACACGTCCTCTCGGCATATAAGCCGACAAGGTGGAGTCGCCTTCTTCTGCATATCGGGCAACCATGTCGAAGCCCTCATCGTTGACATCATGTCTTTGCAGATAATAGTCTAATTCTTCCTTGACAAGTTTGTTGCGTTGTGATAGGGCGAAGGTGTCGGTTGTGAAATCAGCCTGGGGGAGCATTTCTTCTTGCAGAAAGGCAGGCATTCTGTAGGATGGCTCATTCTTCGATGGTTGGCAGGCGAAGATTGTAAGTATGGCTATGGTGCTAAAAACTGTAATATTCTTCATAATGAGTGCAAATTTACAAAGAAATGTTAATAATGGGCAATTTCCCCTCAAAAAACTGACAATTAAAATATAAAAGTAGTAATTTTGCAAACTGAAGTTTACAAAGTAAATGTTATGGATATAGGAAATAATAACAGTTTTCAAGTAGTTCATGAAGCGTTTACAACAAAGCAAGCTATAGACGAGGCTAAACGTTGTTTGCATTGCAAGGTACCCCAGTGTAGAAAAGGGTGTCCGATAGAAAATGATATTCCTGCCTTTACTTCCGCGCTAGCCATGGGTAACATCGGACAAGCCATGAGCATCATCAACGAGCGTTCCAACCTGCCAGCCATTTGTGGTCGGGTGTGTCCGCATGAGAAGCAGTGTCAGGGGCATTGCATCTTGGGTAAGAAAGGCAATCCTATTCAAATAGGCAAACTGGAAGAGTTTATTGCCGACTTCGATACTGATATGGAGCTTATCCGTGAGCGGTTGCCGCAGAAAACTCGGGGACGAGTGGCGGTCATCGGTTCTGGTCCTGCTGGTCTCACCGTAGCCGGTGATCTGGCCCGTCAGGGATTTAATGTTACCATCTTTGAATCGCAGGAAGAAGCAGGCGGCGTGCTGATGTTCGGCATCCCCGAATACCGTCTGCCAAAGTCTATCGTCCGAAAGGAGATTGAGAAGATTGCTGCTTTGGGAGTAGACATACGGCTGAACACTACTGTGGGGCGAAATGGCGTTACTGTTGACTCGCTATTCATAGAAGGGTTCGATGCTATATTTATTGGTACGGGTACATCTGTACCTCAGAATATGAATAATACGCCAGGTGCTCAGCTGCGTGGTGTTAACCAGTCTACCTACCTGCTTCATCAAGTGAACGTGTTCAACGAGGGATTGACTACTCGCGACAAGGTTCCCGTGGATCCGGGCGACCGTGTGGCGGTTATAGGCGGCGGAAATGTAGCTATGGATGCTGCCCGTACAGCTATTCGATTAGGCGGGGATGTAAAAGTGATTTATCGTCGCACCCGCGAGGAGATGCCTGCCATTGAAAGTGAATATGAAGAGGCTGTAGAAGAGGGCGTGGAGTTCTGGTGGAACACTTCCTGTACGGAGTTCATTGCAGGAGAGAACGGCCGATTGGGAGCTCTTCGTCTCGAAACACCGGAAGGAGAGAAAACCGAGCCATTCAATCGTGTCTTCTTGGCTATTGGTTCTCGGCCTGCCAACCGTATTGTGTCTACTACAGAGGGCATAGAAGTCGATGAAAAGGGATATGTGAAAACGGTGGAACGTCCCTTTGGCATGACTACTCGTAGAGGAGTGTTTGCCGGTGGTGATGTGGTTCATCGTCCCCAAACGGTAGTGCTTGCCATGAAGGCTGCAAAAGAGGTGGCTGCCGGTATTGCCCAGTATGTTGATGCCGTAAAGCTGTTGCAGATTTGTCCGCAATAAAGCTCCTGTTACTTACCAGTTAGGACTGTGTAAAGGCTCGTTTTAGGGTATAGAGTGACTATTTTGTGACATTTTTGGGACAAATAAAAATTTTTTTATAAAAAAGTTGCAGAAAAATTTGGAGGATTAAAAAAAACATCGTACCTTTGCACTCGCAAAAATGAAGGATGGCTCCCTAGCTCAATTGAATAGAGCATCTGACTACGGATCAGAAGGTTGTGGGTTTGAATCCCGCGGGAGTCACTAAGAAGAGAATGGCAGACTTACAAAAGTCTGTCATTTTTTTTATAACCAGCGAAGTATCGGCGCTAAGTCATTGATTCAAATCGCAAAGCGTTGGTCATGCATGAAAAAAGGGAACCTGATTGGCTCCCTTAACGTGGTTCAAGTGATTCCGTTGGAAACAGGATTTATCGAAGCCCAAGAAGATGCCGTAGAACGCTGAGCCTATCCGTGAAGGTGTGGCCGTCATCACAAAGACTACGACAATGGACCAGATGAAAACACTCGCAGAACAAATAGAGCAGCGTTGGGATATCAAGACCAAAGCCATCTATGCTCACCTTGACGAAGGACATGAGCATCTGGTGACTGACAAAGATCATCAGCAGGGGAAGTATCTCGACACCCAAGAAGGAACAACCATCTTTCTATGGAACTATCACGCTCACTATGTTTTCGATTGGACTAACCATGAGACTGGCCAGTGCATCAATTTAAACTGTCATGATATGTCAGAACTTCAAGACATGTTGGCTAACACGCTCAAAATGGAACGTGGCAAGAAGAGTGATAAGAAATGGCGTGATGCACATACCTTCAAGGCGGAGCAGGAAACTTTACGTGCCAAAGAGGTTGCTGAATATACGGAACGCAAGAAAAGTGAGGCGAAGCAGATTCAAAAGGCTATTGAGGCAGGTAACGATAAACTGAGCAAACTCCAAAAAGCGATTGACGAATTGCTTTCTGCAACCAGTGTTCCTGAAGAAGCACTGAAAGCAGTGCCGTTTGCAGAGATGACTTTCTCTTTCCAAGGTTCAAAAGAGCCGTTGACCGTTAGAGACCTTATTAATCTGACATTGTCACGGCTTGACAAGGAAATCAACACACCCATTCCTTTGTTGAAGCGTGAAGAATGGCAGAAGGAACGAATTGCTAAGGCTAAAGAGATTGTAACTATCCTTCAAAGCCAGTTGCTTAGTGTTTCTAAGCTTCACAAGAAGAAAATAAACGATGTAGGCAAAAAGATGTACCTTAATGTTAAACAAAAGATAGCTTTAGCTGTTGAAACAGATAAGGAGAAATGGCTTTGAGGCATCGTATCTCGGAACTCGATGAAAGAGCAGTGACCCGTGAGAAGAGTAGAGCAGATGCTGCTGAACGGAAAGCAAAGGAACAGGCTATGAGAGGTGATCGAGAAGAAAAGAGAGCCAATGATGCTGAAAATCGCCTTTCAGACATGGAGCGTTTCATTCGTTCTTTAGGAGCATCAGAGGCATACGAGCATTGGAACTTTCTCCAGACTATTGTAAAGAAAGCAGCCCGAGCTCTGTCTGATTGGGTACATAGTGCAGCTTCAATCTTCAATCAAGACGATGAACGTACCATTGGTCAGGGCATCATTGCCCAATGCCAACTTAACGGTCTCAATCCTTGTCAAGAGCCTGATCGCATGAAGGCTGCAAGCGGTATCGCTGACATGGCAGACTCCATTGTCGGCAGTATCGGCAGGTTTCGGTGGAACATTGCCGTAACACGTATAGGACAACTCGCATCAGAGATGAAACTCTCAACAGGTGGTCAGTCCGTTGGTGACAGTAATGGCAATGCGGACGAACTTATCAAATGGGACGGTACTAGGAAACGAGGGTTAGGTATATGAATATGCGTACGTCGGATTCGCGTTATTTAAAACCAAATGCGTATACAGTGGATGACAATTTGATTGTTAAAGAGCCCACAATAATCATTAGAAACGAGGGTGTGTCAGGGTCATCCTGTTTTGTGTCTGCAAAAGTAATACAATATTGTCGAAAGAGCAAAGTTAATAGGTAAGTTTTTTAGTTTTTGTGTTGGTTTGTTTGGAATTTATCTTTTATCTTCCCAAATTTGGTACTCAAAGAAATAAAAACCATCGGAAAGGGTAGGACGGGAAATGATGCCTGCATCTGAAACAGTGCGACCAGCAGGAAGTGTGATGTCTTTGAAGACTTTCTTGTACACTACCTTACCTTGAGTATTCCGTATGGTGAGAATGACATTCACATAACGACGATCGCCAAGGTTCAAGATAAGGAGGTGGGGATTATCTGAAGGACCATAGACAATATCCACATTGTCTGAACCGGCCAAGAGCTGTTGAAATCCCATACGATGGGCGTACCAAGAGAGTTTTTTGTGACCAAGAGCATCAACAAGGGGCTTCTGATAGGTTCCCATATTTCCGCCACCCCACATGCAACACCATGAGAGTCCGTCATAATCAAGGGCACGCATCTTACGGATACACTCAAAAGCTGAGAAGGCCTGCCAAGCTTGACTTTCGCGCCACTCATTGCTACTTAGCAGACGACCAATGGAACCTCTGTCGTAATTCCATTCATAAGAGTGGAACTTGTAAACGGGTGTTCCTTTGAATAGTGACCAGTTCATCTGTCCGATTGTCTCTTCTTGCTCAAAGTTGAAGTAGGCTCGCTCTTTGGATGTAAGGAAACTGTTAATATCAGGGTTGCCCTTCCACTGATGGGGGAAAGGCCAGCATCGCAGATACTCCCAGTCTTGTCCGAACCCTGTGGGATAATCCATCGAACCGCGGGAGATACGGTTGGCTGTCCAGATAGGATCACAGTCATCAGCGGGTTGACCTCCATTGTGACGGGTGCCGTCGTCGTTGCGTACAATGGTATGGCGGAAGTCGGCTGTGGGGGTTATTAGACGGGTGGTATCGTTGGGGTAGATGGCCTCATATACCTTGTGCCAATAGGTAGTTACTTCATGCCACTTGTTGAGACTGGGGTGGTTGGAGGGTTGCCAGATGACAATACTAGGTGAGTTACGTAGTTGGCGCACATCGGTAGCCATGCCCTTGAAGTCGGCCACAAGAGGTGAACGGAGGCGAATCCATGAGGCGGTCTGCCAGATGAACATCAGTCCTAATTGGTCTGCAATCTCCGTAAAACGGGGATCGTTGGTGCCGTCGTGGGGGTTGTCGTCGCTCCAGTGTGCAGACATGCGCATACCATTGCCGTTCATTTTCTTAACAGCGAGCAATTCTCGTATGATATCTTCAGTATGAGGGGATAGTAGGTTTAGGGCATTAGTTTCTAATGGAAATCTCTGACCGAAATACAGGGGTGCACGGAGCAACTCTGGCTGACGATTGATACGGAAGGTGCCACCCTCTTGATCAATGGTACGCAGTCCTGTGGTGACGACATAGTCATCGGTAAGACGGGCGATATTCAGTTTGCGAGAACGCGCAAGGTCACCATCCACGGCAGAGAAGGTTTCCACACGGGTACCACTAAACCTGTTGATAAGTAAGGCGCGTGCCTTATATAGCTGAGGATGCAGACAACTCCATATGTGGGCATTCTTAAGGGGGAATCGCAGTTTATAGGTGCGAGTCTCTTGAGGAACTAGAGATACTTCAATGCTGTCGGCAATTATCTCTTTTCCCTCTGTCGGAAACCAGTCACTGAGTAGTAACTGCAATGTGCCCTCATAGAAGTTATAGTCATCGTTGGTAACTATCACTTCTGCCGTTACATCGACATCGTTACCACGGATATCGTTGGCATATACATAAAGGTCGCTTACATGGGTGGCACGGGTGAGATGAAGCCAACAACGACCGGCAAACCATCCTATATTAGGATCGGTGGGACAGTGGTGCATCATCTGACGGAAGTTGGCATGGAAGGCATCAATCTTCAAGGCGATGAGATTGGGGGCGTTAGGCTTCAGATACTTGGAAACGTCCACCCACTGCCGATGGGTGTCTTTCATAACCTCCACGACCTTACCATTGATCCATAGTTCACCGCTGGGGAATAGTGATTCTAACTCAAAATAAGCGCGTTCGAAATCTCCTGCGGTTACCCATCGACGCAGTAGTAGATCTTCACCCTCGTGGCGCTCGGTACCATGGTTTTTGGGCAGGGTGCAGTGTTCCCATCCTGAATCATCGTAGTCTGTGCTCATCCATCCATCGGTATCGGGGCGTACCCTGCTGCTCATGTCTAGGAATGTGCTGGCGAACATAGGTTGATTTAGTCGCTTTGTGTCTGTTGTCTTGGTATAGCCGAGACCCCATACATTATCTAAGGTGCAGCTTTTGAAAACAAGACGGTTAACACCACCAGAAAGCGTTTGTAGCGGTTGAAAGTCTACGATGAGCTGACCGTCAACCTTTAGGTTGTAACGTCGCTCCTCTTCCGTAAGGTCAACTTCAAAGAGAACGTGGTGTGACTTTTCATCGTTGTGGTATTCACAGACGATGGAATCCTTATTCATCAGTTGTACAGTCCCCAACCCGTCAACATCCATCTCCAGACGGAAACGCCATGACTGGCAAGGAAAAGTGATGTCGTGAGTGGACAGATTGCCTCGTACTTCTTTGGCGATACGTTGCTGACCAATTCCGGGGGTGGAAGCCCATAGCCATTCATCAAGTACGATTTTTTGACGAACATGGGGGAGAGGTTGTGGTTTCAATTGTCTTAGGGCAGTGCTCACCTCTTCATCGCTTACTACCAGTTTGTCAAGTTCTGGGTCGGAGAAATATTTCGTAGCATAGTCCGCCCAATTAGTGAGATATTTCACCCGCTGTTCAGTAGTGAACCACTCTGTGGCTCCTTTAAAGTCGGTCTCCCCATTGGCCTTGGTGTCCGAGGTGATATAGCGTAACTCGAACGATTGTGAAAGAGGCTTTTTATGTTGTGCCATACAGTTGACACATAAAAAAGTCAAAATGAAGACTGTAATATTTCTGATATTCATTGTATATTGAGAGTTTGTTCAATCATGTTTAAAACCATCTGTATAGCGGTCTCGTCATAGCGCCTTTCGTAAGATTTTTCTGTTTCGCTGAAATGAGAAATACGTCCAGAAGTAAGTAATTGGGACACTAACAAGTTACCTTTGCCTTCTCCGAATTCTATCTTGATAACAGGTACTTTTGTCAGATTCTTACCCTCATTCACCATACGAATCATGTGCTTGGCCATACCTGTATTGGCGTTCCTGTAGCCAGCCGAAATGTCTGTCTGCTTGATGGGAATGTTTGGATTGATGAATACAGCCAGTGAAGGGGAGTCCTCAATCTTCTGCATTACGGAAGCTTTCAGTCGCTCACGTGTTTCTTCATCATTTGCCCTCGTAGAAAAATCGTAATAGCCATGTAGTTCATAAGCATAATAGGGTTGTCCACTTTTGATGATGGACTCGTTAGCTCCTCGTGCTGTCCATTGCTCTAAGAATAGATCTGCATTTACTCCTTGAACCTCCATCTCCCATGCAGGCAGGACTAGGTCGCCTCGCAGACCATTCCACATTCCACGATAGCCGTCAGGGAGATATGTCCAAAGCGAACTGTCTTTACTGTCTGGGAAAATGTTAGTTTCTGCTTCAGCCGCTTCTTTAAAGTGGAAGATAATGCTTCCGAAAAGTGGATAGTCATAGAGTTTCGGATCAGAAACAGAAGGCGGGTTAAGGAGGCTTTTCAGACTTTCACCTTCCACTGGGTAACCCTTGCCATATGACTGGGGACCGACATCAAGCATCACTACGGATGTTCCCTTTTTGATGGCTCTTTCTATCATCTGATTGATCTTCTGGTCTCCTGAAGCAAGTTGTTGCCAACTAACGGAGGAAAGAAGAATGATGTCGGCTTTATCTAGCGTACTCATGTTGGTTAACCCTTTGGCTGACAGCATAGTTTTGAGTTCATATTCGTTATTTGGAACATATATTCTTGCATTGAGTACTTTATTTGAGACAGTGGCATTATATATACGGAAATTCCATTTCGATGTCACAGGATATTTTATGTCTCTTGGACGGTTTATAAGTTCTGCCTGTAGTGTGTAATAACCAGTGGCATTAGGCAATGCTATTGTCAGCGTGTCTGTTTGATGGCTATAGGCTGGTGTCAGTTTCTCTGTGTCTATTTGGAGAAATGAATTGCCTAAACTGTCTGTGATAGAGACTCTGGCTTTCAGTGTTGCGTCCTGCCCCAAATCATTAAAATAGTAAAGCGGAACTCGTATGTATTGCCCTGGGGTATAGTTGACATCCCATATATCCATGCTTACAGCTCGTGGTGACCAGCTTGCTGCCATAGAATCCCATACAGGCATAGGGTTACCCTCCTGCATGTCGCCTTGGAACCAACTGTTACCATCTTCATAACTGCTGATGATGGTGTATGGAGTCCATCCGGCCACACCCGTTCGCCGCCAGTATTCTGCAATTTTTCCGGTGGAAAGAATTTGTTGCCTTAGTCGTTGTGTCTTAGTATTGTTACGCCCGCAAAAGCGTAGAAATGACTCCTTGACAGAAGGATAGCCGCCATAGTCGCCATTCTTGTCAAGATAGTTGCCGCCGAACTCATCCGCCATAACCGCCTGGTCGAATTGGAGATAATTGTCGTAATAGACACCGAGGTTCTCGAAGATGCTCCACCAGTATTTATGCAGGTGCATGATGTCCCGATGTGCCACTACGACCGTAGGATAGTCCTTCAGCACGTCGTTCAGTGCATTCCAGGCGGTCTCCAGCTCTTTGCCGGAAGTCTCATTATACGGATAGTAGTAGGCTGCACATGGATGTTCCATCGATGAGGCCATCCATCGACCGTACTGTTCGCGGCAACTCTGCTCGGTAGCCGGCATACCGTGGAAGAAACTCCATTCATAGCGGACCAACATACCCATCTCATCACAAAGGTCGAGCAGGCAAGTTGGTGCAAGACAGAGGTGGAAGTTCACCTCATTAGCCCCCATGTCCTTCATCCGCCCCAGCATCTTCTCCCTGAACCATGTCACATCATAGCCCAAGGCCGGACCTTCGGGCGAACGCATCCAGCGATGCCAGGTGATGCTGCCACCACGCAGTTTGCAGGGCCGACCGTTCAGGTAGAACTGTTTGCCACGCACTTCAAACTGCTTGATGCCCAATTTTCGGGTGATGCGGTCTGATATTTTTTTACCATGTCTGAGGGTGATGCCAATATTATAAAGATTTGGTGCCTCCGGCGACCATTCCTCCAGTATTCCCTTGTAGCTAGTCTTTACCGTGTTCTTGCCATTCTGATAGTTTCCCGTCAGTGTAATCAGCCTGTTCCCCTGCCTGTCGGAGATGTCTATCGTGTATTGCCCTTTGCCTGCCTGCTTCACGACGTTATCCACAAAAAAGCTAAGCGTAAGTTGCTTATACCTGGTGTCGGCTTCTGGAATGACGTTTACCACATGGTCGGCTCTATGCAGATGCAGCACCACATCATCCCACAGGCTTGATAAGACATTCGAGCGCCAATGGTCGCTTACAGCAATATACGATGTATCGGTCTTGGGTAAATCCTTGAGGCTAGTCAGGGCCACTTCCAGCGTAATAGCATTGCCAGGTTTCACGGTCTGGTTGTTAAGCAGATGAAACGTCGGTGCTATGCCGCCGTCGGCTCTCGATACCTGCTGGCCATCGATAAAGACAGCTGGTGCAAATCTCGCACCTTTCAGTTCGAGGGTGGCAAAGTGCCATTTTCCTTTGGGCAGTGTCACCTGCCGACGGTACCATAATGTGTCACGGTTCATCTGTGTAGGGTCGCAATGTATGCCAGGTACATCAACTGTATGGGTATAGAGTCTGCCTTCTCCCATTTCCCATTTCCCGTTAAGCGAAATGCTCTCCTGGCCGCAGACAGTGCCTGTCAGCCAGAAGAGTATTGATAAGATTACAAAGATATTCTTTCTCATGAAACAGTTTTACTTCTTTGGACCATCATAGTTGTCACGGGTGAAGTATTGTTCAAGCGTATGTCCGCTGTTCTTTGCCTGCTCAACAGCATAGTCGGGCAATGGGATATACTTCCACCCGGTATTTCTCCATGTAGGGATTGAAATAGTAGGAGGAGTCGTAGGTAGAACCTGTCCACACTGTATGGCTGGTCATCTCGTCACCCTTCCCGTTTGTCAACAGAGAACCTGGCAGCGTAACATTGTCGTTATAAGGCTGTTTGTCACCGAGGGCAAGTTTCCAAGTTCCCGACAAGTCGATGACTTGCTGGGCAGTCGCTGAAAGAACGGTGCCTATCATGATGACTAAAAGCAATAAATGTCCTTTCATATCTATCTGATGATGTTTCTAACCTGAATCTGCTTGATGCGCTCACCCGGTGTTTTGTCTGCCTCTTTAGGTAGATAAACAGGGATGTTTGATTGCATGGGAAGAATGCGCAACTCCAATTCCTTCACTCCTTCGGGGAGTCGCCATAGTCCGAAGAGGAACGGACGACCGTTGTTAAAATGATCGGCCACGAGCTTACCATTGACATACAGTCGGGCACAGTCACCCTGATAGTCTATCGACATGAGGTCACGACTGCCGTTCACCATTTCCCCGTTCACTGACAACTTGTAGATAGCTGCTTGCTCATAATCCTCATCTGTAGGCTCCTCGGCAACTTTGTTGACACCAATGGTGATCGTACGCAGCTTGCCGGCCTCTTTCGTTTTCTTGCTTGTCACGGTAAGGGTACTTTCTTTCTGCGCCTCTTCCTGTAGGAAAAGATGGGCAGCTTCCTCAGATGTCAACAGGTAAATATGTTCATACACTGGTGTTTTCGGACCTTTTGCCTTTATATTCCGTAGCACTTTACCGTTTTTGAACGAGATGGTGGTGGGAATCCCCTTGAGTTGTTCCATGTAGATGTTTCCATTGTGCTTGGCGATGATCTGTGCGGTAGCGTACCGGATACCATCGATATTGACTGGCAGGATACACATGGTGCCGGCAGGAATTGTCAGTTTAGGCAATTGGATACCGCAAACCTTCAACCGTACATTTTTCTTTGAGGAGAGATTCTGCAGCCGTTCGTAGTTGTTGATGAAGATGAAACCGCTGTCGCCCTGTGAGCGGTACGCCCACCGCAAGACACTGTCATCACCCTTTGGTAAATCTTGCCGGCAGGGGAAGGAAGCCTCCATGGGAGCCAATACCTCGCCATAATCTTCCATGAACAAATGCAGTTTCCGGAGGGTATAGTAATGAGGGTATGTCTGTCCGAACTCTCCTAAGGGAGCTTGGAAATCGTAGTTCTTCACCGGCATGTCGTTGTAGTTGGTTGCAGTGGTACGCTGCATCTCGTTCAGCCAGGTGGTTCCTTCAGGGTTTGTTCCCCCGTGATACATATAATAGCCCAGCAGGTTGCTGCCACTGCCTAATTTCACTAATGCCATCGAATAGGCATCTTCAGAATATAGGAAGGGACTGCGATGGTAGGCTGCCATCATGCCACCTCCTAACTCGCAGGTAAAATAGGGGTACTGATCGTCACCTTTGTTGAGCTTTTCCTTTTGCTCGCCCAGTTGTTCTGTGGCGATGGCCGTTGAAGAACGGAAAGCTCTGAAGTTGAACGCCTTGTAATAGTTACCGGCAGTCTCTTCTATGGAGCGCTCCCAGAATCCGTCGGCATAGTCGCCGTATAGTGGTAGCATCTCACCGAATGGAACGGGAGAGGCTAACTCGGGCCATCCTGTACGTGTGTAGAAAGGTAGGTCGAAACCAATCTTGGTGGCAATCCCCTTCAGGGCTACAAGATAAGAGCCATGACCACGGTATTCGTTATCAAACTGACAGGCCATTAGTGGACCGCCGTCTTTCCATTGCAAACCTTGTATCTGTGAGTAGATCTGTCGATAGAGACGGTCAACAAGCGACAGAAACAAAGGATCCTCTGAACGCATCTTACAACCTTTCGTAAAAGCCCAGTCGGGTATGCCGCCATTACGTACTTCCCATGACAGAACGGCCCGACACGTAGGATGACCGGAAGTCCCTCTTCTTTACATATCTCAAGAAAACGGCGAAGGTCGCGTTGACCACTCCAATTAAAGATACCTTCTTGTTCCTCCACATGGTTCCAGAATACATAGGTGGCAATGATGGTTACGCCGCCGTCTTTCATTTTCCTCACTTCCCCTTTCCACTCTGCTGCAGGGATACGTGAGTAGTGTATCTCACCCATCACTGGCATGACACGTCGGCCGCTGATGATCAGACTCTGCTTGTCCCATCTAACTTCCGGATTCTGTGAGAATACAGAGAGTGATGCTGCCATAAACAATGAAAACAGACAGATTACTTTTTTCATGATTGTTATTGTAGATAGTTATTTGGATAAATGGTTCAAATCTATTAATGACTGTAGTTGCATAATGCCCTGATGGTTGATGTCAGCCTGAAGTAACTCGGAGAGATAGTGCTTACCTTTCTCGGTCTCCCCCAGTCCGTAGTAGCCTAAAGCCAGCATATACTTACAGTGAATCTCGTTCTTACGATCGAGTGAGTCTTCCCATATAAGTAAGTCGGGTAGCGATACTGCGAAATAGTCCATTACCTGTTTCTCAAAGATATGCTGTTTGCCAAAGTTGATGAGTTTATAGAAACGACCGTTCGCTTGGTCGTTACGTCCTAACTTTATCAAAGCCAGTCCTTGATAGAAGATTTTATCAGGCTTTGCATCGTTGTAATACATGGCGGCAGCAGGTTCTTGAGGACCTCGTGTAGCCAGCTCCCAACAATGGCGCGCCTTGTCACTCTCACCCTGTGCCTCATGACAGCAGCCGAGCAGATAATAGAAGTCGTTTTCTTGGGCACCATATAGCTTTCCTTCACCTAAATGGTGGGGATATTCAAGACATTCTTCCAGAAGTTCGATCGCTTTGTCGTATGCCTTGTCAGCAATAGCTTGTTTTGCCAGTTCCACCCTACAAATCTGATATTGTGCGGGCACCTTACCCTCACCACCTTCCCAGGGATGGAATTGATGACTGTCCAACTTTGTCATTGCCTCTTGATATTTTCCCACTTGGTTGAGCAGGGTGATCTCCTCCAACAGCAGGTCATCACGCTGTGCTGTAAGTTGGGGATATTGCTGCAGGATTTGCAATCGTTTGGCAGGTGACTTCTGTATGCGTTTGTATAACTGATCCAGTTCCATGAGGATACGACTGTCGGTATTGTCCAGCGCAAAGGCTTTCTCCATATATACCACAGCCTCTTTCTGCCTGTCTTGTTTATTGAAACGTGCCAGAGCAAGGTTACGCCATACGGTAGAAAACATTGCATCAAGGGTTGCCGATAATTCCCAGTTCTCGATGGCTAAATCATACTGTCGTTTGTCGTAATACAGGCAACCTAGGTAATACGGCGCGCGTGCTCCCTTGGGATTTTCTCTCTTTGCCTTCTCCAATGCAATAGCTGCCTCTGGTCGGTTCGGGAAACAGTAGTCGGGGCATTGTTGCTCAGCCTCTTCAAAATGCCCCATGTAGTAGTATGTCATCGGGGTGACAGCCCCTGCGTTGATGGCAGTCTGCCATAGCGCCTCGGCTTCCTCTCGCAAACCGGCCGACAGATAGTCAAGTGCAATCTCATCGTAGTTGTTGGACATACCATGCATAAGTTGAATCATCTCATCCAGTTTCTCTGTTGACCCTGTTAACAAGAATTGTTCAAACAGGCAACAGTAGTTAAAGGGATCAATGGCCAATGCCTCTTCACATACGGCAAGTGCCTCGTCGTCTTTTTCCATTTTTCTTAGAACGGTAGCTTTCAGTGCCAGTGCTTTCTGGTTATGCGCATTGAAAACCAGACAGCGGTTTAGTTCATCCAGTGCGTCATCCAACCGCTGCTGTGCCACACTGATCTTCGCTGCCTCGAAATAGCCTGCATCTGCCCATGCCTTGTTCCAAGTGGCTTTCCAGAACCATTCGTAAGCCTCCTCCAACTGTCCTTGGTACTTTAAAGTAATGGCCAGATTATAGATAGGTTCCCCATCATAGGGGTTAGGATTGCGCTTCTGTGACAGTTTGACAGCCTTCCGCAGATACTCCTCCGCCTTGTCAAAACGACATTTTCTGATATACCATAGTCCCATGGCATTGAGACAACGGATGTCATTGGGGTCACGTCGCAAAGCCTCTTCATAGTAATCTGTCGGGCACCAAGTGGCGTGGCGGTACTGCTCCAGGTGCAAACCGGTAAGATAAAGTTGTTCGTTGGTTTTCACCGCTTCAGGCAACAAGGAGACCTCGGCACTATCAGGTATCGGGCGGATCTCGTCGCTTTCCGTATGCCAGTGCATCACACAGCGCTCTTTCTCATATAGTGTCTTATATATCTTCAGGTTCAGTTCTCCGAAAGAGATACCCTTTGTATCCACCGACTTCACCAACACTTCTTCGGGAGATAGTTCATGACACTCATCATACAAGACGGATCCATTATCATTGGTCAGCTCAATGCGTACAGATTGTCTGCTGGTAGCGAAGACCTTGAAAGTTATCTTTCCTGAGGAGGTCTCTTCGATATTGAGCATCAGATCCTTTGATGCTTCTTTGACGATGCCCAGTTCCCTGTAAGGCATGAAATACTGGACGAACTGCTTTTCTTCATAGGGCATCAGCCAAGTGAAGTCGGGCTGGTTCTCGGTATATACACCTGCCATCAGTTCTATATACGGACCGTCGTCATCCGTGAGGTTACGATCCCATGCCTGTCCGAAATCACCGTTACCCCATGTCCATTGCTTCTTGCCGGGAGAGAGGTGGTGGCTGGCTACATGCAGCATACCTGCCTTGGTATCGTTCTCATAACCGCCTTCGAAGTTAAAGCGCGAGTTCACGCCCATGTAGCTGGTGGGTACTTTGATGTTACGATAGTTGGAGATGTCAACACCGGCGGAGTAGTCCATCTTGTAATAGGTTCCTGTGGCGATGGGGAAAGAAGACACCGCCCGTTTCCCATGGTCAAACACCGCATTAATATCTGGTGGGAAGACGCTCTGATATGCGTCGTTGACAGCTACAGCCGGATTCGCCCACCATAAGAATGTCTGCGGAACATCGGTGCGGTTATAGAGTACGCCGTGTATCTCAAGATAGGCACAGCCGGGGCGCAGCGTAAAACCAGCCATTCCCTTCTGGTGGAACATCTTTTCCATCTCACTCACCCATACAGTAACACTGCCATCGGCATTCTCCTTGATTGTGGAGTCGATAGGCAGATAAGTTGACGGACGGTGATGCTGTGGCCAGTTAAATTCTATTCCTCCGGAGATCCAAGGACCGGTAAGTCCTACCAGAGCCGGTTTGATTACATGGTTATAATATACAAAATGGCGCTTCTTGATCTTGTCGTAAGCCATCTGAATGCGTCCTCCCAACTCAGGAAGTATCATCACCTTTATATATTCGTTTTCAAGATAGACAGCCTTCCATTCTTTGTCAACCTTCTTGTTACTGATCGATTCGATGACAGGGTATGGATAGACCACACCGCTGGATCCTTGATAGACTCTTTTCTCCAAGAAAATAGGATTCTTTTCAGGTTCCCCAATTTCATACGTTGGGATCAGAACCGTTTCTCTCCACGCTTTTACCATGAGTTTATTTTTTTTGCTCCACTTGCCAAAGCAGAGCGAATTAACAATTATTATTCTTAATGCTTAAGAACCAATTCTTCTTCCAATTCTTCCAAGCTCTTTCCTTTCGTTTCCGGACAACGAAGGTAGAGGAAAAGGAAAGCACACAGGCAGATGGCGCTGTAAATCCAGAAAGTGCCACTGCTTCCCAAAGCCGCGTTCATCGATGGGAAAGAGAAAGTGAGGGTGCAGCATCCCACCCACAGGGCAAAGGTGCAGGTAGCCATGGCTATACCACGGATACGGTTGGGGAAGATCTCTGCCAGTAATGTCCATGTCACAGGACCTAAAGTCATGGCATACACCGAGATGGCAGCCACTACGAGGATAACCATAACGATACCTGTCACACCGGCATAGTAACATGTTCCGATGGTTAGGTAAATCAGTCCCAGTCCTCCGGCACCTAACAGCATCAGCGTGCGACGCCCCCATTTCTCTATGGTAAAGAGTACTACGATGGTAAATACAACATTGGCGATTCCCGTGATTACAATGTTGATAAACATACCGTCAACGTTGAAGCCTGCCCCCACAAATATTTCCTGTGCATAGTTAAAGATCACGTTCGTGCCGCACCATTGCTGGAAGACAGCTATGACCAGTCCTAAAAGTAGCAAACCACTGTATTTTGACTGAAATAGTTCTTTTAATCCCGCTTCGGACGAACCCTGAAGCGTTCCGTTGTCGTGGTCCTTTTTGAGACGGAGGAAGACCGGACTCTCTGGAATGAAGAAACTCATCAATAGGAACAGGGCCGCAGGAAGTGTCTCTGCCCAGAACATCCATCGCCATCCCCATTCAATGTTCCATGTCTGGCTCTCCGCTACGGTCGTATCTCTTGCCAGTAGCATGTTGACAATTTGTGCGGAAAGAATACCCAATACTATGGTCATCTGATTCAGACTCACCATCCGGCCCCTGATATCTGCAGGACTTACTTCTGCAATGTACATCGGTGCAAGGGCGCTTGCCACACCGATACCTACACCTCCGATGAAGCGTGCTATATTAAATAAGGTGAAGTCGTTGAATAATCCAGTGGCAATGGCAGAAATGGTGAACAACAGTGCTGATAGCATCAACAGTGGCTTTCGACCATATTTGTCAGCGGCTGCTCCGGCAACCGTAGCACCTGCAAGGCATCCTATCAATGCCGTTGTCATGGCTACACCTTGCATCAGAGGGGATTCATTGATGCCAAAGAATAACTCATAAAAAGGTTTAGCACCACCGATAACAACCCAATCGTAACCAAAGAGCAGACCTCCCATTGCTGAGACTGCACATATAAAATACAGATATTGCTTTTCGTTTTTACCCATTATTGTGAATTATGTTATTATTCGTTTGCAAAAATAATTATAATATAACACAAGAAAAATAGAAAAAATGATTTAAAAGATGGATTATTTTATTATCTTTGCAGCGATGAAAGATGGATTTATAGGAGAACGGTCTATAGTGCTGCCTAAGGTGGTTGTTGAGATGGAACAAAACGACCCATTGGTATCCAGTTTGTATATCACCGATATAGGCTATTATCCATGTGCCCAAGGGCATTACCGAGAGCGTAAGGAACCCATCAAGGAGCATGTCCTTATCTATTGTGTAGAGGGAGCAGGGTGGTACCGTTTAGGAGAGAAAATCCATCATGTTTCTGCCAATCAGTTTTTTATCCTGCCACCAGATCGTCCGCATTCCTATGGCTCTGATGTGGAGGAGCCCTGGACGATCTACTGGATTCATTTTACCGGTGAACATGCCTCTATCTATTCGCAAGGAGCCTATGCTCCTCAGGATATTAACCCCTCTGTCCACTCACGGATACGCGAGCGTAATACCGTCTTTGAAGAAATCTTCGATACGATAGAGAAGAGTTATGACCAGGAGAGCCTTCGTTATGCCTCCTCGTTGCTTCATTATTATTTAGCTTCGATGCGTTATTTGCGTTTGTACCGTCAGACCACTTCAGACACCTTTGGACTTGTGGAAGCTGTTACCCATTATATGGTGGAGAATATAGAGAAGAAGATTACCCTTCAGAAACTTGCCGACTATATGGGTTATTCGCAATCATACCTTTCCCAACGATTTAAGCAGGAACTTGGCGACAGTCCGCTCAACTATTTAAATAAACTGCGTATTAAGCATGCCTGCAGGTTATTGAAGGAAACCCACCTGAAGATAAACCACATTTGTCACAAGGTAGGCATTAGTGATGCCTACTATTTCTCTCGCTTGTTTCATAACTTGATGGGGATGTCACCAAGAGAGTATAGGAACAGTTAGATGATAAACTAAAATCCCCGCCACTCACATCATCGAAGCAGCGGGGAAATCATCTATGAAGAAAATGCGATTTTCTTAATATGCCGTAACTTATTGGAAGGCCTCTGCCAATCTCTTGGACAGTCGCACACCACGGGCATCCTCGCCGGTGGCAATCAGCTTGCCGTTAGCATCCATTAGGAACATGGCGGGAATAGCCTTCACATTATATATATTGGCAACATCTCCCTTGTCCAAGAAATTAGGCCATGGCAACTGTTCTGCATCAAGGGCTTTTTTCCATGCATTCTGATCTTTGTCGATGGAAATACTTACAACCTCAAATCCCTTGTCTTTGTACAACTCGTATTGTTTCTTTACGTTGGGAATCTCTTTCCTGCATGGCATACACCACGATGCCCAGAAGTCGAGCAACAGGTATTTCTTACCTTTAAGCAGTTCTGCCAATGAGGTTTTGTTACCCTGTTGGTCGGCAATGGAAAAAGGACGTGCGGTCTGTCCTGCCTGTCCGCCTGGGTAAAGCAGAAATTTGGAATATCCCCCCAAAAAAATCAGCAAGGGAAATATAATGGTTGATAAAACATTAAGCACGGTTTATCTTGTCTGTGCTATATCTGCCAAAGAGTTTAGCTAATGTTACCAAATCGTTATGCTACGTGGTTTTGCTTAATATATGTCATGATACCCTCTCAAAACGCATGTTATAATACTTCTGGATGTCATTAAAACATAGAGATGACACATAAAAAACATAAATATTGAGTCCACTTTAGAAAGTGGCGTTACGTTTTATTAAGTATAAATATGCTGTAATCTGGAATATTATTAGTACCTTTACACCT
>Ga0247609_10002531_pt1 | contig 19245 bp, 8 predicted proteins | sample 172DNAGHGlowgp2_FD_193487 | JGI IMG/M metagenome (GOLD analysis project Ga0247609, IMG submission 193487) | Sheep rumen microbial communities from Palmerston North, Manawatu-Wanganui, New Zealand - 1728 DNA GHGlow gp2 | ecosystem: Host-associated > Mammals > Digestive system > Stomach > Rumen ...
ACTTACCGCTATTCGGTATGCGAGATACCGCATAGCGGTAACTCGAATACCGCACTTTGGTAATCTTCATACCAACCGTTTGGTAACACGTTTACCAACACATGATGAAAATCTGGTAAAACTGTAGTTCTGCCGATTTTAGTCCCGTTTTGCGCAAAAGTGATATTTTTAATATCACTCAGCACCTCCTAATATCACGACTTAACACGTTAATAGTGAGTTTGTTACAGCAAAAAGTGATATTGTGATATTAGAAAACACAAAAAATGTTTGTACGTGTGCGCGTAATCTGCTTAATCGTTCCAATCGTCCGAAGGACTTGTTGTTTTAGTCAACCACGGAAAACACGGAAGACACGGAAATTTCTTTTCTTCGAACACAAATCACACGAATTGCTCGAATTGTATTTCTATCTCTAAAAATCTGTGCTCATCTGTGTAATCTGTGGTTGTAAAATAGTCCGTTGAATCGTTCAAATCGTCCGCAGGGCTTGTTTGTTTAAAGTCAAAGGTCAAAGGTCTAAGGTCTAAGGCTTTCCGTGCTTTCCGTTGTTCTAAATTCTAAGGAGTTAAGGAGTTCTCCTCGCTTCGCTTGTCGAAGTAACCGCGCAGCGCTTCGCGGTTACTGTTGTTCAAAAAAATCTTTTCCGTGGTTATTATTTGGAAGATTGCAGGAAAGTAGTTACTTTTGCAATCGATGAAAGGAAAAGAAGAAAGGAAATAGTATGTCACGAAAAGATTATATTGCCATTCTTAAGACTTGCCGCAAGACGCTGCAAGAGAAATATGGAATCAAATCGCTTCGCTTGTTTGGTTCTATAGCGCGTGACGAACAACGAGACTCAAGTGATGTGGATGTCTTTGTTGAAACACAGACTCCCAACCCCTTCTTGTTAATGGAAGCCAAAGAGTATTTGGAGGCATCAACAGGACGAGCAGTTGACATTATCCGTAATCATCGTAATCTGAATCCCCGATTGAGAACACGCATTGAAAGAGATGGAATCACTATCTTCTGAAAGTAAGAGCCTTGCGTTGGATATCCTTTTAGATATTCAATCTGCAATAGAGAGGTTACGTGAACGTACAAAAGATGTTCACGACATTGACGACTTCTTGGGTTCAACAAATGGTATGATTTTATTAGATGCAACATGTATGTTGCTCATAGCTATTGGCGAGGGTTTAAAGAATCTCGACAAAGTAACAGAAGGGAAATTGTTGCCCACTTATCCTTCAATTCCTTGGAAGCAAGTAAAAGGTTTACGCGATATCATATCTCACCATTATTTTGATGTAGATCCGGCGCAAGTAATGTGGATAGTCAGCAAAGAAATTTCCCCACTAGAAGCAGCTATTAAGTATTTCATAGCACAACTGAACGAAAAATAGCTCTTCCCACCTTTTTCGTATTATTACTTCCCTGGGGGCGGTGGGTATCCGTGTATATCCGAGCCGCTCGAGCTTTGCTCGCTCATTCCGAAGGTCTTGAGAATCCGTGTTCAAAATTTCCGTGCTTTCTTTTAGTCGGCTGTCGCCTTTCTTAAGACTCGCTTTGCTCATATAAGCGAACAAGTTCGAGCGATAAAAGCGCTTCGCGGTTACCGTTGTTCTTCATTCTAAGTCAAGGAGTTCTATTGTTTTGTAGATGGATGCCCCCTTTAGGGGGGCGAGGGTCGTTCCTCCCCTAAACAGGGGAGGTTAGGAGGGGTCTTTCAATTGTCTCATCGCGCAGCGCTTTGCTTGTCGAAGTAATCGCGTAGCGCTTGCAGAGCGAAGCGGCGCAAGAATTGTCAATTATCAATTGTCAATTGTCAATTATGTAATCGCGAAGCGCTTGCCAGAGCAAGAATTATTCACTCCCACAGCGACTTGTGTTTCACCGTGAACAGCGGGATTTCCTCGTAGTCCTCCTCCTCTTCCTCGAAGAAGTAGCTCTGCTGGCGGGCACCATCAAATAATGGATCGGTTTCTGTACCTTGACCTGTTGACCACGCAACAGGTTGTTGAAGTTCTGTTTTGACAATCTCCGTTTCTGGTTGAATATATCTTTTCATCGTCTTTCCAAGTTATGTCTTAACATTTTCTCCTTCCTCTCTCCCTCCCTAAACAGGGAGGGGCGGGGAGGGTCTTCTGTTTTTATTTTCTCAATACTTTCTTTCCATTGACAATTACGATGCCCTTATAGCTCTTGCTGACGCGCTGACCAGAGAGGTTATACAGCGGAGTATTGTCATCGCTATATATCGGCAGGTGCTCCATATTCAACTGGTTGATGTCTGTAGTTATCTCTTCGATAAATGCATTGAAATCAATACCGACCCTTGCTCCTTCACCTTCAGGAACGATAAAGTATGCTCGCAGACCTTGCAGGATATTTGATCCTGTTGGCGGAACCATTTTCTGTTGGCTCATGCTGATAAACAGATTTGTAGCAGGGTCGAGTGTTACCTTTGTGTAGGTACCTTGGAACTTGTATCCGTCCTTTGTAGTTGAACCTGGAGAAACCGCCTTTATTTCTACATCGCTGAAGGTCGGATTGACAATGTTTGATGCCGGTTTCGCGATAAACGGTGTTCCGGCTGCTACTTCTGTTACCTCCGCAAAGGTGAATATACCGTTGTTGACGCCTTTCAAGGTTTCCAAGTTCGTAGTTGCTCCGTTGGTAGCGCTACTGAACATGGCTGGTGTAACATCGAACGGCAGACATAATGCATTCCACTTGTTCGCTTGCAGTGTGCGTGTCAACGTTACATCAATACCTGTTGCAGCCGTTGGCGTATAAGCTGTTGCGGCTTCCTTCAATAGAAGTGTGCCGTCGGAAGCTGGAGCTGTCAGAGTTATCGTTAATAACAACTGGTAGCCTGTCACAACGAATGTAATCTCATTCTGTGGAGTAGTGAAGTTGTAGGTGTGTTCACTGTCACTTTCACCACTATAGTTAAATGTGTATGCTTCTCCCAAAGTCTCTCCGTCAACGTTTGTTATCGTTGTCTTATCTCCAGAAGTTGCATTTGTCCTTCCTGTGAAGGTAATGGAACTTGCAGTAACTCCTTCTGGAAGAGTAATCGTCCATGTGGCAGCACCGTATTTCTTGTTTGTTCCAGATTCACCTCCGTTTAAGCTTGAATTGTTAGCCACAGTAATGTCTTTCTCATTACTCGTATATGTTCCAGGAGTATTTGATTGCTTTTCTGTATCCTTACTGATTGTATAGGTTGTTCCGCTCCCTCCTGCTGTATAATCATTCAGGCATGTATTGGTAATTGTAGCAGAAGCCATTATGCTGTTAGTCATTCCCTCTTTAATGGCAATAGCTTTTACGGTCTTTGTGCCGTAGATGGTGAATGCTGCAGTATAATGTGTCGAACTACTTGTTGGTGTGGTGCCGTCAAGGGTATAGTAAATGTTTGCCCCAGCAGTTGCACATGAGATGCTGACATTTTGTGTCGTTCCTGCAAATACCGTTCCGTCAACAGGCGAGATGACAGGTGTTGCCACCTGTGATACAGCTTCGTTGAAGGTTACGTTCACCGTCACATCGCTTGCCGGCATCGTGAAGGTATAGGTGTTGGCAGCAGTGTTGGTTACAGTTACCGTGCCGCTTCCAGCCTTTGTTACCGTTACGTCACCTACACTATAATTTGTGGCAGGGCTTGTTGTCACTGTTACTATCTCGTTAGCCTCCGCAGAAGTAGTGCTGATGTTAAAGGTTCCGTTAGTTTCAGCACCCTTGCTGACCTTATAGGTAGTTGGAGCAGCAGCAGCTTCAAATTCTATCTTGCTAATCGATGCACGAGTACCTGAGTTCGTGTTTATAATATAGTAAGTGGTATTTGCTGCTAACTCTTGCGCTGTAGCAGTTGTGAGGGCTATTCCACCGCTTGTGCTCTGACTGGTATTTGCAATCAGTGTTCCTGCACTGAAGGTCGCTTTCAGTTTGCAAGCAGAAGCACCAGTCGTAAACTTGATATAAGTGTCTGCAGAGTTCTTCGTTAAATCTAAAACGGTACTATTTGTATGTGTATATGCATTGTATGAAACAATCTCGATATTGTCTATCTTACCACCTTTCCCATCACCAGCACTGGCTCCTTTATTGCCGCCATAACGTCCCTTATTCAAATTTAAAACATATCCTGCTTCACCTGCTTGCTTATGAGGAGTTCCGCTTTCCTCTGCAAGAATCTGGTATATGAACATATTATTTGTATTTGGTACAGAGAATCCTACACGTGTGTTGGTTGTACTATTGAAAGTAAACTCTAATTTTTGAGGATTGGTACTAATGATTTTATTCTCGGTAGTGGTCGTCGTTGCTCCCTCAGCGATAGAGGAAAAAGCTACATTTCCCGTTGAGTTAGATACATATACAGTGAACTTGGTTTGGGTTGTCTTTATATCATAACAGATATTATTATATCCAACATATTGTCCACTAATAGAAGATTGAGAACTTGCGAACTTTATTGCCTTTTTGAAATTAATATCATCAATTTTTTTTTCTATATCCTGATTTAATGTCAAGTTGCCAGTTAAGAAGTCACCTGATAAGGTAGGTGTTCCTTCTGGATCGTTTACCAATTTATATGTTACAGGTTCACCACCACCACCACCAGACTTCGTGAATGTGGCACTTGCTACCCCACTATCCGTCATACCACTCTTCACGGCGATAGCCTTGACGGTTGTTGTGGCGGTGATGCTGATGCCAGTAGTGTATGGTGTCGAACTACTGGTAGGTGTTGTTTCGTCTGTGGTATAATATATCGTTGCACCATCGGTAGCACAGGTGATAGTTACCGTTGTATTATCAGTAAATGGTGTTGTACCTGTGATGCTTGGCGTTGCAACCTGTTCTACAACAGGAGTGTTCTCCGTCCACTGTGCATAGTAGGTCGTGTTGGCAGCAGGCATGGTGCCTGTGGGAGCTGTGCCTGAACCGTTTTGGGCAGATTTCCATCCGTTGAAGGTATAGCCATCGCGTGTCGGGTTGTTCGGCGCTGTGATGGCTGTACCGAAGGGTACTGTGCCAGAGGTGTAGTCGCCAGAAAGGGCACTACCGCCATTGCTGTTCCAAGCCAGCGTGTATTCTTTAGCTGTGCGGGTGAAGTTAGCCGTTACCGTAGCGTTAGTTGTCACCGTTGAAGGCAGTCCGCTCCAACTGCTGAAGGCGTATGTATATTCTGCAGTAGCTGTTGCTGGTGTTGCTGTCACCTCCGTTCCACCTACCGTATAGGTATTCGAACTGCTTGATGTTGCCGTTCCCGATGGGATGTTGGCAACAGTTGTCGGACTCACCGTACCATAACCCTCTGTATTCACCGTATTGGTAAGGGTAAATGTGGTTGGGGTAGGAGAGGAACTTCCTTGTGTGAAGCGGATTTGGGCAACCTTTCCACATGCATTTGATGTATTACCTCCAGTAAGTGTTATTTTGTAATACTTATCCGCTGTTAGTGTGGCTGCTTTGTATGTGGTTACATGGAATGAGTTATCATAGGTACTTTGAGTCGTACCTAGATCTGTAGATGCTGTACCTAAAGCATTGTATTCTTCAATGTTAATATAAACTTGTTTATCATTAGAACTATTTTCGTCCGTATTCAAAATCGCAACCCCTGTTATACCAGTCACATAGAATATATGTTTATAGTTGTCTGTATTTCTGATTTTTGCATCGCCAATACCAGATGTTGCTGCAGCTGTCGCATTCGAGCTGCCAGAGGCTGGTGCGTCTGAAGAAAGAAATCCTTGGGCTGTGAAATCTCCACTATCACCAGTAGAATCGAAGTTGCTGGTAGATCCTCCTTTCCATGAAGGTTTCCACTTGTAACCTAAATAGTATAATCCATATGTGACACACTTCGTGTTCGTTGATGTTATCGTAGTGTTATTAGTTGTATTAGCAACATCTAGGAATGTAATACCATTTAAAGTTTTAGTTGCAGGGTCACTTGCGCCATGAGCTGGTGCTGCACCCGTAGTAAACCCAAAGTTGATAGCACTGGCATAGTTGTTGCCTGCAAGGTCTGCAACAGAATTGGCAGCAAGGTTGAAGGTATAGCTAGTGCTATTCGACAGTCCAGAATAGCTGTAGGTAACCGTCGAACCACTGACAGATGGTGTCAGGTTGATGGCTGAGCCGCCTGCGGGTGTCAGCGTTGCGTTGGTGGTGCAAGCCACGTCTTCGCTGAATGTCAGCACAATCGTTCCGCTGGTAGAAACATTTGTTGCATTATTTTCGATTGACTGGTTGTTGAGTTTCGGGGCAGTCTCGTCGGGAGCAATGGTGGTGAAAGTAATGGCACTCACAGCCTCGTTGGTGTTCTCAGCCAAATCTTTCACGGCACCGGCATCAACGCTCAGGGTGTAATTGGTGCTGTTGGCAAGTCCAGAGTAGGGGATGGTGATGGTTGCCCCGTCTGTGGTTGCGTGTTCTTTGTCTAATGTTCCTGAACCACCAGTGAGTGTAAAATTCGATGCGTCAGCGATAGTCACTGCCTCGCTGAAAGTCAGTACGATGTTGCCACTGACGGCAACATCTGTTGCATCTGTTGTTGGAGTTGAACTGCTTAATGTCGGCTTCGTGGTGTCTGTACCCGTTGTTGTTACGGTGTAGATAGCTTCACCAACGTATGCGCCAGCGCCACTTTTCATTGTTGCCTTGATGTTGGCAGTACCAGCCTCACCAGCCAATGTAATGGTACCATTGGCATCTACCGTCGCAACCTTTGTGTTGTCGCTTGAGAAGTCAACGGTTTCGCTGTTTGTTAACGGAGTGTCGTTGCCGTAAGTCTTTGCTGTGAAAGTAGGGGAGGTATAGCTGGCAGGTGTGGTGTTTGGTACTGTGAAGTCGTCAGCGACACGTGACCAACGGAACTGGACGATACCATCATTGGCTATTGACGGGAAGCCTGTAGTAATCGTATAATTATATGGAGTTGTCTCTGCTGCCAATGATGCCCAAATCAGCGGACCTATACCTTTAGAGTCGTTCTCAATCTTTGATTCAAGCATATAGTATGCAAATGATCCGTCACGATTATATTTGGTTCCACCAACTTCTGAGGTTCCCCCTAAGCCTGCAACTTTGTCACAGTCGATGAGCTTTTTCTTGTTGTTACTATCAGGCTTGACAAACTTTGTGATAACACTATTATATACATCTTGGGCTATAGTTTTGTATGAATTGTTAAGATAGCCCTGAGCAACGCCATGCAGTAAACAATAGGCAAACATAGAAGAACAGGTAGCTTCTAAGTAGTTGTTCTTTGGTCCTTTTCCATAGTAAGAAGAGGTTTCCGATGAGTTGTCACCTACATCTAACACACAGTACCATACACCGGTAGATGGGTCACGAGTCTCAATAACCTTGTCTATTACCTTCTTGAATAAGGACTTTAATGTATTGATTTGTGTATTATAGGTTCCTGAAGTATTCTTAAGTCGTATGTTATCCATTGTCTCCATAATAGCCATCGCATACCAACCGAGGGCGCGTCCCCAACAGTGGCTACTTCTTCCTTCGTGGACTACCAACTCTTCATCTACGTGTGGCGGGACATATGTTCCAGTTTTAAAATTATCGTCTTTTTTAGACCAGGACTGACCTTTGTTTGTATTCCAATCTGCATCCCATGCATGTGCCCACAATCCCATAGTAGGTTCGTAAGTCTGTTCATCAGTTTTTATGATTTGGTTTACTGCATCATCGAAAAAATCCTGTTCTGTCCAGCTGGTATAATTACCAGAACCGATAACAGGACCTGCTAACGTCCAAAATGGAATGCCCATAAAGATACCATCGAGCCAAACTTGATGTGCTGTTGATTCTTTGTGTTGCCACGGATAACCTTTGCCAGTGTTGCCATTGATTGTGACGCGGGAACTACTTGAAAAAGCTGTGGAACCCATTAAGGCTGTTAATGCATCGTTATATTTTGTGCTTGTTACGTTGCTGTCAGTATGTCCATAGGTTTTTACATATTTCCAAACCAACCTACCAGGGCGCATATCGTCAAGGTCTTCTTCTTTAAGTTTTCCAATATAAGGTGATTTGTCTTTCTGGAAACACCATTTTAAGTAGCTTTGTACACCTTCCAAGAAACTTGTGTTAGTATTGTAGCGGTGGTAGGTGTCAAGGATAGCTTCGTACATCAGTCCATCATCGTAGCGCCAATAGTCCCCATTGTTGCCATCTGTAGATGAAAAATTACTGTAGCTACTTCCATTATAAACATAAAAGTTACGTGAATTGGCTATCCACTCACTATAATGATTAAAGGTTGGTGTTTGTGCTTGCGCAGGGGTGAATCCAGTCAGGGCTATAGCCATGACCAGGAGCAATTGTTTTAGTTGTTTCATATAGAATTTTGTTTTAGTTTTCCTTGATATTTTTGTCTTTTGTAAGGCCTTGGGCGCGCAAAAGTACACAAAACCAATAGTTTACACAAACAATCTGCCCATTTTTTTTGTTATCCTTCGCGCAATAACACCCAAAATCAACCACATATTATTACAATTTGTATTAAATCCGTCCAATCGTTTCAATCGCCCGCAGGGCTTGTTAGCTGAAGGTCTAAAGTCTAAGGTCTAAGGTCTAAGGCTTTCCGTGTTGTCTGTGTTTTCCGTTGTTCTGTTAGTCAAAGGTCAAAAGTCAAAGGCTTTTCTTTTAGTCGGCTGTCGCCTTCTTAAGACTCGCTTTGCTCATATAAGCGAACAAGTTCGAGCCGTAAAAGCGCTTCGCGATTACCGTTGTTCTAAATTCCAAGGAGTCAAGGAGTTTTTATTTTGGTCAAAGGTCTAAGGTCAAAGGTCTAAGGCTTTTCCGTGCGTTCCGTGTTTTCCGTTGTTCTTCATTCTAAGTCAAGGAGTTCTATTGTTTTGTAGATGGATGCCCCCTTTAGGGGGTCAAGGGTCGTTCCTCCCCTAAACAGGGGAGGTTAGGAGGGGTCTTTCAATCGTTTTAATCGCCCGATATTACTTGTCGTTATAATGACCATAGGCAGTGAGAATAAGGACGATGACTTCCATATCGTGTATTTCGTACACCAGTCGGTGCTTTTTTGTTATGCGTCGGCTCCATTGTCCACTTCTGTCACCAGATAACTGTTCTGGTTTTCCTGTTCCTGTACGAGGATGTTCACGTAATTCTTCGATCAGTGCTTGTGCTTTAGCGAATGCTTTAGGCTCAGATTTGGCTAATGCTACTAAGTCCTGCGTAGCTTGTTCTTTGAATTCTATTTTATATTTCATGACCAAGCCTTCTTAAGAATGTTTTTAAGTCTTCATCGGGGAGCATACTATATGAAGGCCCCTCCTTGGCTTTGTCAATGCGTGCAAAGAAGTCTTCTTTGGTCATCAGCGTCGGGTCGCTGGTTAGTTCTTTTGCGACCTTCCGCAGGTATTTAGCTACACGTTTCAGTGCATTTTCATCATTGGCTATAACTCCGAGGTTCTGAAGGATGTCTGCGTTCAATTGTGTTGCTGTCATCATTCTCATGTATTTGGTTCTCGGTTGCAAATATAAGGAGAAATATGTGAGCTTGCAAGTTTTGTGTATAAAAAAGGTGATTACTTTGCAAGCGTAGCGGCGCAAGTAATCGCGAAGCGCTTGCCAAAGCAAGAATTGTCAATTGTCTTTCGGCTTTGCCGCTCCTTCGAGCGTCAGCGAGTCTGGAGAATTGTAAATTAAATCCGTTTTAAGCAGGGTTTGTTAGTTTAATACAACAGCAGCTACAATCACTATGGACTGTAGCTGCTGTTACTATGGTATTTTTGCGTCAGTTTCTGATCAATTCTTAGAACTCATCCTCCATCGTGTCCCACATCCAGTTGTTATGCTGGCGGGCACCAAAATCTTCACCATTATCTCCACCAGTACCTGAACCACCACCTATTGGATCGGTACCCTCAGTGGGGTTTTCGCTTTGTCCTCCAGTATTAACGGTGGAGTTGATATTGAGTAAACTTTCTCCGTTCGTCACAATCAACTCTGTTTCTGGTGCAATATATATCTTTCTCATGATTGTAAATGCTATTTGTTGAATTTCTTGTTTATCCTCCCTCCTCTCCCAAACAGGGTGAGGAGGAGAGGGGTTGTTTTACTTAACTGCAACTTTGAGCTTCGCTCGAACTTGCTCTCGCTTGGAAGAGTCTGAGCAAGCTCAGCTTTTCACTCACTTAATCGCAATTTTCTTACCATTTACGATATAGATACCCTTGCTCAGTCCTTCCAGAGAAGTAGCATCTTTGCGAATCAGCTGACCGTTGATGGTATAGATACCTGTCGGACCGTCGAAGATGTTGCTGATGATGCCGTCTTCCTGAACACCGTTGATGTAGGTAGTGATGGTTTCATCAGAAGCTACGAACGGCTGCGGGTTACCGGCAATGCTCCACTCTTCTTCACCGAAGGCATTAGCAGTTCCCATCAAGAGGCCGTCGCGGGCAGGAGTTTCAGCACTCTTCGGTTTGAACCATCCGCGGCAAGACTTCATGTTGTTGTTGTCAACAGTCAGATATTTGATGGTACCTACGGTGCTGACATAGTAGTCGCCTTGCTTCAGGCTGCCCCGTCCGAACGAACCAGTCATCTTGTAGTCACCATCCGCAGGTTCAACGTCGGTTACGCTGCTTGCCTCATAGTGAACGCCTGTGAATACTGGACTCGTTACGGTCTCGGAAGACTTGATGAGTATCGGCGTACCGGCAACAATCATCGGGTACCAGTGACGCTTGAACTCCATGCTGTGTGCAGTAGTCTTGTCGAGGTGCAGTACGTCAACGTTGTTACCGAAGACTTTCTGCAGCTGTGTACGGCTGACACTGAACGGCAGCACGAGCGCATTCCATACGCCGCTGGTGAAGGTGCGGCCACTATAGGTAACGTTGCAGATCTTCGTCGCTGCATCGCCTGTGAATACGCTTGTAGCATCTGTCATGTCGTTTGCTATTGTTACATTCTTTGTCTCCTCTTCACTCGGCTTGAACTGGAAGCCGCGGATGCAGAGCTTCGTACGGTAGCCGAAGAAGAAGTAGGTCTTACCAGCTTGCACGTTGAACGTGTATTTCACGTTACCGCCTGAAGGCATTACGTAACCCGTTCCGGTCAGTCCGAGACCGCTCAAGAGATTCTTCACAGCACCATCAGAAACTTCAAACGGCTCAATCGGGTCACCTGTACTCTTTTCGCCAAGATAGCTGGTGTACATGCTATAGATCTTATTAGACTCATCAATAGTATAGAACTTGTTGGTGACACCGTTCTGAGTTTTACCCAGATCAACCCAGTTGCCGGTACCAGCCAGGTCGTTCCAGTTGTCGCTCAGTCGTGCAGAAGACTGTACGTTGCTTGCAACGATGCTGGTTCCCTTCTCGTCGAACATATATACTGGGCGCAGACGGATGAACTTGTCGCAGAGCTCACCATCGTCAGTATAGTGCAGACCACCTTGCTGCAGCAGCCAGATAGTGAGCTGTCCGTCGCGTTCAGGCTCGAAGCGTACGAAGTCACCCTGTGCCGGCAGACTGAAGGTCCTCTCATGAACAGCATCAGCATCGTTCGTTACCTCAGCACCGTTCTCGTTCCAGGCGTCAGCGCTGGTCTGGATGCTGTATTCACCCACACCGTCGAGCGGTGTACCCTGTGTCTTCTCACCAATGGACTTGTTGTTCCAACCTGCTGCATCCATACCACCGAAGGTAGCAGTGAGGTATTGCACAGCCTTGCTGCTGGTCGTACTTGTTCCAGCTTCCTTCAGCGCTGTTGAAACGTAGCGGTCGTTGCCCGCGAGCTTACCCTTTGGCGTTGTCTCTTCTACAGCCTCCCACAAGTCATTCTTTTCCACTGCAAATACGAAGTTAACCGTAGTGATGGGGCTGGAAGCATCGTCCTTCACAGCGATAGCCTTACCTGTTGTAGCTTTCACAAGCTTGAAGCTACCGTCATAGATCTTAGCATCGCTGGTGGTAGGTGTAGCACCGTTAAGCGTATAGTAGATGTCGCCACCATCTTCCGATGTAATTGTGATTACATCTGTAGGCGAAACCGTTATGGTTCCAGACGTGTAGTTACCAGTTCCATTTACTTGGAACTTAGGCTGCTTAATGCTACCCGTGTACATATAAACACCAGTGGTTACAGGGCTGATACGTTGTGATACCGGGTCGTAAACGATAGCTTTCACCGTAGTAGAAGCACCGCTGATGTTGATCTTCTCAGAACCATTATACTGTTCTCCAGTTGTCGGTGTCGGGTCGCTACCGTCGGTGGTGTAGTACACCTCCAAACCTGCGATAGCATCGTTGGTGGTAGCAATAATTGTCAGTGCCTGTGTGGTACGGATGTGCGGATTCTCCGATGTACCGTAAGGTGACAGTGTCGGAGCCTTCAATGGGTCGAGCTTCGTATAGGTTGCTGTTACCTCATGGCTGGTATGGGTGCCAGTTTTTGTAGGATTACCAGACTGGTATTCGTTATAGTCGAATGCGAAAGCACGAACCTTAGAAGTTTCGCTGACACTCAGTCGGACATATTCTCCAGCCTTCAGCATCTTAACCCTGGAATCAGCTGAGCTATACGTTGCCGGATCAACATTGTAGTCTGAATCAGTTGCCTTCTGTACCATGTACAGCGTGTACCAAGAATTCGGAGCCTGAATGATAAACTCCTGTTCGTCAACGAAGTTACGTGAACCGGGAGTGATGACCGGAACCTGCTCTCCTTCCTTCACGATATGGATGGTGTAGGTAGCAGTAGCCTCGTCGGTTGTGCTGGTACGACTGTTCACCTTCTTACTGTATCCGCCAGGATAGGTAATGGTGACAACTGCATAACCAGACTTGCTGCCGATAGTAACATCACCGGTATTTTCATCGATGGTTGCTTCTGCGCCGTTGAAATTCTGGATAGAGTAGGTCAGGCGTTGTTTCTCTGTCGGAATCGGGGCTTCGCTGCCTCGATCTTGCTTCTCGGCAGAGATGTCAATATCAGCCTTGCTGTCCTTATTATAATAGGTAATCTTGTCAACCTGTGCGGCTACATCGACGTTAGCTGCTGAACCTCCATCTGGTATAGTAGCATTGAAGGACTTGCTCTTCATCTCAATCTCCGAAGCGAACTTGTATAAATAAGTATTGGTCAACTGTGTACCAATATAATATTCGTCATCAGCTCTCTTGGCTACCTGTACGGCAGAGATCTTACGGCTGGCAACCTCAGTGGAGAACACACCGACGTTTCCGACACCACTGTTGATACCTTCCTCGTTGATGAGGTTCGGAGTAGTATATGACGTACCGGTGCCACTGAACTTACCATAAATGAATGCGTCTGTTTCACCTTCAGTCAATACTGTTTCAGCGGTATTACGCTCAGCATTCAAAGCTGCAGGATCGAAGGTCACAGGTGCCGGACGCTTCGAATCGTCCTTCATAACAGTGAACTTAGACTTCACGGGCGAACCCTCGAAGGTTCCTGTTGAATTGTTGTAGGTGTGGAAGTTCAGATAGAAGAATTTCTCAGTTGCACCGCCCCATTCGTCTTCTTCGATGAGGATTGGCATACCGTTGTACTCGATAGGTACATCAGGATAAGCATCAGCCGGGTCGTTCTTCCAGTATTTGTAGTAGTTGACACCGCTCGATTTGCTGTTAGTAGTTACTTTCTTGACAGAACCGCTGGAGGTACCTGCTGCTACATAGATGGTATATCCGTCGTTCGGCTTAGCATAGAACATACGTCCGTTATAGACACTCTCGTCGAAGATGGTTACCGACGACTCGTCGCCTGTTCCCATGTGATATTCAGACGAGGATACTTCATGCTGGAACTCAGGATCCCAGTAGAAGCTCATGTTGAAGCCTGAAGATTTAGCGATAACGGTAACTCTGACATTGGTAACCGTGAACGGACCTTCGTTAGCAAACGGCCATGTGCCAGTGAATCCGGTTTTCTTGGTTGCCGTAACGGTGAATTCTGCCCAGTCGCCAACGGCTGCCCTGTTGTTACTTGCATCCTTGGTCTTGATCACACCGTTGCCAGCGTGGGTAATCAGCTCAGCAGTGGTATTGTTACTGGTGCTTGTTCTGGTGTAGGTGAAGTCGAAGTAGTCGTCCAGACTGTTGTGGTCCTCATCTTCATCTTCTGCAGGATTGAAGACGGTACCGTCGCTGAGTGTGAATACCGGTGACAGTGAACGCTCCTCACCCTGCTGGATGTTACGGCCTTCAACCGTCATGGTTGCATTCTTCGCACCCGTGTAAGGATAGGTAGCTGTAACAACCTCACTATAGAAGGTGCCACCATTTTCATACTTCGTTACAGCGTTCAGCACGATGTCTGCCTGAGTAGCAGCGCCTGAATTAACTTCCTGCGTCGTACCTTTCGCACCTGCGAAATTAGTGCTTGCAGCGATGATAGCGGCACGCGTCATCGGTGCGTTGCTGAATGCATAGTATGTTGTAACGGTTCCACCGTTAGCTTCCTGTTGTGATTCAATCGTCACGCTCACGGTTCCTGTGCTTTGCTCAGTACCGTCGGCAAGGCTGAAGGTAGGTTCAGCTACATTAGCGACTGTACCGCGCTCAATCTTGTAAATCTTGAATCCGCTCGACTCCGTCTTGATTTCCACGTCACCGTCGTCGGTTACTGTTACAGTTGCAGAGGTGTTTTCACCGATAATTTTTTCAGCACCACCTGCTGTCACAGTAGCATTGCTAAGGATGAAGCCCTTCGTGCTGCTACCGCTATAGTAGATGGTCAGCTGTTCGCCTTTGTTCAGTCCCTGAAGTGTAATACTCAGGTTGGTGGCATTCAACTGCAGGTAACCGTCAGTAGCAGAAGCAGATGATGGTTTGAATATCTTATAGGTATTGGTACTCATGGTACCGCCACTGACGCGACGGAACTTCATGTTGTAAATCTGCTCGATGGCTGTTGTTGCATAGTCTTCGCTGTTCACCTGTGCATATTGTCCGGTAGAGGCGTTGAATGAGTTCTGATAAATGGTTCTGCCACTCGTTTGTGTGGATGACCATGCTGCAGAACTCTGATAGTTGGCATCGTCAGAAGAGTTCATGCGCGTGAAGTTCCAACGGTCACCAGTACCTACCTGCTTTTGTACGAACGTAGCCGTAACGGTTACGTTGCTGTTCGGCATCGTAAACTGGTTGTTGGTCACGGTGATGTTGTTGTGATTTGCGTCTTCTACGGTGATGGTAGAGAGGGCATAGCCGCTGCTCGGTGTTGCCGTAATGGTTACTGTTGTTCCTTCTGCTGCGAATTCGGCAGGAGATGTGGTCACGGTACCATTAGTAGCACTGGTCTGAATTTGAGGCAATTGTACGAAGTTACCCGTTACGGTGACGTTGTCAGAAGGCATGACGAAGGTACGGGTGTTACCTGATCCTGACGGAGTGACGGTACCGCCACCGACCTTTGTTACAACGATATTGCTCAGTACATAACCTGCATCAGGTGTTGCCGTTACGGTAACGGTCTCACCCTCATTGGCAGTAGCTTCACCTGTTATTGTACCGTGATTGCCTCCAGGGTTAGAATAGGTGATGCCATGCGATGCTGAAGCAGAGTAACTGACGTGGATGGTCTCGATACGTGCTTTGTTCGACATGCTGAAGGTTATGCTGTTGGCATTACCCGTCCATGTACCTGTCTTTGATGACAGTGAGTAGGTACCGGTGCTGGCAGTTACTGTACCACCAGTACGGTCTGCATCGGAATTGACATAAGTAATTGTGATACCTGTGATATTAGTACCAGAGGTAGCTGATACGGTCAGTGAACCGTCAGCACCTACTTGCAGGTAACCAGTAGTGGCACTTGATGTTGAAGTAACAGTGATAGAACTCTTGGTAAAGGTCTTGTTACTGTTAGATGCTGTTCCGTAGTCGGTAGGACTGGTATAGACGAAGTCGGCAGTGCTGCTGACTGCTGCTGCGTTCACCGTGATGGTGGCACTGTTAGATGTCTTGGAACCCTTGCTGTTGGTAGCAACACAATAGTAGTACCAGATGCCTTGCGCATTGGTAGAAATGCTTTCTGCAGGCAGTGTAGCTGATGTAGCGCCACTAATCTTGTCAGCTACTTTAGCCGTCCTGTCATTGTCTTGGTTCTTATACCACTGATATTCAGGAGCAGGGCTACCCGTTGCTGTTATGCTCAGTGCTGTCGGCGTATCATCTACAGTATATGTAGCAGAAACAGGCTGGGTAGTAATCGTCGGAGCAACGAGTGCACCAGCTGCAGCTACAGTACCATTGATAGTAATCGGAGAACCGAGACGATATTGGTCAGTAGCTCCGTAGCAGTATATCTTCAAGGTAACCGTTCCTGTGAATGCAGTAGCTCCAGAATTTGTTTCTGATACGGTTGTTCCTGTACCTTGAGAAAGATTTGTCTGTGTTTTTTCAATACTATTCGTTCCATCTGTCAATACTAGCTTGACGTCCTTATTAGTAGAAACAGGCTGTGCCTTGACACTAATATTGGTAGGCGTGAACTGGTAACCATCTGCAACCGTAAAGGTTACATACATATATTTATTTTCATCGTAGGTGGCAGGAGTAGCAATCTTCGATGTATAGTTACTTTTTTGGGAACCTTCAATCGTCAGACCACTGTTGCTGATGTTGCTAACAGTGATATACGAACTTGTGGAACTCTTACTGTGGGTTCCAATAGAACTTTCAGACTTATTGACATTCGGCTCCCATGTCAGCGTGTGGCTACCTAATGGGGTACCATTCACAGTGATGGTGCAGTCGTAAGTAGCTGTTGTTGCTTTGTATTCTGCCGTGTTTACCACATTAATGGTTGCACGGACTACAGAAGTACCGGCAGTGTTGGTATTGATGTTGGCGATACCTGTGCTGCTGTCCACGGTAACATTGCTGCCGCTTACCAATGAATAGGTTACCGTATAATCAGTGTCGAGAGTTCCGCCCGTTACACTGAAGGTCGGGATGGTGGGGGTATCACCGTTGTCAAACATCGGATTATCACTCCATGCACCTGTGAGGTCAGTCTTTTCTTCAGTAATAACATAGCTGCGTTTTGCAACACTACTATATTCGCTGGTGCCGTCGTAGGCTACAGCATAGAGGTACCAAGTGCCTGTAGTACTTGGTGCAGTGGCATCAACGGATGATGGGCCGTTGCTGGGGGAATCAGCAAGCAAAGCGGCTGCATCAGCGTAAGCGTTATCTGTTGTATTCCACTTATAATATATGGTGTTATCAGTAGAAGTCAGCGTCACCGTACCCGAATTCTTCACCAACTCCGTCCCAGCGGCTTTGTCGAAAGAGGGGGCAGTAACAGAAGAAGTGGCTTCCAACTCTACGCTCATGCCAACAATGTTATTTGTAGCCGAAGAGGTAAATGTTACGGTTTTTGTATCGTTTCCTGCAGTCCAGTTATTGCTATTGTAGGTACCTGTATTTACAGATAAAGATGTTATGGCTGCCTGATTTGCAAAGGTGAAGTGTATTGCCTTAATATTGTGAGCAGCAGATGTGATAGTTAATGTTTTATTATTTCCTATTTGCAAGTTATAACTTGACACAGAACCAGTTGTTGTTAATGTCAAGTCAGATGAAGCATTCGATTTTGTGCATGAAACAACTCCGCTCGATACTGAGAAGTTTTTAGATAGATATTCGTAATCTGAAGTCAAATTCACAATAATCCTATTCAGACGCGTTTTTCCTTTGCTCGGTGCACTTACAGTGAATGTAGCAGATGTTTTTGTGTTAGTACTCGGTGTAAACGTATAGGTATTATTACTCTTAACAATCTCACCATCTTCGGATGAAAGTGTTTGAGCCGTGTACCCATTAGCTTCAGTAATTTCAATACTTTTTATAAACGAACCGTCAACACTTGATACAGTGAATGTACCTGAGGCACCATTTGTACCAAGCTGTAGAGATGAGTTTCCATACGTAAAACCACCGGTTGTCGTTATCACGGTAAATGCACCCTTACCTTGTGCTCCAGCAGCACCGTTATTATAAGGTGTGTTGTAATCTTCTGTATAATTGTCTGCCCACCCCGCTTGTGTGGTAGCGAGCATACAAACCAAAAGGAGGAGGCGTAGGAATACGCTCCGACGGTGCTTCCCGCCTTGCGGGCAAGCATCCCATAATGATAGGATTTGTTTCATTGTTGTAATATTTATATTATATTCGAGTTTACAAGTTGTGGCGGCAGAGCCGCCCATCATATTATATTTGAGTTCCTGTCACTGCCGCCTGCGCGCAAAACCGCTGTAGGTCAGCAGATTTTATGATACCTAAGACGGCGGAATCATTGCGATTTCCCCCTTTTTCAGGTATATTTGGGTACAAAATTACAATATTCATTACAAAATACAAGCATTTGTCTCAAAAATTGTAGTATTTTTTATGTAAACGTTTACGAAACAGCGAAGGATTCACCCAAAACAACGAAGTACTTCAGAACTACGAATTACACAAATTACACTAATATGGATTATGTCACACAGAAAGCACGGTAACCGCGTAGCGCTTTTATCGCTCGAACTTGTTCGCTTATATGAGCAAAGCGAGTCTTAAGAAAGGCGACAGCCGACTAAAAGAAAGCACGGAAACTCCTTTGCTCCTTAGAAATAAAACAACGGAAGACACGGAAAACACGGAACAACAAAGGAACTACAAATTTCACGAATGAAACGAAAAAATCTGTGGTCATCTGTGGAAATCTGTGGGCAATAAAAAATCTGTGGGATTAGCGAGATCAGCGTGAGATAATAAAGGCTCGCAGATTCCACGGATAGCGCAGAAACATAGCCTGACGGCTAATTGACAATTGACAATTGATAATTGATAATTGACAATTCATAATTCATAATTCATAATTCATAATTCATAATTCTTGCTCTGGCAAGCGCTACGCGATTACATAATTGATAATTGATAATTGACAATAAAACAACGGTAATCGCGAAGCGCTTTTACGAAGCGAAGCGACTAAAAGAAAGCACGAAAAGCACGGAAACATAGCCTGACGGCTAATTGACAATAAAACAACAGTAATCGTGAAGCGCTTTTACAAAGCGAAGCGACTAAAAGAAAGCACGGAAAAGCCTTTGCCCTTTGACTTTAGACCAACGAGCCATGTGGGCAAAAAAGAGGGTGGTTAGTGGGGCTTGGCATCAAAGAAACCAATGAAGTTTTCGAAGTCTTGCACAATACTTTCTAAATG
>Ga0247609_10002532_pt1 | contig 19243 bp, 13 predicted proteins | sample 172DNAGHGlowgp2_FD_193487 | JGI IMG/M metagenome (GOLD analysis project Ga0247609, IMG submission 193487) | Sheep rumen microbial communities from Palmerston North, Manawatu-Wanganui, New Zealand - 1728 DNA GHGlow gp2 | ecosystem: Host-associated > Mammals > Digestive system > Stomach > Rumen ...
TCAGTCCACCTCCAGTTTCTACAAAGTAGTCTGCACCTACGCCGCTAATGAGTTCGTCAATCTCATTCTTGTTGTAGGTGAAGTTGTAGCTGACCTCCCAGCTCCAATCCTTTGTCTGGATAGGACGTACGGTGGTCATAAACTCAAAACCAGTATTGTGTAGTGATCCGATGTTAGAAATAACCTTGTTACGGAAATTGGAACCTGCTGCAACAAAGACATCGTTAATGAGATCCGTGGTCTTGCGATAGTACCAGTCAAAGGTGAATTCCAGACGGTTGTTAAGGAAAGCCAAATCGAGACCGGCGTTCCAGGTGGTGGTCTTCTCCCATGTTAGGTGTGCGTTGTAAGCTTCCGGTCGGTAAGTTGTGCCATTGCCGAGTACCTGATACAATGCATGATTATTTGTATTAGGCTTAAATACAGGAATATAGGTGTAGTCGCCAATGCCTTCCTGCTGACCAGTGATACCCCATCCAAGGCGCAACTTGGCATCGCTCAGGATGTCGATATTCTTGAGGAATGGCTCTTCCTTCAACTTCCAGGCTAAAGCTAAAGCGGGGAAGTAACCCCATTGCTGATTAGGATTACCCTTCATCCAATTGAAACGCGACGAACCGTCGGCACGTAAAGTGAATGTCAACATGTAACGATCCATGAAGTTGTAATTCAAACGTCCGAAGAACGAAACAAGGAAGTTCTCGGTCTTATATTCCGTTATTTGATCGGCTGCTGGAGCATCGTATTTTGTTCCCTCTGCATACTTGGTGTTGCCGGCTGGATAGGTTCCATGACCATACCAGTCAGTCTGCTTGTGGAAGTGCTGCCACTCGTAACCTGCCATAATGTCAAAATGGTGGTCTTTCGTGAAGTCCTTCATATACTGGGCGTAGAGTGACAATTGGAGATTGTAGGTGTCCATTGAACTCCATCCCGTATATCCATAGTAATTGGCTACAGCAGAGTTCGCTGCTTTATCAGTGGTTTGTTTACCTGTTGAGAGATCCATGGCTGCATTCATGTGGAGGTGCAAGTCCTCAAAACCATGAATGGAATAGTCTGCTTCAAAGTTACCCATCAGTGTTTTTGAGGTGGCACGATCGTTGGTCTGTTCCAAAGCAGCTACAGGGTTGCCCGTACCTTTATTGGTATATTTCCAATTAGCTGCACCATCGTAGCTGGCTGTGGTATAGTTCTGCACAAATCCTCCAAAATAATCCTGATAGATAGAGTAGTCACTGGTAACAGCCTTAGTTGGATCCATTGCGATAGCTGATCCGACTACACCTGGAGCGTAACGGTTGTTGGCAATCATACCTTTACCATTGATGTTCAACTTCAGATGATCCTTGAATAAGGAAGGAGAGATGTTAAAACTAGCAGTGAAACGCTCAAAGTTGGAGGTCTTGATGATACCCTGATTGTTGGTGTAACCCAGCGAAACACGGTAGGGCATGTTCTTCAAACCACCTGACATCGTGATGTTGTGGTCGGTAGAAATGGCTGTTCGGAAAATCTCATCTTGCCAGTCGGTATTGGCATATACCTTGTTGCCATTGGCATCAAGATAGCCTAATTCGTTATAGGCATCACTGTCCTCACCATATAAATTCTTAATATGGTTCATTAGGCCAGGACCATCGAGTACATCAACAGTTTTCTTCTTTGCAGCAATAGAAATGTTACCATTATAGTTAAACTTGGGCTTTTGGCCTGAGCGTCCCTTCTTGGTGGTGATAATAATCACACCGTTTGATGCACGGCTACCATAAATAGCTGTGGCAGAGGCATCCTTCAGCACGGTAAACGACTCAATATCATTGGGGTTCACCATTGACAGAGGGTTAGCCAGACCTTGCACACCGTAATTGTCCATAGCCAGACCATCGATAACGATCAACGGGTCGTTAGAGGCGTTCAGTGACGAACCACCACGGACACGAATCTGGGCACCACCACCAGGAGTACCATCACCAGGAATCACGGAGACACCGGCAATCTTACCTTGAATCATGTCCTGAGCGTTAACGTTAAGACCATGGTTCTTGTCATCTGGTTTGATGGCTGTAACAGAACCAGTCAGATCGGTCTTGCGTGCACGTCCGTAACCAATGACGACAACGTTCTCCAGAACGGTAGCGTCATCTTGCAGTGTGATTTCAAGGTTAGCAGCAGCCTTAACGGTAGCTGTCTGATAGCCGACATACGTTACAGAGATGTCGGCACCCTGATTAGCTTTCAGTGCGAAGTTGCCGTCGAAGTCGGTGACGGTAGCCGTCTGTGTACCTACCACGCGTACGGTAGCACCGATAATGGCTTCACCCTGAGCATCCTTCACATGGCCTTTGACGTCAATTTGCGCAAAGGCTCCTACCGAAAGGAAGAGTCCAAACAAGAGGACTATCATCCTTAGCGGCGACAGAATGTTTACTTGCTTCATCTTTTGTTATTTAGTTAGTATATTTAATAATGTACAAGTCTTAATTCGGCAGTAGTGTTAACCTAAATCAAGTGCAAAGTTAAGATTTGTTTCAATTCGTTGATACTATTTGTGAGTTAAATTCGTTATTATGAATGTGCAAACGTTTGCATTGTTAATCGGACACAAAAGAGATAAAACGAAACACATGGTATTCAACTTTTCAATAACTTTGCAAAGGGAATGGTTAACGACAACCTAGACAACAAAAACAACATCATTACTCCTAATCAGAATGATATGAAAGATAATGCACCATTGACGATGAAGGACATAGCCCGCGAGCTAGGAGTCTCGGTGGCTACGGTGTCGCGTGCCTTGAAGGATTCGCCACGCATATCGCCTGAGCGTCGTGCGCTGATTCAGGAGTATGCCCGTGAGCATAACTTCACACCCAATCCCATTGCAGAATATCTAAGGTACTCGCGCGTACAACCTATCAAGGTTATAGGTGTCATCATTCCCGAGCTTGCACATTATTACTTCTCGACAGTACTGGCAGGTATCGAGGAAGAAGCCTTCAGTCGTGGCTACGGTATTATGGTGGCACAGAGCGAGGAACGTTATGACAAAGAGGTCAAGATTTGTCAGTCTTTCTACGAGGGCAAGGTGTGTGGCATCATCATCTCGCAGGCGAAGGATACATTACAGTACGACCACTTCCGCAAGTTGCAGGATGCTGGTCTGCCGATGGTCTTCTATGACAGGATATGTACGGGTATCAATGCCAGTCGTGTAGTTGTCGACGACTATATGGGAGCCTTCAATGCTGTGAGCTACCTGATAGAAAGGGGTTGCACGCGTATTGCATTCTATGGTGCCGCCATGACAATGGAGATTACGAAGAATCGCTTCAATGGCTATAAGGATGCTATCCTAAAGCACGGTATGCAGTATGATCCGTCGCTGACGTATATCTGTGACAATCGTGCCGATGCCGAGGTCATCACCCCTGGGGTACTGGAACGGGAGGACCGTCCCGATGGCTTCTTCGCAGTTAACGACGATACGGCTATTGGTATTCTCTATACCGCCAAGCACATGGGCTTCCGGGTGCCTGACGACATCAGCATCTGCGGATTTACTAATGGCCAGCGTGCTGTGGCCTGTGACCCCATGCTCACAACCGTTGAGCAGCGTGGCAAGCGGGTAGGCGAGGAGGCTGCCTCCATCCTCATCGACAAGGTAGAAGGGCACATCCCTTCCGACCAAGTCGTCAAGCGCGTTGTCCGCACCAAGTTGATAGTAAGAGGTACAACGAAGTAAAAGACAACGGGAGTATTTATTAAAGACAAGAGATATGTTTTATTAAAGACAACTTGGACAACTAAGACAACTTTCAAAATAGAATGCAAACGGAATTTGACATAAATAAATATAAAGCTCATATCTATGATGTGGTAGGTGCTATTCATGAAGTCCATAAGGAATTAGGACCAGGTCTGAATGAGTATTGCTATCAGGAAGGTTTGCAAATCCAATTGACTGAGCAGAACATCCCCTTTCAGCGTGAGTTGTCATTCCACCCCTCCTATCATGGATGCCCTATGGAGGTGTTATACAGGATAGATTTTTTATGTAAAGATGATATTATCATAGAATGTAAATCGATATCTGACCTTACTAATAATCATAGGGCACAGTTATTTAATTATATGCGACTAACGAATAGTCCATGTGGAATACTAGTCAATTTTGCACCACAATTTGCAACAATAGAACGTTATTTCTATGATATAGAACGAAAGGCTATTTTAAGTGTTGATGGCAGGGTTATACAACTCTTGTGAAGCACTTTAATAAAAAAAAGTTGTTTAAGTTGTCCAAGTTGTCTTTAAAAAAATATATTGTCGTTAAAAGAATAAACGAAGTTGTCTTAAATGTAAATAGAATAAAGTTGTAGTATATGAAACAAAAACCGAATTTACCGTTTTGGAGCCTGTGGAATCTGAGCTTTGGATTCTTTGGCGTGCAGATAGCCTATGCACTGCAGTCGGCTAACATCTCGCGAATATTCGCTACGCTGGGTGCCGACCCGCATAACCTGAGCTATTTCTGGATACTTCCCCCACTGATGGGTATTCTTGTGCAACCGATTGTTGGAACACTGAGTGACAAGACTTGGACACGTTGGGGACGACGTATACCTTATTTATTTATAGGTGCAGCAGTAGCAGTGGCAGTGATGTGCCTGTTGCCTAACTCCGGCTCCTTCGGACTGGCGGTGGGTGCAGCCATGATCTTCGGACTCATTGCCCTGATGTTCCTTGACACCAGCATCAATATGGCTATGCAGCCCTTTAAGATGTTAGTGGGCGATATGGTGAACGAAGAACAGAAGGCCAAGGCCTATAGCATCCAGTCGTTCCTCTGTAATGCCGGTAGTGTGGTGGGCTTTGTGTTCCCCTTCGTACTGACGTGGATAGGTATCAAGAATGTCGCTGAGAAGGGGGTTATCCCTGATAGTGTCATCTGGTCGTTCTATCTGGGTGCCGCCATCCTGATTCTCTGCGTCATCTATACCACGTTAAAGGTTAAGGAGTGGAATCCGCAGGAGTATGCGGAATATAATGGCAGCCTCACTCCCGACCCCTCTCCAAAGGGCGAGGGGAGTGCAGAGCCCGAGGATAGTGGCAACTGGATTACGCTGCTGAAGAATGCTCCCTCCACTTTCTGGAAGGTGGGACTGGTGCAGTTCTTCTGCTGGGCAGCATTCCTCTACATGTGGAACTATACTACGGGAGCCATTGCTGAGGTGGTATGGGATACTACCGACCCTGTCAGTGAACCTTTCCAGGAAGCAGGCAACTGGGTAGGCATCCTATTTGCCGTTCAGGCTATGGGTTCTGTAGTATGGGCTACCATACTGCCACAGTTTAAGAATACCAAGTTGGCATACGCTATCAGTCTTGTCATTGGTGGAATTGGTTTTGCGATGGTACCTTTCCTGCACGACCAGTATCTGCAGTTTATCCCATTCCTGCTTATAGGCTGTGCGTGGGCTGCCATGCTGGCCATGCCGTTCACCTTTGTCACCAATGCCTTGCAGGGCTATGGCCACATGGGTGCATACTTGGGACTTTTCAACGGTACCATCTGCATTCCGCAGATTGTCGCAGCCCTCTGTGGCGGCCTCGTCCTATCGCTGGTAGGTCATCACCAGTCCACCATGATGATTGTCTCAGGCGTCCTGCTGGTGATAGGTGCTTTCTGCGTCACAGTTATCAAAGGCAATAAATAGAAGTTGTCCTTTGTTCTCTGCAAGCAGAGTGTGGCGTTGCAATGTCCAAGTTGTCTTAATATTAATAAGTTGTCTTTAAAAAAATACTACTATGAAAATACTATTTAACGTCGAATACCAGACCACTTTTGGCGAAAGTCTGGTGCTGAACATCCTTCCTGGTGAGGACGGTGGCAAGTTGTCACAGCATAAGATGACAACTCTTGATGGCTGTCACTGGTTTGTGGAGGTTACCAAGAATCCTAAGCCTAGTACGTTTATTGACTATTATTACAGTCTGATGCATGGCGACGAAGAGGCTCGCCACGAGTGGCTCGTTGAGCCCCATCGTCTGGAGTTTGCTGCGCAGAAAGCAGCCCGTTACACCATCTATGACCACTGGATTGACATTCCTGAGGATGCTTATATGTACAGCTCTGCATTGACCGATTGTATCATGGTCAACCAGCGCGAGATGAGTACACCGACAGAGTTCCAGCGTACGGTACGTCTAAAGGTGCGTGCCCCGCAGATTCGTATCGGAGAGCAGCTGGCCATCGTGGGTGCCGGTGACGCTCTCGGTAACTGGGATGTCAACAAGGCCCTGCCGATGTTCGAACACGAGTACCATGAGTGGGTTGTCAGTCTGGATGCTGATAAGTTGCCGCAGACCTTTGAGTTTAAGTTTGTCATGCTGGGCATCGGCCAGTCTGTCTGGGAACAGGGTGGCAACCGTAGCATCGCATTGACCTCCATAGGGGCTAACGAGGTGGTGGTTTATGAACTGTCGCAGGTCTATCTGCCTGTCTATCCCTGGAAGGGTGCCGGTACGGTGATTCCCATCTTCTCCCTGCGTAGCGAGGGCTCGTTTGGCGTGGGTGACTTCGGTGACCTGAAGAAGATGATTGACTGGGTGGACAAGACTAACCAGCGCATCCTGCAGGTGCTGCCCATCAACGATACCAACATGACGGGCTCCTGGCAGGACAGCTATCCCTACAACGCTATCAGTATCTATGCCCTGCATCCACAATATACAGACTTCAGGCAGCTGCCAGAAATTAAAGATGAGGCTAAGCGTACAGCGTTCGAGACGTTGCGTCTCGAACTGAACGCCCTGCCACAGATTGACTATGAGCGTATGTTCAAGGCCAAGATGGACTACCTGAAGGTGCTGTTCGAACAGGAGTGGAAGCATGTGAAGGCTACCAAGGCCTACAAGCAGTTCTTTGAGGACAACAGGCAGTGGCTGGTTCCTTATGCAGAGTTCTGCGTCAATCGCGATAAGTATGGCACTGCTGACTTCAACCAGTGGCCCAAGGAAACGAAGAAATCTCTCACCTCTCACCTCTCACCTCTCACCTCTTTCTGGTTCTACGTGCAATTCAACCTCGACCAGCAGATGCATGCTGCCCATGAGTATGCCCGTCGCCATCGTGTCATCCTGAAGGGTGATATCCCCATTGGTATCAGCCGTGATGGTGTGGAGGCTTGGGTGGAACCGAAGTACTTCAACTTGAACGGTCAGGCTGGTGCACCACCCGATCCGTTCTCTGCCGATGGTCAGAACTGGGGCTTCCCGACCTACAACTGGGACGAGATGCTGAAGGATGGCTGTCAGTGGTGGGTACGCCGCTTCCGTAAGATGGCACAGTTCTTCGATGCCTACCGCATCGACCACGTGCTGGGCTTCTTCCGCATCTGGGAGATTCCTATGCCTGAGAAGTCCGGTCTGGAAGGACAGTTTGTTCCTGCCTTGGGACTGAGCCGTGCGGAGATAGAGGGTTATGGCATCTATGGCCACGATGATCTGTTCCTCGTTGACCACAAGCGTAGCGACCGTTGGCATCCGCGTATCGCTGTGCAGTTCCAGGAACCTTATCAGAAGTTGAACGATGGCGAGAAGTATAACTTCAACCGCCTGTATAATGACTACTTCTATCGTCGCAACAACCAGTTCTGGTATCAGGAGGCCATGAAGAAGCTGCCTCGCCTGACGCAGGCCACGCGTATGTTGTGCTGTGCGGAAGACCTAGGTATGGTACCCGACTGCGTACCCTGGGTGATGAACGAGTTGCGTATTCTCTCACTGGAAATCCAGTCAATGCCGAAGGACGACAAGGTACGTTTCGGACACCTTTCGCGCAATCCTTATCGCTCTGTCTGCACCATCTCTACCCACGACATGCCGACGCTCCGCCAGTGGTGGGACGAGGACGAGGAACGTACGCAGGACTACTACAATACCATGCTCTATCGTGGCGGTGCTGCTCCTCATCCACTGCCAGGCTGGCTGGCCAGAGACATCGTCAGTCGTCATCTGACGTCACCGTCTATGCTCTGTCTGCTGTCACTGCAAGACTGGCTGTCTATCGACGAGCGCCTGCGTCTGCCCGACCAGAACGCTGAACGTATCAATATCCCTGCTAATCCCCGCCACTATTGGCGCTATCGTATGCATATCACCCTCGAGCAACTGCTCAAGGAGGATGACTTTAATAATGAGATCAAGACATTGATAACCCAAAGCGGCCGAAAGTAAGACAACCGATATGTTATATAAAAGACAATCAATATGTTAATTAAAGACAACTTGGACATTGCAACGCCACACTCTGCTTGCAGAGAACTTTGGACAACTTTTTATTTTCTGTAGATGACAGGAGAGTCCGTAGACGCAGTTGCGTCGTAGGCTAATATCAATGTTCTCTGCAAGCAGAGTGTGGCGTTGCATTGTCCAATGTTGTCCTAAGTTGTCCAAGTTGTCTTTAACAATAAAAATAGTTGTCGTCAAAAACTAAACGAATATGAGATATTGTTTTCTATTTATTGCAATGTTGTTGTCGTCCGTGACGTGGGCGACAGAAGTGAAGTCGCCCAATGGCAATATTGTACTGACTTTCACGGTAGAGAAGGGACGCCCCACCTATACTTTGTCGTATAAGGGTAGAGAGGTGGTGCGCCCCTCGCATCTCGGTTTGGAGTTGGCCAAGGACAAGCATGCCTCGATGGGCACGGACGAACGCGACCTGATGACTGATTTTGCGTTGGACAAGGAAGAAACCTCGTCCTTTGATGAGACATGGCAGCCTGTATGGGGTGAGACCAAGGACATACGTAATCACTATAATGAGTATGTGGCTACCTTGTCACAGCGCTGGCTGTCGGCACCACCTGCTGTTGCTAAGGGTGGCCCGCGTCTGCAACCCCGCCAGCATCGCCGTACGATACTTATCCGTTTCCGCGTCTATGACGACGGTATCGGTTTCCGTTATGAGTTCCCTCAGCAGCCAGATCTGAACTACTTCCTCATCAAGGAAGAGCACAGTGAGTTCGCGATGGCGGGCGACCACAAGGCGTGGTGGTTGCCTGGCGACTATGACACACAGGAACAGGAAACGCAGGAGTCTAAGCTCTCTGAGATACGTGGCCGTTTCCAGGAGGCTGTCAACTGGGGCAACTCGTCGGTTGCAGTATTTTCACCAACGGGGTTGCAGACCTCCCTGCAGATGAAGAGTGAAGACGGATTGTATATTAATATTCACGAAGCCGCCTGTCTGGACTATGCTACGATGCATCTGGAACTGGTAGATGCCGAGACCAAGGCACTCACCACCAAACTTGACGGCAATAGTAATGTGTATACTCCCAATCCGAAACGCTCACCCTATCCACTGCCACAACCTTTTACTTTTGTCAGTCATCTGACGCCTGATGCTACGGGCCTGAAGGGTTGCATGCAGACTCCCTGCAAGACTCCTTGGCGTACGGTGATGGTTAGCGACGATGCTCGCGATATGCTGTCAAGCAATCTCATTCTGAACCTCAACGAGCCTTGCGCTCTTGACGATACGTCGTGGATTCATCCCACCAAGTATTGCGGTGTCTGGTGGGAGATGATTGTGGGTCGTGGCAACTGGCACTATACCAACGACTTCCCCAGCATCCAGCTCGATAAAATTGACTGGACGAAGGTGAAACCTAACGGCACGCACAAGGCTAACAACGAGAATGTGAAGCGCTATATCGACTTCGCTGCCAAGAATGGTCTTGACCAAGTACTTGTAGAGGGATGGAATGTTGGTTGGGAAGATTGGGCAAACATGTGGAAACGCGACGTTTTTGACTTTGTGACGCCTTATCCCGACTTCGACATTAAGATGCTCAACGACTATGCGCACTCTAAAGGTGTGAAGCTGTTGATGCACCACGAGACATCCTCCAGCACGCAGAACTACGAGCGTCATATGGAGGAAGCCTTCAACCTGATGAACAAATACGGTTATGATGCCGTGAAGACGGGTTATGTAGGCGACATTATCCCACGTGGTGACCACCACTATTCGCAGTCCATGAACAACCACTACCTGCATGTCGTCAAGGAGGCTGCCAAGCATCATATCATGGTCAATGCCCACGAGGCTACCCGTCCGACGGGTATTTGCCGCACCTATCCGAATCTTGTTGGCAACGAGTCGGCACGTGGCACAGAATACGAGGCTTTTGGCGGCTCTCGTCCTGACCATACCTGCATTCTGCCATTTACCCGTCTGCAGGGCGGTCCGATGGACTATACCCCAGGTATCTTTGTCACCAAGCTCTCTGAATGGAGCAACAATCCCTCGTGGGCACGCATCACGCTGGCTGGCTCGTTGGCACTCTATCTAACGATGTATTCACCACTGCAGATGGCAGCCGACTTGCCTGAGAACTATGAGAAGTTCGACGATGCCTTCCAGTTCATCCGTGATGTGGCATGCGATTGGGACGACAGCCGTTATCTCGAAGCAGAGCCTGCCGACTATATCACCGTGGCTCGTAAGGCCAAGGGTACCAATAACTGGTTCATTGGAGGCAAGTGTGACGAGAACGGTCATAAGAGCACTATCAAACTCGACTTCCTAGACAAGGGCAAGAAGTACGACTGTACCATCTATGCCGATGCTAAGGATGCCCACTATGAGACGAATCCCCAAGCCTACACCATCACCAAAAAGGTGGTTAAGGCTGGTGATGTGCTGAAGCTGACCGAAGCCCCTGGTGGCGGCTTCGCCGTATCACTAATTGCCAAGTAAACGACAACGATGAGTTATTATTAAAGACAACTGATATGTTATATAAAAGACAACTGATATGTTATATAAAAGACAACTGATATGTTATATAAAAGACAACTTGGACAACTTAGGACAACATTGGACAATGCAACGCCACACTCTGCTTGCAGAGAACATTGATATTAGCCTACGATGCAACTGCGTCTACGGACTCTCCTGTCATCTACAGAAAATAAAAAGTTGTCCAAAGTTGTCCAAGTTGTCTTAAAAAAATAACCAAGTTGTCTTAAAAAAAATAACCAAGTTGTCGTAAAAGAAGAACAAATATGAAGAAGTTGTATTTTATGTTGATGATGATGCCTGCTCTTGCCTCTGCCCAGGACTTTCAGTTTGACGAGATGACGTACTCGCCAGAGCAGACCGTGTTCAAACTCTTTGCCCCCAACAATGCCAAGTGTACTGTGAAGGTGGGTAAGAAGAAGGTGAAGATGAGGAAGGCGGGAGACTGCCTGTGGACGGCTACTGTCAAGGGTGATCTGAAGGGACAGCCCTATGTGTTCAATACCGGTCACGGCGATACACCAGGTGTCTTTGCCAAGGCCGTGGGTACCAATGGTAAGGAGGCATATATCCTCGATCTCACGACCACCAATCCTGCAGGGTGGGAGAGGGATAAACGCCCTGTCTGCAAGTCACCAGTTGATCTTGTGGTCTATGAGATGCATCATCGTGACTTCTCCATTGCCCGCAAAGATGCTAAATATCCGGGTAAGTTCTTGGCGCTAACGGAACCGTGGGCCATCAAGCATCTGAAGGACCTGGGTATCAATGCGGTGCATATACTGCCCAGCTATGACTATGGTTCAGTTGACGAGACACGTCTCAATGAGCCTCAGTATAACTGGGGTTACGACCCTGTGAACTACAATGTTCCTGAGGGTTCGTATTCCACCAATCCCGCTGATCCTGCCGTGCGCATCCGTGAGTTCAAGCAGATGGTGCAGGCACTCCACAAGGCTGGTATCCGCGTTATCCTCGACGTGGTCTATAACCACACGTACAACATCGACAACTCCAACTTCCAAAAGACCTACCCCGACTATTTCTACCGTAAGATAGCCACTACTCCCGACGGTTCTCCGTCGGGCTATAGCAATGGCAGTGGCTGTGGCAATGAGACGGCATCCGAAAAGCCTATGATGCGCCGTTTCATGATGGAGTCGGTGAAATACTGGATTAACGAGTACCACATCGACGGTTTCCGCTTCGACCTGATGGGTTGTCACGACATCGAGACGATGAACCAAATACGGCAGATGGTCAACGAGATAGACCCCACCATATTTATATATGGCGAGGGCTGGAGTGCTGGCGCGTGTGCATTACCCAACGAGAAACTGGGCATGAAGGCCAATATTCCGCAGATGCCTGGCATTGCCGCTTTCTCTGATGAGATACGCGATGCTCTGCGTGGCCCGTTCTCTGACGATACCAAACCGGGTTGGCTGGGTGGCGCTCCTGATTGTGAGGAGAGCCTGAAGTTCGGCCTCGTAGGTTGTATCCAGCATCCGCAGGTAGATATGAAGAAGGTGAACTACTCCAAGGCACCGTGGGCTGTGGAACCCGCCCAGATGATGTCCTATGTCTCTTGTCATGACGATATGTGTCTGGTGGATCGTTTTAAAGCCAGCATTCCTCGTGTTAAGGAAGACGAGTTGATTCGTCTCGACTTACTGGCTCAGACGGCCGTCTTTACCTCGCAGGGTGTGCCCTTCATGCTCAGTGGTGAGGAACTGCTGCGCAACAAAAAAGGAGTGCATAACAGCTTCGAGTCGCCCGACTCCATCAACCAGCTTGACTGGCAGAACAAGTTGCGCTATCCACAGGTCTTCGAATATTACAAGAACCTGATAGCGTTGCGCAAGCAATATCCGCACTTCCGTCTGGGCAGTGCTGACGAGGTACGCGACAAATTATGCTTCCTTGATGCTCCCCGTGGTGTGGTGGCCTATAGCATTACAGGGGCTGTGGGCTGTGTTGTGAACAACGTCATCGTGGTACTCAATCCTACCCGTCGCCAACAGACCGTAAGTGTTCCCGAAGGACATTACACGGTAATTTGCGCTTCTGGTGTCATCGACCTGAACGGTATCGACTCCTTTACAGACAATCAGGTTACCGTGGCTCCGCAGTCTGCTTTGATAATTACGGGTTCGTAGATTGATTTGTGCATTTCACCGAATATATTTGCATAGAATGGGTGTCATTTCTACCTTTGTAGCGAAAATAACCCTACTGACAACCATATGCTGGAATTATTGAGTGATTTTGACCCCATCTCTTTGGAACAAATGAGCTGTGTCAAGTTGATGAACCGTACTGATACGAAGTTCGTCGCTAACATGGCGAAGCTATGTCAACTGTTAGAGATGGCTCAGAATGACTACTATGTGCAGGAAATTGACGGCAGTCGCAATCTGGAGTATGACACGACGTACTTCGATACGATGCAGTTCGACATGTACAATCAGCATCAGTGGAACCACACCAACCGACAGAAAATACGTTTCCGCACTTATTGTATCAGTGGTCTACAGTTCATGGAGGTAAAGACGAAGAACAACCACGGACGCACGAAGAAGAAACGTATCGAGGTGACGGACATGAACCTCTGCGAACAGGAAAAGTGTGACTTCTTAGGCAAGTACCTGCGCTATGGAGTAGAGACTCTGCAGCCAGCTCTCAACAACCATTTCTCACGCATTACGCTAGTCAACAAAGCCAAGACAGAACGGCTCACCATCGACTCTGCACTGCGTTTCCACAACCTCGTAAGCGGAGTGGACAGGGATATGGGTGATTTGGTGATTATCGAACTGAAGCGCGACGGACTGGTCTACTCACCTGTGCTGGAGATGCTTCGCCAGTTGCGTATCCATCCGCATGGATTCTCAAAATACTGCATGGGGTCGGCATTGACCAATTCCGAACTGCGCGTTAATCGTTTCAAGCGCAAACTGATAGAGATTAATAAAATCGTAACCAAACAATAAACTAAATGTATGAATGAGATTATTTCTGTCAGCTTTGCTGACACCTTAGTGAGATTTTTCATCTGTATGCTGGTGAACTGGATGATAGTCCATTTTCTCTATTTCAGGAAGAGCAAGCGTCGCGACTTCTACTTCACCTTTATGATTATTTCTATGGCCATCTTCTTCCTGGTCTATCTGATGATGGGGCTGGATCGAGGAAAGGCAACAATGGGTGTCGGACTCGGACTCTTCGGCATCTTCAGCATCATGCGTTATCGTACGGACTCCATGCCAGTACGTGAGATGACTTATCTCTTCGTGGTAGTCTGCCTGTCGGTAGTCCATGCCATTGCTGAGCCGTTTGGAGTTGATAATGCGGGTAAAATGGTAGGTACTCCACTGGTTGAACTGCTGATTATCGACGTGATAACGATTGTTATCATCATGGTATTTGAGCGGTTCCTGAAAGTGGTAGCCTCAAAGTTGGTACAATATGACCGCATAGAGCTCATCAAACCTGAACGTCGCGAGGAACTCATTGCCGACCTGGAAGAACGCCTGGGACTGAAAGTCATTGCCGTCCGTGTGGGAGCCATCGACTTCCTACGTGATATGGCTGTATTGCGTGTCTACTATGAAGGCAACGACAGCGGTGATGTGAAGAACATGTTAAAGATTAAAAATTCAGAATATGCAAGTGTATAATAAATTTGTCGCCGTACTCTTTCTCTTCCACTTGTCGCTCACAGCATCTGCACAGAGTGAAGGTGGTCTGCTGTTGGGAGCTGAAGCCAACAAGAAGCTGAGCAAGAAACTGAGCATCTCGCTGGAGGCAGAGTTGCGCACACGCAACAACTTCAAGACGATGGACCGTTGGGTCGTTGGACTGGGTGCACAGTATAAGCTGACCAACTGGTTGAAGGCTGACGCCGGCTACAAACTGTTGAACACCAACTTCCGTGAGGACATCGACCTGAAGAGTAGCGGAGCCTATAACCATTGGCGTCCCTCGTATTGGGGAGTGAAGCACCGTTTCTATGCCTCGTTGGCAGGTTCGTATAAGTTCTCGAACAACATTAAACTGGAACTGCGCGAACGCTGGCAGTATACCTACCGTCCAGAGAAAACCGTTGAGCGCTGGGACTTCGATGATGAGGCCTGGGAGGACAAGGTACGCGCTGGCTCTGGCAAGAACCAGCTGCGTTCACGTTTCGAAATCTCCTACGACCGCAAGCGTGCCTTTTTTACGCCCTTTACGAGCATCGAACTCTATAACTCGTGGGGCATTGAGAAGATACGCTATAACATCGGTACGGATCTGCGTCTGTCAAAGCAACACAATCTCAGCATCTATTACCGCTACCAGGACATGAGACAGGTAGATGACGAAGGCTACGAGCCCGACATGCACTACCTTGGTGTCAGTTACAAATTTAAGTTCTAAGACAACGTATTTCACGGATTAAACAAATTGTTTTATGAAGAAAATAATATTATTCCTGATGGCTGCAGTCCTGACGATTGGCTGTCAGAACGATGACACCGACTTCAGCGAGTACATCAATGGAACGACCCCAACAACATCCAACCATATTGTTAATATAGTATACAACGGTACAAATGTTACGGTAACAGGCGATACCAAAGGCTATGTAACCACTAATGGAGCAGACGTAACAGTGAATACCGGCACCGACACCGATTCGCTGCTGCTCGTTCTTAGTGGTTCAACGACCAATGGTTCGTTGCTGGTGTATCGTGAGTCAAAATTCGGCATACAGCTGAATGGTGTCAACATCCATCATGCCAATGGTCCAGCCATTAACAACCAGTGCAGCAAGTCGTTCTATCTGCATGTTGCAGATGGTACCACGAATACACTAACCGACGGTACTGCTTATACAGAGCAGGAGTATGACCAGAAGGGTGCTTTGTTTAGCGAGGGTCAGATGATATTCCTAGGAACAGGCAGTCTGTCGGTTACGGGCAACTGCAAACACGCCATCGCCTGCGACGACTATATCATCATTGACGAAAACGTAAAGTTACAGGCTACATCCACTACCGGCAACGGCATCAAGGTGAACGACGGACTATGGATTAATAATGGTACACTCGACATCAACGTCACAGCTGATGGGGCCCGTGGCATCAAGTGTGACAACGTAGTAGAAATTACCGGCGGAACCACCACCATCACCACCAGTGGCAACTGCGTCTACGACGACGATGCGGACGAATACAGTAGCGCTGCCTGCATCAAGTGTGACCTTGACTTCACCATGAGCGGCGGCACGCTGACCATGACCAGTAGCGGCGATGGTGGCAAGGGCATCAATAGCTCTGCCAAGGTCCTCTTCAGCGGCGGCACCATGAGTGCCATTACCACCGGCGACAACGAAAACGGTAAGCCCAAGGCTATCAAGGCTACAACGGGTATTGTTGTGAGTGGCGGTTCGTTTACGGCAAAGGTAGATAAGAGTTGGGCCTGCGACAGTGGCTATGGCGATGATACAACTACCGACGCTGAAAAACTGGCCAACTGCGTAACGGTTGTTGGTACCCCCAAGACATCAAGCATCAACAAGAAGTCGGTAGTGATAACCTACTGAACATTGTCTGTTCATTGAACAAATAGGCCGGTTTGCTGAATATTATTGGCAGACCGGTTTTTTATGTCTACCTTTGCGCTAAATCTAACAAACAAAACAAGCAATCAAACGAATATGAAGAAAATCATGATTTTCGTGATGCTCATAGCATCTGTAGCGGTGATAACATGCTGCTCTGCACAAGATCCGTTCGAGGAATTTAGCGGTGGATACGATTGGAACAATGGTGGCGGCTTTACGCCTGGAGGCAATGGCAGTTCGGCAACAACAGGCGAATTGGCAACCTTTGACATCACAATAGAGCAAACGACGGCAGAACCGACGGATGTAGCTGCAGAGTATTTCCCTGATGAGGAGGATGTGTTGGAGAACAACGAGTTCACCAAGGAGGTCAGCATCGACCTGTCAAATCCCGTGTCGAAGACGGAGAACGGCGTGGAAATAACCGTCAATGGCGGTCATGTGACTGCGAATCATGCATCGGAGAAGAAAATCTGCTATGTGGTAAGCGGCACAACAACGAATGGCTCGTTCACAGTGATTGGCGACAAGAAATATGCCGTGAAACTCAACGGTGTGAGCATCACTAACCCTGACTCAGCGGCATTGAACCTGCTGAGCGGTAAACGAGCGTTCGTCATTCTGGCCGACGGTACCACCAACACGCTGACTGATGGTACGGGCGGTTCGCAGAAAGGCGCACTATATTGTAAGGGTAAGTTGCTGTTCAACGGCAGCGGACAGCTGAGCGTGACGGGCAATACGAACAACGGCATCCATTCGGCCGACTATATCGTGTTCCGCAAGGGTAACAACGTCTATGTGAAGTCGACTGTCAATCACGGCATCAAGGCCAACGACGGTGTATTCATCAATGGCGGCATCCTGAACGTCGAAGTATCGGCAGCGGCTACCAAAGGAATCAACTGCGAGAGCCACATTGTCGTGAACGGTGGACGCACGACAGTGCTGACAACAGGCAGCGGTATGTACGACACAGAGGATAAGGAGGCAAAAGGTGCTGCAGGCATCAAGGCCGACTCGACCTTCACTATCAATGGCGGTGAACTGCGACTGAAGAGTACAGGTACTGGTGGCAAGGGTATCAACGTGGATATGGAAGCCAACTTCAATGGAGGCAGCGTGTATGTCGTCACCACGGGTGGACAATACAAGAGCAATAATGACACCTCGTCGCCTAAGGGTATCAAGGTTGACGGTGATCTCACCATCTCTGGCGGCAAGATTTGGGTACGCACCAGCGGCAACAACGGTGAGGGCATCGAGACTAAGAGCAAGCTGACTATCACGGGTGGCGAAGTGGCCAGCTATGCCTACGACGACGCCATCAACTCGAAAGGTGACATGACCATCAATGGTAGTTACGTCTATGCCCAGGGCCAGCATAACGATGGTCTGGATGCCAACGGTAACTGCTATATCAAGGGTGGAACGGTCTATGCCATCTGTTCAGGAACGCCTGAAGTAGCCATCGATGCCAATACAGAAGGCGGCAAGAAACTCTATGTCAGTGGCGGTACCATCATCGCCATCGGCGGACTGGAGAATGGTGCCAGCCTTACGCAGTCGTGCTACCAGACCTCCTCATGGAGTGCTAACACCTGGTATACTCTGACTGTTGGCAACGACACCTTCTCCTTCAAGACACCATCGAGCGGTGGTTCGGGTCTTGTCGTCAGCGGAGCCTCTCAACCCATACTTAAGTCGGGGGTATGCGTTGCGGATGGCACCTCTTATTTCAGTGGTCTCGGCATTGCAGGTGGTACCATCAGCGGTGGCTCATCAGTTAGCCTCTCGTCCTACTCTGGTGGAAACAGCATGGGCGGAGGTCCTGGTGGCTGGCATTGATGACAATGATTGTTAAATCCCAAGGCAGAATCAACCTGTTTTGGGATTTAATTTGTATATTTGCGGCAAGAATTTATGAACGAAAACGAATACAATCATGTTAGGCAACAATCCGCAAGAACAAAGAAATGAGCGTCTTGCTCAGACGATAATCAAGAATCTGAAGCGTCGCCACATAGAGGGCTTCTATTGTGCAACGGCAGAAGAGGCTGTGAAGAAAGTATCCGAACCCCTAGAACGAAAAAAGGGACTTGATGTAAGTCCCTTCTTCGTGATCCGCTTGGGGCTCGAACCCAAGACCCCAACATTAAAAGTGTTGTGCTCTACCAACTGAGCTAGCGGATCAACCTTGGTGCTTTTTATTGAAAAGCGGGTGCAAAGGTACGAATTTTTTTTTAACCTGCCAAATTTATTCGGCAGTTTTTTCGTTTTTGGCTTTCTGCTCCTCTGCTATTGCCTTCTGGTAGCATTCGCGACAGAGGGGTTCGTACTCTTGTGTCTCGCCTAAAAGAACGCGCTTATCGTTCTGGACGGTACGGTGACTGACATAGGCCAAGGAACCGCACTTGACGCAGATGGCATGTACCTTAGTGACATCGTCTGCAATGGCGCAGAGAGCAGGCATCGGCCCAAAGGGTATGCCCTTATAGTCCATGTCCAGACCGGCAATGATGACACGCACCCCACGATTGGCCAGCTCGTTGCAGACACTGACTAGTCCCTCGTCAAAGAACTGTGCCTCGTCGATACCTACCACATCGATGTCGCTGGACAACAACAGAATGCTGGCCGATGAGTCGAGTGGGGTAGAGGGAATCGCATTATGGTCATGACTCACCACCTCCTCGTCACTATAGCGGGTGTCGATGGCGGGCTTGAAAATCTCTACTTTCTGCTTGGCAAACTGGGCGCGACGCAGACGACGGATTAGTTCTTCGGTCTTTCCGGCGAACATAGAGCCGCAAACGACT
>Ga0247609_10002533_pt1 | contig 19236 bp, 14 predicted proteins | sample 172DNAGHGlowgp2_FD_193487 | JGI IMG/M metagenome (GOLD analysis project Ga0247609, IMG submission 193487) | Sheep rumen microbial communities from Palmerston North, Manawatu-Wanganui, New Zealand - 1728 DNA GHGlow gp2 | ecosystem: Host-associated > Mammals > Digestive system > Stomach > Rumen ...
AAAGCCTCCTACCGCATCGGCAAAGGGTGGACCGCTTGGGGAGACCTCCAGTACCGTCACGTAGGCTATCGTACCGACGGATATAACGACAAATTCGTCATGCAGGATGACGGCACCTACGGCAAGCACTACCTCGACATCGACAAACACTACCACTTCCTGAACCCCAAGGCTGGACTCAGTTGGCATCAAGGCGGGCACAGGGCTTACGTCTCTCATGCCATCGCCAATCGCGAACCAGAGCGCAACAACTTTACTGACAACGGGCACTATACCGCACCAAAAGCCGAGCGTGTGTTTGACACAGAAGCAGGGTACTCCTATACGGCTTCGAACTGGCATGCAGGAGCAAATCTGTATTGCATGTATTACGACGACCAATTCGTTCAAACAGGAATGGAGAGCGACATCGGCGAGAAGCTGACCACCAACGTCAAGAAGAGCTACCGAATGGGTATTGAACTGACGGCAGGAGTCGACATCACAAAATGGCTCTCCATCGAAGGCAATGCCGCACTCAGCAGGAATCGCATTCTGGACTTCGATGAAGAAGCAAGCGTCTTTTGGGAAGACGATTGGCGAACCATACATTACGACAACTCCACCTTGGCCTTCTCGCCATCCGTACTTCTCAATGGTTTCCTCAACTTCCATTGGAAAGGCATCGAGGCAACTTGGCACACGAATTTCGTCAGCCGCCAATACCTCGACAACACAGAGAACAAAGACCGCTCTCTGCCAGCCTTCACCACCTCGAACCTCAACCTCTCCTATACCCTACCCTGCAATCGCTGGGCAGGTCTGCGAGAAGTCATCTTTGGCACCACCCTCACGAACCTCTTCAATGCCCGTTATGCAGCGAACGGTTGGGTCTATAGCACCATCTGCGACGAATACGGACACCCCGACGAGAACCGTTACTATCAGATTGGTTTCGTCCCTGCAGCAGGGTTCACAGCAATGGGAAGCGTAACCTTAAGGTTTTAGAGAAAAGAGATTAAGAAAATAAGAAATAGAGATGGAATTCCTGATTAATCATTGGCTCGACATCACTACAACCCTTCTGGGGCTTGCTTACATCCTTCTGGAATACAAGGCTTCCATATGGATGTGGGCCGTAGGTGCAGTCATGCAAATCCTGGGTATCGTGCTTTACTACCAGAAAGGTGTTTATGCGGACTGCGGCATGGAGTTCTACTATTTGGCAATGACGGCATACGGATATTGGAGGTGGAAAACACTTTCCAATAAAGAAGGAGTTAAGGAGGAACTTCCCATCACACACATCCCAATGCCTCTTGCCTTATTGTGGACGGCAATTTTCCTTGTCTTGTGGTTCGCCATCTGGTGGTTGCTCACTTCCTTCACCGACTCCACAGTCCCCATTGCCGACTCGTTTACCACAGCCCTGTCGCTCGTAGGCATCTGGGCTTTGGCGCATAAGTACCTGGAACAGTGGTTCGTATGGATTGCTGTGGATGTTGTCACTTGCGTGCTTTACTTCCACAAGGACATTCCCTTCAAAGCTTCGCTCTACGGCCTTTATGTCGTCATAGCCGTATTTGGCTACCTTCGTTGGCAAAGAATGATGAAACAAACATCTATACCCAAATCGGCAGTCCTTTCCATTCTGCTTTGCCTCTGCTGCACCTATGCTCAGGCACAGGATTTCGACAAATGGTTTCAAGACAAGACTTTGCGCTTGGACTACACCTTCTCAGGCGACAACCGCAACCAGTACATTTCGCTCGACGAGATGAAGCAATCGAATGGTTGGTTTGGCAGGCGAACAAACCTAGACAGCCTCCTTCTCTTAGGTGGAGGACAACTCTGCATGAAGGATTCTGAGACGGGTCAAGTCATCTATCGCCATTCCTTCAGCACCCTTTTCCAAGAGTGGCAGACAACTGAAGAAGCCACTCGTGTTCAGAAATCCTTCGAAAATGTTTTCCTCGTCCCTTTCCCAAAGCGACCTGTCGAAATCACAATAACCCTGACAGACACGCACAACAAAGTGAAGGGCGAGATGATGCATCGTGTTGATCCTCAAGACATTCTGATAAGACCTCTCTCTTCAGACAAAAGCACAAAGTGGGAGTATCTGGAGAAGTCTGGCGACAGCAGGGAGAAGATAGATGTCGTCTTCGTTGCAGAAGGTTACTTGAAGCGCGAGAAGAAGGTGTTCATGCGAGATTGCAGAGAATGTATCGAGGCTCTGAAAGCGCACGAACCCTTCAAGTCGATGTCTGACAGATTCAACTTCGTAGCAGTCATGCTACCCTCTCAAGAACAAGGAGTCAGCATTCCACACAAGAACATTTGGAAGGAGACACTGTTGAGCAGCAGCTTCGACACCTTTTACAGCAACAGATATCTCACAACATTACGGCTGAAGAAGTTGCATGACGTACTGGCAGGCATACCTTACGAGCACATCATAATCCTCGCAAACACAGACAATTACGGAGGAGGAGGCATCTACAACAGTTACCTGATGTCGGCTGCTCACAACAATCAGAACAAACCTGTAGTCGTCCACGAATTTGGGCACAGTTTCGCTGGATTGGCAGACGAATACTATTACGACGACCAATACGAAACCATGTATCCTGCTGATACAGAGCCTTGGGAGCCCAACCTGACGACTCTGGTGGACTTCAAAAGCAAATGGGCAGACATGATGGACGAAGGCGTGCAAGTCCCCACCACTCCTTCTGGAAATAACGTCTATACCGAAGTTGGCGTATATGAAGGAGGAGGCTATCAGTCGAAAGGCGTTTACAGGCCGAGTCAGGAATGCCGCATGAAAGTGAATCAGGCTCCAGTCTTCTGTCCCGTTTGCGAAAGGGCAATCCGCAGAATGATAGATTATCAAACGAAATAAGGAAAACATGAACGTCACAGATATCATATTCGACCTTGGAGGCGTACTTCTCGACCTCAACATGGAGGGTATAGGAGAAGCTTGTAAACGTCTGGGAATCAATCCGGAACTATTCTTCGTGAAAGCAGTAAGTCCCTCATCTCTGGGGGAAGTTGGGAAGGGGGCTGCTTCTACTGTTTGTCAAGGCATCTCTGCAAGCAAAGCCATCACAGCCTATCAGGTTGGCGAGATGACGAGCGAGCAGTTCCTTTCGCTTGTGCTGAGTCATTGTGGTGAGGGCATCACTCGCGAAGACGTGATTGAGGCTTGGAACGCATGTATTGGAGTGATTCCACGTTGGAGATTGAACCTGATAAAAGAGCTGAGGCGAAAAGGCTATCACACACACTTGCTCTCCAACACAAACGACCTTCATTGGGAAGAAATCAAGCGACGATTCTTTATGGAAGAAGGTTATACATGCGAGGACCTCTTCGACCATGTTTTCGTCTCGCACGAAGTGCATTTAGCGAAGCCAGATGCAGAGATATATCACCTTGCAACTCAAACGATTGGATGCCAAGCGGAGAAGTGTTACTTCATCGACGACACACTCCTGAATGTCGAAGCCGCAAAGAAGGAAGGAATGCAGGGAACTTGGCTCGACATCAACAAGGAAGGCCACCTGAAATCTATCCTGCAAGAGTTTTTATAAGCGACCGAAGGAAGGGAGGGAAACATAGCGTGCCTCGTTGGCAAACATATAGTGTGACGTTGGCGATTTACTAGTGTGACGTTTGCGATTTACTAGTGTGACGTTGGCAAATGACACTGCAGTCGTTTGCAAATATCCTTGCCCATATAGAAAACAATTCATCACAAGGATTCGTAATCTAAATACTTTTTCGTACCTTTGCAGCATCAAACAAAACCTTTGACGGTATGAGAATGAATATCTGGGGACTGCTGAAGAACATCCTGCCGTTTGTGTTGCCCTACAAATGGCTGATTGTCATAACGTTGATACTGACGCTGGTCGGTTCGTTGATGGCACAGGTAAATGCTGTGGTACTCGATCGTGCAGTCGACGCCATCAATGCCATGATGCAGCAACCAGATGGTTTCCAATGGAGTCAGGCCGTCAAGCTTCTGACCATCATCTCCGTCATTCTGCTGGGCAAGGAAGTCATAGGAGCTGTCGTCACATTCTGCCAGCGTTATTATGGCGAAAGGATGCGAATTCTGGTGAGTCGTGATATGTCGCTTCGAGTGGTGGACCGCATCCTCTCTTTCCGCATGGCATTCTTCAACAGCGATGGAAACGAGACGGGCAAGCTGCAGTCGCGTATCGACAGAGGCATCATGAGCATGAGCAACACGGTGAACAACTTCTTCATCGAGATTCTGCCGCTCTTCACAAGTGCCATCCTTGCCCTGGGACTGATGTTTGCAGCAAATGTCTATGTGGGTCTCGTTGCCTTGTGTATCGTGCCGCTCTATTTCTGGGTGACTTACATCCAAGCCTCTCGAATGAAGGGAGGACGAAGGGGCATCTTCGGAGGTCATCAAGCTGTGAGTCAAGGCATTCTCAACATCATTGAGAGCATAAATGTCATCAAGTCGTTCAATCGCGAGAAGACGGAAGCTGAGCGCCAGGCTGCCTTGCAACAAAGCATGACAGACCTTCAACTGAACACGCGCAAACAAGCCTACTTGTTCAACGGACTGAAGAGCTTCCTCGAACAGATCGGAACTGTGCTCATCATCATTCTGACAGCCTATCTCGTCTTGATTGACTATCCAGGTATGTCCATCGGAAAGATTATGTACCATGTGATGCTCTTTGCCAATGTCAGCGCTCCCATTCGCCAGTTGCATCGCATCTACGACGATATGAACGACGCCCTCATCTATGCTGAGGGATTCTTCGGCATTCTTCAGGCTGATGAAGAGGTGGAGCCAAGCGGAAAGCACCATCCAGAGCAAGTGAAGGGCGACTTTGAACTGAAGAACGTGGACTTCACTTATCCAGGTGGCACTCAGGCTCTTTTCGATGTTTCTATGCATATTGAGAGTGGCAAGATAACTGCTCTCGTTGGTTTGAGTGGCGCAGGAAAGAGCACCATCGTAAACCTGCTCGACAAGTTCTATCAGCCTCAAAAGGGCAGCATCTCGCTCGACGGACACGAGCTAGGAGAATGGGATACGCAATGGCTTCGCGAGAATATCGGACTGGTGCTGCAGAAGAATCACATCTTCGACGGAAGCATCGAGGAGAATATACGCTATGGTTGTCCTGAAGCCACACACGAGGACGTGGTACAAGCAGCACGCCAAGCCTACATCTACGACCAGATTATCGGGTTGCCTCACGGCTTCGAGACGTCTGCCCTACAACTGAGTGGAGGACAGCAACAACGCATAGCCATTGCCAGGATGTTCATCAAGAACCCACCCATCATCTTCCTCGACGAACCGACAGCCAGCCTCGATGCCATCGCTTCCGAACAGATCAAAGCTTCCATTGATGCCATCAAGAAAGGACGAACTGTCATCATCATCTCGCACAACATTGGCCAAATCATAGATGCCGACAAAATCTATGTGCTCCAGCAAGGTCGAGTGGTTCAGTCCGGTTCGCCTTCAGAGGTCTATCGCGAGGGAGGACTCTACAAGGAAATATTCGATGCAAGTGCAAGCAGCATGAATGTCGACAAGATAGCCAACATTACAGCATCTGCGAAACAAGCCTAAGACAATAACAGAAAAACGATAATCATGGCACAAGAAGCAAATAAGGTATTCAGGCATGTATTGCCTATCCAGATACGTTTCAATGACGTAGACAAGTTTGGGCACGTAAACAACACCATCTATTTCCAGTTCTACGATACGGCCAAGACTGACTATTTTGCTGCTGTCTGCAAAGATGTCGATTGGGAAAGTGTAGCTATTGTGGTGGTGAAGATTGAGGCTGAGTTCCTCTCGCAAATCAAGGCTGGCGAACACATTGCAGCCAGAACCAGAGTCACGAATATTGGCAACAAGAGTTTCCAGTTGGAACAGGACATCATCAACGTGGATACGCAGGAAGTGAAATGCCGCTGCCTCTCCGTCATGGTGCTCTACGACTTGGTCAACCACCAATCCATGCCTTTCCCAGACAATTGGCGCCAAGCCATTTGCCAATACGATGGCTTGAATAAGTAGCTTCCCCCACTAGGAGCATTCCCCTATTTTTTTCGAAAACGTAACGTAGTTAAATCGCAAACGTAACGTTATATGTTGGCAAACGTATAGTGTTACGTTTGCTATCGTAACGTGCTGTGTTGGCAAAGTTGACGTGTTAAATTTTACCAACCGCTTACCTCGTGTTTGCAATTTGCCATGTTAAAAAGATAAAAAAAGAGGAAGCGCCATTTCCTCAAAAAGAGAAACTTTTTTGCTCAAAATGGTCAAAAATGTGAATTTTTCATGTTAAAATGACATTCAGATTTAAAAATATTTAATGTTTTTGATAGCTTATTTGAAATTTTTATGTAATTTTGCAAAAACAAAATAAATGTTAAACCAGAAAAGACCTTGCTTTAAACGCGCAACATTTTATAGCAAAGAAGCTGAAAACATTACATTATTACATTATTATATTATTATTTACTTAAACAAAGCAACATGGGTAAAAAATTCCTTTCAATCCTAGCTTGTATGTTGATGACAGCAAGCATGGCGATGGCCCAGAAGCAGATTACAGGTACTGTAGTCGATTCTGAGTCTGGCGAACCTCTGATTGGAGTTGCCGTTCGTATTCCTGACACATCAACAGGTGTCTTGACAGACGTTGACGGTAAGTTCACAATCACTCTTCCCGAAGGCAAGAAGAGCCTGAACTTCAGTTTCATGGGTATGAAGCCCGCAACCCTTGCAGCTCGCAACGGCATGAAGGTCCTTCTGGAAACAGATACCAAAGCTTTGGACGAAGTCATTGTTGTGGCTTTCGGTACTTCAACCAAGCAGGCCTTCACGGGTAGCGCATCTGTAATGGACTCCAAAGACCTTGAAAAACATGTCACAACCAACGTAGCCAACGCTCTGGTTGGTAACGTTCCCGGTTTGCAGATGCGTGGTTCTAGTGGCGCTCCTGGTGCTGATGCCGGTTCAATGAACATTCGAGGCATTTCATCTATGTATGCTGGTACGGATCCTCTGATAATCGTCGACGGCGCTCCCTACAGTTCAAGCCTAAGCAACATTGCACAGAGTGATATCGAGAGCATCACCGTATTGAAGGATGCTGCAAGTGCTGCCCTGTATGGTGCTCGTGGTGCAAATGGTGTCATTCTTGTTACAACCAAGAAGGCTAAGCACAACGAATCTACAGTAACAGTAGACATGAAGTGGGGTGCTAACACACGTGCCGTCCAGGACTATGATGTCATCACAGATCCCGGTCAGTACTATGAAACCTACTACGGCCAGTTGTACAACAACTATTATTATAAGCAAGGCATGGATGCCGCTACTGCTAATGCAAATGCAAATGAGACCTTGCTTAGCCACTTGGGATATAACATCTACACTATTCCTGAAAGCGAGCAACTCATTGGCATGGACGGTAAGCTGAATCCCCATGCAACCCTTGGCCGCACCTATAGTGCCAATGGCGTGAACTATTATCTGACTCCCGACAATTGGCAGGATGCCGCTTACAGCTCTGCCCTGCGCCAACAGTATGATGTCAGTTTCCGTGGCGGCAACGACAAAGGCAGTTTCTTAGCAAGTCTCGGATATTTGGACGAAGATGGTATTATTCAGTATTCTGATTACAAGCGTTTCACAGGACGCTTGAAAGCAGATTACCGCATTAAGAACTGGCTGAAAGTGAGCGGAAATGCTTCCTACACAAACTCGAAGACCAACGGTACTCCTGGTTTCGATGGCAACGGCTCCAACTCTCTGATGTACTATACCAGCATGATGGCTCCCATCTATCCTCTGTATGTACGCACAATCGGTGCAGATGGTAGACCTGCGATTGCAACAGACCAATATGGCCATCAAATATATGACTATGGTGTAAATACTGAAGTATATAGCGGATATCCTGGTTTGACACGTCCGTTCCTCAATACAGGTAACCCATTGGGAGCAAACCGTTACGACGAGAAATTGACAAAGCGCAATCAACTGAATGGCTCTTTCGACGTAGAAGTCAAATTTACAGACTGGTTGAAATTGAATGTCACAACCTCTGTTGACTGGGCACACAGAAATTACAGCCTTGTAGGCAGCCCTTACGAAGGTTCAAAGAAAGGCATAAACGGCCAAGTTGAAAAAGAGCAAACCAACTATTTGCGCACAAACAACATTCAGACATTGAGCTTTGCAAAACAGTTTGGCAAACATGATGTGAATGCCGTTCTGGGTCATGAATACTATCGCCAAAGCACTACACACCTGCGTGCATACGGACAGGGCATGTTCTCTCCAGAAATCCCAGAACTGAATGCTGTAGCCAAGACAGGTGAACCTGCAGAATCATACTCAAGCAGATATAACGTAGAAGGTTACTTCCTGAGTGCTCAGTACAACTACGACCAGAAGTACTTCGCAAGTGCCAGCTACAGACGTGACGCTTCCAGTGTCTTCCACAAAGACCACTGGTGGGGCAACTTCTGGAGCCTTGGTGCTGCATGGCTGATTAACAAGGAGAGTTTCCTCTCCAATGTGGATTGGCTTGACATGCTGAAGCTGAAATTCTCTATTGGCCAGCAAGGTAATGATGGCATTGGCAACTGGAACTACACAGACCTCTATACTCTCTCTCCCAGTGGCACTTATACCATGTCACCCACATTCGCTCGCTTAGGCAATCCTGAAATCACATGGGAGACCACTACAGCGACCAACCTCGGTTTGGAGTTCAGTTTGTGGAAAAGCCGTCTGACTGGCGAAATCAACTTCTACAACAAGAACACAACAGACCAGCTCTTCTGGCTTTCTATTCCCGAGACGATGGGTACTCGCGGATACTATGGCAATATGGGTGATGCTCGCAACTATGGTATCGAGGTTGAATTGGCTGGTGATGTTATCCGCACAAAGGATATCGTATGGAACATCAATGCCAACTTTGCACACAACAAGAACAAGATCACCAGTCTTCCTGAATCAAAGTTCGTTGATCCGGAGAATGGCGTAAATGGCTTTAGTGAATCTGATGATGCCCGTACAATTCAGCATTGGATGGAAGTTGGTGGCAGCATGTACGACGCATTTATGCCTAAGTATGCTGGCGTTAACGAGGAGGGTCAAGCCCTCTATTGGGTAGACGACGCTTTGGAAGGTGCAACAGACCGTCCAGGCAAAAACCTCTCAAGCACAACAACTTCATTCCAGGAAGCTACAAAGTACAACCTCGGAAGCATGCTGCCAAAGTTGTTTGGTGGTTTTGGCACTACAGTAAGACTCTACGACTTTGACATTTCCGCTACTTTTGACTACCAGATTGGCGGTAAAGTATTTGACACTCGCTATCAGAGTTTGATGACCAATGTGACAAGTACTTCATCCGCCGGTACAAACTTCCACAAGGATGTACTGAAATCCTGGTCTGTAAATAATACTGAAAGCTGTATTCCTCGTGCAATGTATGCTGACGAGTATACATCAGCAAGAAGCGACCGTTTCCTGACTAATGCAGGCTATCTGAACTTCCAGAGCTTCACAGTTGGTTACACACTGCCCACCGCATGGACTAGCCGTTTCCAGCTGAACAAGGTTCGCCTCTATTGCACAGGCGAGAACCTCTGCTTCTGGTCTGCTCGCAAGGGTCTTGATCCTCGCTACAGCTACTCCAGCATGTCATCTCAGAACGTATATTCTCCCGTTCGTACTGTAATGGGTGGTGTACAGGTAACATTCTAACAACAAAAAGAAGGAGATAATAAGTTATGAAAAAAATATATAGTATTGTTTTAGCAGGTACTTTGGTCTTGATGGGACTAAGTAGTTGCATCGAACAGATTGATCCTCAGGCAAACAAGCTGGGTGACGATAAAATTGTTTCCGCAGAACAGGCAAGTAATGCCCCTGGATCTTTTGATAATTTTGTGACTGGTCTGACCAACTCGCTTGCAGGTAGCTTCATTTACTCTGGTGACGACCATGATCCCTACGATTTTGGATATTCCTCATTCTATCTTGTACGCGATGTGATGGGTAATGACATTGCATTAGACTGGGATGGCGACTGGTACGAGGTTTGGTACACGTGCCACTATGCATTGGGACCTCAGTATGCTATGTGTCAGTTCCCCCTGACCTGCTTCTTTGGTTGGATTAAGAACTGCAACAATGTGATTGGCATGTACAAGGAAAGTCCCTCTCCCATGAAAGAATCGGGTGCAGGCATAGCTTATTGCATGCGTGCTCTGTTCTATCTGGATGCAGTACAGATGTGGGGTGAGTCTACTTATGCCAAGAATCCTGACGGTTTGACAGTTCCAAAGCGTTCTGATGACAATGCAACCGTTACCAATATGCCTCGCATGACGTATAAGGAGGCTTTCGAATTCATTCTTTCCGATTTGAATCAGGCAGAAGCCTTGCTGAAAAATTACACTCGCCAAGACGTTTATACGCCAAACATTAATGTCGTATATGGCCTTAAAGCACGTGTATACCTTCTGATGGAAAATTGGGAAGATGCAGAGAAATATGCCAAGCTGGCTCAGAGCGGTTACTCCATGATGACGAATGAAGAATACACAGACCGTGCAAATGCATTCAACACTCCCAATAATTCATGGATTATGGGTATGACCTTCAAGTCAACCGATCCGAACATTACGGAAAACGACGGTGACGGCAGCTGGGGTACTCATATGATTGCAGAGGTTCAGCCTTCAGGTATGGGCTATGCTGCCAACTATGGTTCACCCAAGCGTATTGACGCTCACTTGTTCTCCACCATTCCTGCTACAGACATCCGTAAGGGTTGTTATATTGACCCTGCTGTTGATGAACTGGAAGGCGATGAGCTCGTTGCTGCTTTGTCTAAATACTCTGACGTGCCAGAGCAGCTGGTTGCATCTGGTGCCTCCACGACAGCTGGTGTCTTGGGTTGCTACCAACTCAAGTTCCGTCCCAAGGGTGGCGAGCATATTAACCAGTATAAAGCATGGACCGTTGCTGTTCCTATGATGCGCTTTGAGGAAATGAAGCTTATTGAGATTGAGGCTGCAGGTATGCAGGACGAAGGTCGTGGCAAGCAGTTACTCGAAGAATTTGCTAAGGTTCGCGACCCGCAGTTCGTATATGGTGAGCATGAAAGAGAATCCTACTATAATGGCACAACTGGTGGCTTCCGCAACGAGGTTTGGTGGCAGCGCCGTGTTGAGTTGTGGGGTGAAGGTTTCGCGACCTACGACATCAAACGTCTTCAGAAGGGTATCATCCGCAGCTATGCCGGCACCAACCACGTGAAGGATTATCGTTGGAACGTGGAAACCGTACCTCAGTGGATGACTCTGTGCTTCGTCCAGAATGAATCTAACTACAACAAGGATCTCGTTCAAAATCCCATTCCAACTCATGAAGTAGGAGACGATCCTGAGTATGTCTGGTAATCAATGGAATTGGAATTGTAATTTTTAAAAAGAAAAAAGATGAAAAAATATATTATAATGTCATTAGCGGCTGCTCTGACCTTCTGCTTTACTTCTTGTAAAGAGGACAATGGCACTGAACCAGGCACTGATTCACAGCCTGCAGCAACTATATACACCTACGAGCCAAGTGCTCCGCTGAACCCAGATAATGACGTAAATATCCGCTTTGTCTGCAACAGCAAGACAAGCGAGGCCTACTACTTGGTAGAGAAGACCACAGAAAAAGAGGCTCGCAAAATGAGCGAGGCTGCTTATGCAGACTTTGTTGTGGCCAATGGTACGAAACTGCAGTTGACAGAAGACAAACATTCTGGAGGTAAAGTTTCAGAGGTCACCGTCGCAGGCTTGCTTGGCGATTACACCATTACAGCGGTTGCTGCCAATGGTGGCACTAAGACATCTGCCACGAAGACCTTCAGAGGCCTTATGTGGGAAGATGTTGCAAAGGGTACATATATGTATTCAAATGCAAACGTGCAATTCTTGATGGGAGAAATCACATCAAGACCAACTACCTTGCAGATTTGTACCACAGACGAAACCCTGTATCGCTTCAAAGATGCCTTTGGCGAAGGTATGCACATGAAGATTAACCTGCTGCCTGATCTGGTTGGTGAAGACGAAGGAGGTGTCTATACTTTCTTCCGTGTAAAGGACCAGATGATATCGGAATTCCAAGGAAACAAAGTATATGTACGTGATATCGGCTACTGGCAGGGTGATGACAAATACGTCACAGATCATGGCTTCGAGAGTGGTATGTACGAGGATTATAGCTGCTTCATCTACATACAATGTCATATCGGTTCCACAAACTATGGATATGGTTATGACTACTTTATTCCTGATGAAGAAGGCGGAGAATAAGACTTGAACATAACTGAATTGATGAGGCTTGGCAAGAATGTCAAGCCTCATTTTTTACTGCCCTGACTAGGCAATCTGGATGCCACACCACAAAGGCTCCAAAAACATAACGTGGTTAAATTGCAAACAACTAGTGTGATGATGGCAAACAACTAGTGTGAAGTTAGCAAACATCAAGTGTGAAAATCGCAATCTTCACGTGTGATGTTTTTGATTGTGGCTAAGGTTATTTGTCCCAAGCCCTGAGGTCGCTCATGGCTTCGAGCTTGTCTTCCTGTTCATCTGGAAGGCTGGAGAAGAAATCGATGCCAGTCATGCGTTCTATATCATCTACGCTTCGGACTGCATCTTCCATAGGTTGAATGGCATCGTCGTTGGTATAGTAGAATCCGATAGCCTTCTCCCTACCCTTCTTCTGCGAGAGGACAACCTTGTAGAAACCTTTTGGAACAGCCATTCTGTGCTTCTTTCCGAAGTGTCTTGGATTCTCGGAAAAGACTGGACCACACACGATCTGAACACTTCCGTCCTGTCTGGCCCAAGTGCGACAAGCACGTTCCAAATGCTCCCACCAAACCTTGTTCAGTTCTGCATTCTGAGGGCAGATATTGGTCATGTAGTGACAATCCTGCATAGCCTCTTTGCTCCATTTCATGTCTCCAGCAGGACACATGTGACCTCGCCCATACTGGCCTCCATTATAGTCCCAAGATGCGACTTGATACTCCTTTGGCACATTGGTATCTTCCTTGAAATCAACCCCCGCGCGCGACACTCTGCCTCTCGTCTCCTCTGCTGTCAGTTCCCAAGCAACCCAACGAGGGCACATCGTCTTGGTGTCGTAAAGCAAGGAGAAGCCTTCGTGCTCGATGAAGACACCATCCATCTTCCCCGCAATGGGGAGAATTATATTGTTCGGATTGCTTTCCGGCTTTTGCGCTTCGAAAGGCTCATTGTATAAAGTCTCTTCTTCAGGGAGGGTTTCGGAGGAGTCCTGGTTGAAATACTTCTGCGCAAACAGAAGCAACAAAAGGACAACCACAGCAATCAAACTTTTCAGCAGTTTATTATTCTTCATTTTTCACTCTTCGTTTTTCATTTTAAGTAAGTTGTATTGGCCTTTCTTCTGAGTCATCTTACCAAAGTTGATGGCATGATGCGGACAAGCGTGATAGCAAGCAAGACAACCTGCACAATGCGATTGCCATTGAGGCACTTCAAGGCCCCCTCCCCGCTCCCCCTTTAGGGGAGTGCCCATTATTATGTTGCCTACAGGACACATCTTCTGGCATCTTCCGCATGAAACACAACTTGAAGCATCCACACGGAAGTACTTGTCTGTCACCAAGTAACGGTTGAACAAGGGACGAAGAATATAGGTCTTGGCCCAAGGGAAAGGACCTCGTTTCAAGTGGCGAACGACCTGACGATTTTTCACGCATTCTGCAATGAGTCGGACGGTCTCTTTCTCCTTCTCGAACTTCTCCCTGCACTCCTCCTTGCTATCCACATCGAAGCCAGGCAAGCAGACATAGACATCCGGCATCAGCACAGAGAAAGCGGCATCAAGCTTCCTGCCCAATGCCTTCTCCAAAACCCAGTCCGTATAGCCCATATCGTCGCCACAAGTCATGACGGCATATAAATATGCGCCCTCAAACGAGGCTTTATAACGGCGGACAAATTCCTCCACTACATTCGGAATGCCCCAACCATAGACGGGAAAGACGAGACCAATGGCAGCCCCTTCCATTCCTCCCCCTTGGGGGAAGCTTCCCGAACCAGCTAAAGTCATTGGAAAGAGTTGCTCCCCTAACAAATCGGCCAAATGTCGAGCGACATAGAGGCTGTTTCCTGTTCCTGAGAAGTAGTATATCATTCTTGTCTTATTTTACGAGTTTCCTGTTGCCTTGGATGTAAATGCCTCTACGCAGATTACCGCTTCCCATTTGACGACCACTCAAATCGTAGATTTCTCTTTGACCACTTAAGCTTCTTGCACCCTTATGCTCCTGAACATCTTTGATTCCCGTCGGGTCTTCATCATCCATAAGTCCCAAAGACATAAGTTTATCGAACATACGCTGGGCAGCATCAACACAACCAGATGCGTCAAAGTGCAGATTGTCCGAGCCGAGTTTGCAATTGCTCATATCAACGACATGGAAGTTCTCGTCTTCCTCTGCCAGTTGAAGAACAGCCTGCTCCACTTGTGCATTGTACTGAGTACTGCTGCGATTCACGGTTCCTGCGATGAATGGGAGTGTTGCATAACGTTCAACTCCAGTCTTGCTGACAAGATATGAACGCAGGTAAGAGACAAGTTGGCGAAGATTGTCGTGATAAGAGGCTGCTTGCGAACGGTCCGATTCACCTTGATGCCACATAATGCATTGAATCTCATAGCCTTCCTGCAGTTGTGACAGAACATTGTCTATGCAAAGTCCGATGTTCTCCGTAAACTCCAAAGCCAACGAATGACCACTTCTTGGAGCAGCAGTAGCAAGCCAATCTGGAGCTGCATTCCACCACAAATCGCCAGAGCTGGAACATCTGGTATCTATGGCTGTCCCGCCTCGACTCTCCTTAATGACATAGAAACGTTCTTGCAAAGCCTCCTCTATAAGGTGATAGACAATGCCGTCAAAGCCACAACGGGAAGTCGTATTGTTGTCTGTATATGGCATATAGGGCGCAAGTTTGCCCCCAAACATATCCCAAGCTGCCTGAGTTCCGTTTGCATAACTCCAATAACAGAACTTGCTTCCACCGTTATTGGCGTAATCCTGAATGTATTGAGGCATCGTTCCTATCGCAGGACGACCATCTGCATTGCTCTGTCCTGCCATGAGGAAGACTTTGCGAGTCGGGAAAGCATAATCAGGTTGCAGAGCTCCACAGACTACACAATGTCCCTTCTCGAACTGATGTCCTAAAATCGTAAGCACTTCTTCATCATCATTAGAGAAGAAGGACTCGCCTTCAATCAAAGTGCCGTCACAATTGGCTTTTCCGCAGAGGAACACCTTCAGGGACTCTCCAAATGGCAAGGGAGATTCGTCCTCGCCAATTGTTTGACGCCACACATCTGCATTCTGTCCTCTGGAAAGGAAGTAACAAAGTTCACCACTCGAAATGGGAGAAGATGTAAGCCAGTCTTTCTTAATACCTTGCGTGTAGGTTGAGTTGTTGTAAAACTCATAGAGGTTGTGTATGGCAGAAGAGCCTCCATGACGGACCATATTGCGTTTGCTGCTGTCCAAGCCCATGAGGCGACCTGTATTGTAGCAGTTCTCGACAAGCGAGCCAGCATTGTCTCCCAACCAGCCTGCGATAGTAGCGGATTCTCCTGAACCTCGAACGATTCCTGTATTGATGCAATTGCGGATATGAATGGCAGGATGAGGACTGAGGCTGCCACCAAGAATGCCGCCTACACCTGTACTTGAGCCTGTGATGTTTGCCTCGTTGATGCAATTCTCTATAATGATGGGGCTGCTGCCAGTCGTTTGTGCAAAGGCAGCAATACCTCCCACACGCTGCTTTCCGTTAATGACGCACGACTTGTCGAGGATGAGGTTGCGTACTGTAGTTCCACCTCCACGCAAGCCTCCGAAGAAGCCTTGAAGGTCGCTCGTAGTACGCAGTTTGAGGTTGAGAATGCGATGGCCTTGCCCATCGAACTTGCCATTGAACTTCGTGCCCTCGCCCACACCTATTGGGGTATGAGCGACATTTGTGAAGTCAATATCAGCCACCATCTTACCCCAAAGGTTCACATCGTTGCCTCCCTGATTGACAAGAGCGGAGAACCATTCCACATTACCGGCGTTGGAAAGCAAATACCATCCTTCCTGCAAAACAGGTGGTTCGTATGGATCTGTGCAACCGGTCTCAGTGCAAATACCCTGTTCGTTATAATCATGTGCCCAAACCTGACAAAGGGGAACGAAAAAGATTATGGACGAAATCAGGAATGATTTGCAAATATGTTTCATAAATCAAAGTGTCTTACGAAGTGTGTACGAACCAGAAACGGTTTCACTCTTCCATCGTCTTCAGGGCACGATAGATGAGGATATCAGATTGCTCGGTTATCTTGAAGTTACGCAGGTCGCCTTGAGCGATATGCAAGGGCGCAATGCCCAATTCGCCAGCCAAGGTGAAGATGCTTTGCGACTTACTGATGCCTTGCTCCTTAGCCTGTTTCATCATCTGACGAAGTGTGGCGAGTGGGAATGTGTGAGGTGTCTGGGCTCGCATCAAACCCTCGCGAGGCTTGAAGGCATCGGAAGTATTGCCATCCTGCGTCACAAGATATGCCTCGTGGCTCTGCAGAGCTGTGATGGCATTGCCGTGAGTGAGGCAGACCGCTATGTTGCGACTGATGATGTCCTGCGTGATGAGTGGACGAACGGCATCATGGACAAGGACTATGGCATCTGGCTCTTTGACTGTTTTCGCCAAATGCTCTATGCCATTGCAAGCCGAAGCATAGCAACTCTCGCCAGCAGGAATGATGCCGCATAGCTTGTCAATGCCACCCGTCTTTGCTTCGTTCCTGACGAAAGACTTCCATTCTGGCATGCAGACAAGATAAATCTCGTGGATGAGGGGATGTTGCTGGAAGGCATTCATTGTGTGCAGCAAGACCGTTTCGCCGTCTATCTCCATAAACTGCTTAGGCACAGAAGCACGCATTCGCTCGCCAGTCCCTCCTGCCAGAATCAAAGCTATGTTATGACTCTGCTTCATATGGCACAAAGTTTTTGGTGCAACTTATGGCTGAAGGACTCGTGGCGATGAATCGTATAGAGTCGCAGGCCCTCGAGCACAGTCATCTCGAAGATGAAGTAGACCCAAGGAAGTCCGATGAACATGGAGAGGAAGAGGACAATGACGCGCGTGTCGAAAGTCAAGATGTTGCAAAGCGGCATCAGGGGAAGGCTTTCCCTACGGAACTCCTGACGAGTGGGATCGTCGATGGGCAACTTCTCTATCAAGGGACGAAGCAACTGAAACTCTGGCGTTTGCCGTTCCTGAGTTCGCATGTATCGCACATAGAAGAAGAGGTAGAACTTCTCGAACCACTCCTTTCTGTTCCAATGAAGGCTCTCCATTCGCCTTTGCAGCTCAACACTTGTATCGAGTTCGCTGCCTTCCTTGCCCAGCGTCACCCAAAGGTGAATGTTTCGATAATAGTCGGCAATTCCGCATTGGCGCGAATGGCAATAGAAGCCAGACCAGAGGATGATGAGGAAAATCCAGATGCCCCAAACGGGATAGAGCCTGATGGCTATGCCGATGTAGATGCAGATGAACCAGAGTTCGCCACCAAAGCCGTCGAGAACCCTGCCTATGAGTGTCGTCTTTCCCGTCATTCGAGCCAATTGCCCGTCTGCACAGTCGTACCAGTTCGCCCAAACGAGGAGCAGCATTCCGATGATGTTGTACCGAAGGTCCGTGGAAGCGAAGAAGAAAGCCGAAGCACATCCGATGACGATACTCATCAGGGTGACTACAATGGGATGAACATGCAACCAACGGAAGAAGAGCGCCCACAAATAGCCAGGGGTGCGAGTGACGTAGAGTTCGAAGTTGCCCTCTATGTCACGAGACTTCATGGTCGCAAGGACACGTTGCTTCAGATTGAATTTCATTCGACTTTTTCACGCCATGCCATAGCTCAAGCGAGCTGGCTCTGGTCATTTGGCTTAACGAAAACGTTCATTCGAATATGATTTCTCCGAAGAACTCAGGACGATGGAAGTCCGGGTTCTCCGTCTTGATGGGGTTCCAACTGATGAAATGAGGCACAGGCAGGTTGTCGCCACACTTGTAGACGTTACCCTTTGCCTTCAAACCATTGAAGCTGACGAACTGGTGCTTGAAGAAAGTGGTGATGGGCACACGAAGGGCGAGCTCCCACTTCGTTGTCTCTTGACGGACATCGAAGGGCTCTGAACCAAGCGAAGCCCAACGGTCAACACCCTGCATCACCTCCATTGGAGCAGGTTGGCGTTCAGTGCGGTCTTTGCCTACTGCAACCAGGAGTTTGCCTGTGCAATTGCATTCCAGATTGTAGTAGAAGCCGTCGTCTGCCGGCATGATGAAGAACTCGGCACACGAGTCTTCCCAAATGTGTTCATGGTCCTGACGAGCCACAGCCCTGACGCTTTGTTCTTCGACACGATAGTGCAGCAAGAGCGAATCGCCATCATGAACTGCTGCGAACTCCATCTTTGGCTTGTATGGATAGCTCTCAGGCCAATTGACATTCTCGACTGAGGTATACTGGATGCCTGCAGCCTGAATTGCAGCAGGTATATCGGCTGCCGAAGCAACCTTTCTGTTCAGTTTTTTGATGACAAGTTTCTGCATAGTCTTCGCTTCGCTTTAACTTATTCTGGGGTATTCTGTTCTTCTTCCTTCTGCTCCTTGCTCTCTTCGGTTTCCCCGCTCTTCTTGGCGGCTTTCTGGCGTTGAGCGCGAACAGTATAGGTGCGTTTCTTGGGCTTTGCCTCTTCGGCTTCCTCGTCTGTCTCTTCCGCAGAACCCTCAACTTCAGGAGCCGAATCCTCCATTTCTTTCTCTTTAGCCTTTGCTTTGGCCTCCGACTCCTTGGCGCGCTGTTCTGCATCCCTAGCTGCTTTTTCAGCATCCTTTACGGCAGCCTTCACGGCCTTCTCCTTTTCCTTTTCAGCCTTCTCGGCATTCTTCTCAGCTTCTTTCTCAGCCTTTGCAGCAGCTTCCTTTTCTAGGGCGCTTTCCGACTTCTGGGTTTTGCCTTTACCCTTTGCAGAAGCGGATTCTTTTCCCTTGCCGTTGTTCTTACCT